>Ga0169931_10007096_pt1 | contig 16715 bp, 19 predicted proteins | sample Kivu_15m_20L_FD_129675 | JGI IMG/M metagenome (GOLD analysis project Ga0169931, IMG submission 129675) | Freshwater microbial communities from Lake Kivu, Western Province, Rwanda to study Microbial Dark Matter (Phase II) - Kivu_15m_20L... | ecosystem: Environmental > Aquatic > Freshwater > Lake...
GGTTTAATGATTTTAATTTTCTTAATTTTTTTAGTATTAGTAGATTGATTAGATTCAGTAGGTTTAATAATTTTAATTTTTTTGATTTTTTTATCAGAATTAGAATCTAAGATTTGAATGGAAGGTTTAATATCAATATAATTGATAATATTATTACGTATATTATTTACGAGAATATTTTTATCATTATATAAATTATTAAGTTGGATTTGAGTATTAGTATAAAGGAAAGAGTTTTTGATATAATTAATATAGTTTTCAGCTTGAGTTTTATTAGAAATACCAGATATTAATTTAATAGATGGTTCTTTATTTTTAACAATTCTAGAATTTAAAATATCAAAATCTTTATCAGATAATTTATTAAAGTCAAATAATTTTTTTCTATTATCAAAAAGATTTTTTAAAGAATTAGTAGTATCAATAATTTTATGATTAATATCATCAATTCTAGAATATTGTTCATTAATAAAAAGAACGAGTTGATTATATTTAGTAAAATTAGCATCATTATAAAGTTTTTGAAGTTGATCATAAATATTAAAGAAAGATGGTTTATTAATAATAATATCAATATTGTCACATTTCATTTGTAGAGAGTTATCAGTTCTAAAAATACGTTTAGGAAAGTTTTTAGATTTAGATTTAGTAGAAGAGCATTTAAAATTAGGATTATAATAATCTTTAATATAATTAGTGAAATTAGAATCCATTAATCAATATAATATATATGATTATTTTTATATATATAATTATTCAATAAAAATATTATAACCTAAATCATGTATAAAAATTTTAACAAAAATGGATAAATCATTAAAATCAATAACATTAATATAGTTAGGATTCCAAATAAGTAATTGTTTAATAATATCTAATTTATAGAATCTAGAAGCTAATCTAAAAGGAGCATAATTAGATACATTAAGATCAATATAAGGGAACCATTGAAAAAGTTGTTTAATAACATTAATATGACCATTAACACAAGCTAAAATGAAAGCATATTCAATAATAGAAATATCTAAATTAAAAACGCGTTGTAAATGATCAATAAGATTATCAATATTATTGGTAGAACATTGATAAATAAAGAAGTCATGAAAAGAAGGGAAGGAAAGAAAAGGTGACATCGATCATATAGTATTTATAAAATAGTCTTTAAATATTTTTTTTATATAATTGATATATTTTTATTAAATTTTAAATAAATTTAATAAATCTGAAGATTTCTTAAATAGTCTTTAAATACTTTTTTTATAAATTATATATTGGAAAGGTTCAAAAAGACGTCCTACAAAAAGGACATATATTATTAATTTCAACCCATTGATGAATACAACTTCTACAAAATTCATGATTACAAGGTGTTTTTACATAATAATCAAAAATATTTTGATAACAGATATTACATTGAAAAGGATTAGATTGATCATCAACATTAATAAAAATATCAAGCCAATGTTTATTGAATTGAAAACCATGAAGATTAAAAAATTCAATAATTTCATTAGGAAGTCGTATAGAATCCATAATATCAGGTTTTTTTTGAACTAAAAATAAAATAATATCTTTATAGTTAGATTCAAAATATAATTCTTCTCTAATAATATATTTAATAATAAAATTATTTTCAACAGAGATATTAATATTAGGTTCTCTAAGAAATAATAATTTAACTAATTCAAAATTACCAGATTGACAAGCAAAAACGAAAGGTTCTTCATAATAATGCGAAATAATAATATTAGGAAAATTATCAAGAAGATATAAAACAATATCAAAATAACCGAATTCACAAGCAATTTTTAAAGGTTGATCATCAGCAAAAGAAAGATCAATAATATCATCATCATCATTATGATTAGAATAAAAATCAATAATTTTTTTAATAATATCTAAATTACCACTTCTAATAGCTCCTAAAATACAATCTTCAAAATCCATTTGAGAAATAGTTTTATTAGGATTTTTAGAAATGATTAAATCAAGTATATTACTATTATCATTTTCACATGCATAAATTAATAATTTAGAAAAATTATCATTATTGTAATCAGGTAACCAAGTATATAATTGTTGAATAATATTAAATTTACCGGTAAAAGTAGCAGAACTGAAACAATCATCAATAAATTTAGTATCAGAAAAAACTAAATTAGTATCCATATTATTAAAAACATATATTAATTTATGAATTTCTCCAGAAAAACAGAAATGATTAAACATAATTTTATATTGTTTAATATCAATCGATTCACTCATTTTTTTAATGTAATCTAGTTAGATAAATATTTTATAAATATAGTTTCAATTTTTATAATAACATATGATAAATAATATCATATATTATATATTATTTTATATTTTATGCAGCAATAGCAGTAGAATTAGGTAAAATAGCAAAAGTATTAACCATATTTCTATTATTATTGATTTCATTTATAGAAATATTAGATTCAATATCACGAGGATAAGAAGTAACAATAATAGCATTAGGAATAACTTGAAAAGAATTACGATCAATTAATCTAACTAATTTTTTTTTCAAAGAATAAGCAATAGCTAATGTATATAAGAAAGCAAAAGCGAATACGGATGTAAAAACAATTAATAAATCACATATATAGTTTTCCATATAAAATTAAGATATATAAAGTGAATGAATAAATTTATAAAAAAATAATCATTTTTTATATTTTATATAAGGAAAAATTATAAAAAAATATACATGATATTCAGATATATAAAAACTTAATAGAACTATTTTGTTTCTTAAAGTTTTCAATACGTTGAATATCATGTATATTTTTGTTTCTAATATTAACAGGTATTTTATGAATACGGTTTTCATTAAATAATTGAATAGTTTTAAAAATTTCAATATTTTCATTATTAACAGCAACACAGTAACATTCTAAAAGACTTTGAAAATCAAATTTCTTTTTAATATTTTCATCAGATTCGTTAGCTTTTTGAAAAAGGAATTGAAGAACATTACAATGGTTATTAATACAAGCATCTTTAATAGCTTTATTTTTACAATTAAAAATATCAATATCATTTCTAACATCTAAAATAAATTCAACAATATCAAGGAATCCATATTCACAAGCAGTATGAAAGAATTTTTGATCTTTAAAAGAGAAATCAATATCACGATTAATATCATAAAGGAAACGAATAATATCAACATATCCTTTTTGACAAGAATTTTGAATAATATCATTGTATTTAATAGTAATATTTTGGTTAAAATTTCTAATAATTCTCATAACATCAAGTTTATTATTAAGAGCAGCGTGATTAAATTCTTCACTAAGTCTAAATAAGAAATCAGGTGTATTAATAAAAAGAGATAGAGAAATTTGAGAACTTAAAATATCAATAAAAATATTAATTAATTCAATATTATTTTCTCTACAAGCCAAAAAGAATTTATCATGAATAGTAAAGAAAATAGAAGGAATATTATTTAAAATAAAACTAACAATATTGTAAAATTTTTTATTAAAAGCTTTATTCAATCCTTCAGAAATATAAAGGTGTTCATTTTGAGATAAATTAATATGTTCATTAAAAGTAATTAATTTCAGATTAGGAATAACAAGAAATAGTTGTTCAATAGAAACAATATTTCCCTTATCACATAATTCAGAAAAAAGTTCTAAAATTTGTCTATCTTTTCTCTCAATATTGTAAAACTTATGAATAGGATCAATATTAGTATTAGAGTTCTGCATACTCAAAAATATATAAATAATAATAAGTTAAAATTATAATTAAAAAATTTCAATTTTTTTTTTATTGACTAATTAAATAATCAGGATATTTAGTAATAATCCTATTGAATATATATTCCTTTCTAGGATGATTAATATTAGAAATATACATAGCTAAAATTTTGATAATATTTTTCATAAAGGAAATATTATTATCAGAATCAATAACAAAATCAAAAATACTTTCAATTTCATCGGAATAATTAATATTAGATAATAATTTTTGTATAATGTATTTAGCATTAATTATGTAAGCTTTTTTAAAGCAAGATACTTTAGTTTGTCTAGTTAATTTATTATGTAAATTGATTTCAAAAAGATAATCAACAAAAAAATTATATTTTCTAGTGCAACATATAATAAAAATTTCTTCAACAAGAGAATCTTCATTAAAAATATCAGGGAATCTTCTAAAAAATTCTTTAAATAATTCAAGATGATTTTTTTTAACAGTAGAATAGATAATACCATTATTAACATTTTTAATATTATCAACAGTAATATCAATATTTTTTTCATGACATAAATTGAAGAAGAATCTAAAACAATCAGTATTACCCCCAATAGAGATGCGATAAAGAATATTAATTTTAGTTTGTTCATCCTCTAAATTTTTTAATTTAGGAATCAAATCATAAATGATCTGAATAATTTGAATGTTACCTTTAATATAACAAATATTTAAGTATTTATGAATACAATCCAAATAATTACGGTTATATAGATTAGGTATAATAAATTTAATTAAAGTATTTCTAAAAAGATCAACATAATTGTTGATACAACTTTTAATCAATAAATTATCAATATTTTTCTTCAAAATGGTAGGTGTTTCCATAATGTTATATATAAAGTAACATTAAAAATTTAAATAAAAATCATTTCAATTTTTTTAGTTATAAAAAAACTTAGATATATCTAAAAAAATATATTCAATATATATGTAAAGGTTTTTATATAAAAAAACAAAGAGAATAAAAAACAAGATAAGGTTAAAGAAAGAAAAAATAAAAATTGATAAAATAAAAATAAAAAAATTAAAATAAATAAATATATAAAATGACAGATAATATGTATGAAGATAATGGAGATAATGAATATATAGTAAATACATCAGATGAAGAAGAAGAATATTATGAATATAATAACACAAATATGAGAGATGAAATATATGAAGAAGATGAAATGATATATGAAGAAAAACTAGAAATGGAGAATAAAAAGAATATAATAATAGAATATGTAAGAAGAGGAAATATACAAAAAATAAAGAATTTTATATTAGAGAATAGAGAATTTAATATGTCATTTGATGAAGATTTTGTATTTTTAACTGCATGTGAGTTAGGATATTTAAATATAGCAAAGTTTTTAATAAAAACGATATCAACAATAGATATAAATGCAAGTAATAATTATTCATTTTATTCATCATGTGGTAATGGACATATAGAAGTAGGAAAATGGTTATTAACAATAGATCCGAATATATTAAATAATAATTTAGAATTAAAAACGATGAAAAAAGCAGTTCAGAATGGACATTTAAATGTATTAAAATGGTTATATTCACTAAATCCAAATGTGAATTTGTCAGATGATAATGAAGATTTATTTAGAAAGGCATGCACAAGAGGATATTTAAATATATCAAAGTGGTTATTAACAGAGAAACCAGATATAAATATATCAATAGATGAAGATGATATATATTTAGAATCAATAGGTAATGGTCATATAAAAGTAAGTAAATGGTTATTAAGTATAAATCCAGGATTTAAAAATGAAAGGAATTTAACAATAGCATTTAGAAATAGTTGTCAGAGAGGTAATTTAGAAGCAGCGAAATATTTATATAAGTTAAATGACAATAATATAATAGCAAAAACAACAGCGTTACATGATTCATATTTAATGAAAAAATATGAAATATGTGAATGGTTATTATCAATATATGATGAATGGGATTTAAGTTTTTTAAAATATCATATTTTTAGATATAGAGAATATTCGGAACAAAAGATAGATAAAGATTTAAGAATATTATTTAATAATTATATAAGGAAATGGTTAAAAATAAATATAAAAATAGAAAATATAGAATGTTCAATATGTTTTGATAATAAAAAAAAAAGTTATATAAAAACACCATGTAATCATATATTTTGTAAAAAATGTATAAATGAATGGATGAATATAAAAAATAGTTGTCCATATTGTAGATGCGATATCTAAAAAATGTATATAAAAAAATGATACTTAAAAAATAAATTATTTTATAATAAAATATAACTGAATTTCCTATAAATATGGAAGGATCTGTTTGCGATATGTTAATAGGTTTGACATCTGCTTTTGGAGTTTGTTTGATTTATTGTTTGTTTGTTATGATCGGTCTAAAAAAAAAAGTTGTAAGATTAGAAGAAACTTTGAATTATGTTAATAATTTAAGGAATCATTTGATTGTTGTTAGTAATCCTCCTTTTTCATTTCAAATTCAAACTGGTATTATACAACCTCAAAATGATAATTGTGATATTGAAAATCAAGGAGTGGCTGCTGCTGCTTAAAAACTCAAAAATAAATAAATAAAAATACAAAAAAATAATATGAGATATTATTTATCCCATATTACCCTAACATATTTATAATTACAATACCAAAGAATCAGAAATAAATGGCTAAAGTCACCATGTTTTACTTCGTAAAGCGTGCTCAGAAATACCAAAAAGTCAGAAATACCAAAAAGTCAGAAATACATGCAAAAAGTCAGAAATACATGCAAAAAAGTCAGAAATACATGGCTAAAGTCAGAAATACATTTTAGTCAGAAATACATGCAAAAAGTCAGAAATACATAAAAGTCAGAAATACATAAAAGTCAGAAATACATAAAAGTCAGAAATACATAAAAGTCAGAAATACATAAAAGTCAGAAATATATAAAAGTCAGAAATACATGTAAAAAGTCAGAAATACATGCAAAAAGTCAGAAATACATGCAAAAAGTCAGAAATACATTTTAGTCAGAAATACAAAAAAGTCAGAAATACATTTTAGTCAGAAATACAAAAAAGTCAGAAATACATTTTAGTCAGAAATACAAAAAAGTCAGAAATACATGGCTAAAGTCAGAAATACATGGCTAAAGTCAGAAATACATGGCTAAAGTCAGAAATACATGGCTAAAGTCACCATGTTTTGTTGGTTGCTTCACAACCTCACCGAAGGTTGATAACGCGAAGCGTTATCTCAGAAATAGATAAAAAATAAACAAAAAAAAATGAAAAAGTAATATAAGGATAATTTATTTATAAAAATATATATAATGAATAATAAAGAAATATCAATATTTACATTTAATATTTTTAGTAGAATATGTAGGAATTTTTATGGAATAATAAATTATTTAGAGTTATATAATCCAAATATATTATGCACTCAAGAAGATGTAGGTATAGATCAATATAATCCAATAGGTAAATATATATCAAGAATAAATAATCCAAATGGAACAAATGGTGTATATACTAAAGACGGTGATTACGTAAATTATATTAAATATTTACAATCAGAACCATATGATTTACCAAATGCGTCTATAAGAAATTCTATCATATTTTTATACAAAAATATATTAATAGCAAATTTACATTTAGAAGGAGGTAGATTTGTAGATGAAAGTATTCTAAAATATAATACTGATAAATATCACTTTCATAAAATAAATTTATTATATTTATTAATGTCTTCAAACCCAAAACCAGATATTATTTTAGGTGATTTTAATTCAGTATATAATACAGATAAAAGAATATTAAAAAAATATTTAGAAAATCAATATGAATACTTTAAAAAAATAAAAGGTTATTCACTAACCATCGAAGAAAAAGAAAATATAGATAACTGGAATCTAACTCCTATAAAATATTTAGAAAGTATAGGATATACTTATGCAAAACCAATCAATGAAGAAAATATGATAACAAACGGAAGAGGTGATTCAATAATAGATTTAATATTCTATAATAAATATAAATTAAAATTAATAGATTGTCATATAATAAATGTAATGAATGGTATAAAAGATTATAGTATATATAATGCAATATCAGATCATAATCCTGTTTATGCAAAATTTATTATAGAATAAAAAATCAAAAAAATATTTGATGATATTATAAATAATTTTATGGTTCCAAATTCATCAAAATATAAAAATTTGAAAATAATTATTATAAATATTTATTATTTATAATAAAAGTATTCTAATGAAAAAAGAAATAACAAAAATAAATAAATTACTAACAAAAAAATGTATAAAAATAGATAAAATGGAAATAGATAACACTTCACGATATATTTCAAAAAAAGTAAAAGAAGAAGTATTAGAAAAACAGTCATATAAATGTAATAATAAAGATGGTATCAATGGATATAAATGTTTATTATGGAAATATGAGGATGGAAATTTAGAAAAAGATTTATATGAATTTGATCATATAGAAGAGTATGGAAAAACAAAAAATAGTAATATAGAAAATATTCAAGTATTATGTCCCAATTGCCATTCATTTAAAACCAAATTATTCTTGAAAAACAATAAATTATTCACAAGTTTAGAAATAAAAGAAGGGGCTTGTATAATGGAAATATAAAATAATATTAATTTATAAAAGAGACTTACATGATAAGATCAAGAGATCAAATCAAAGCTCTAAGAATCTTAGACAACAAATTTAGGCTCAATAGGCTCAAATGGAAGTATAGAAGAACCTATGAAATCACAAATGAGGAGTTTTAAATCCAAATTAAACTTTTTGAAGAAGTTGTCAAGAATAGAAGTATCCAACTTAGGGAAGTTCTTGTAGATCATCTTTACCATCTGAATGTTATGATTGTAGAAAGCCATTTCAATAGCATAGCGAAGATCAGAAATATTCATTTCTGATTTTAATGAAAGAATCCATTCGGCAATCTCAACATGTCCATAAGCACAAGCTGAAACCAAGGCAAATCCCAAGGTAGAACCTTTATTGATTTCGACACCAGACTCACTGAAGAGCTGGAGAAGCCATTTGGCAACTTGGATGCGTCCATGTTTGCAAGCTCCAATGAAAACGTTGCAGTTATCAAAGGATGGCTTAAAATCAGGATAATTCTCCAAGAAGTTCATGGCAGATTTCAAATCATCTTGAACACAGAAGATATAGAATTTGAGACCAGGTTCGATTTGGCAAAGCCACTCAGCGAATTCAAGTTTTCCATAGTTGAGAGCCTCCAAAAGGTATCTGATAGATATAAATCTGTCAGGATTTCTTGGAAGGAAGGATTTGGCAGATTCAATATTGCCATCTCTTGCAGCAAACATGAGACCGAAATAAAAATTAACGGCTTCATTTTTGTTTTCATTCTCAATTGGAATGTAGGGGAATTCACCGTCAATTTCGGGGTTGATCTTTTCAATGTTCATCATCATCGTTCGTGTTTGGTTGGTAGTCACTGATTATATACAATAGATATTTGAAAAAATACGTATCATTTTTTTTTTATATATACGATATCTAGTTTTTTTTAATATATAATTATTTATAATATCTCTAGATAGCCTAGATGTTATCTATTTTTGTAAAACTCTAACCATACATTTCACGCATTTCTGAATATGTCATAGGACGACCCATTTTTTTTTCAAATTCAGCAGCTCCATCCTCCATAATGGTTGAAACAGTATCTGTTATTTTTTTAGGAGTATTAACTTCAGATGGATTAGCAGGAAATAAAATTTCTTTCATAACACGATCATTCGCTTTCTTCTCAATTTCAGCAATAATAGAAGAAAAAGTTAGTTTATCTTTTGACATTTCTGAAAATTATATATATTATGTAAATAGTTAAATGTATAAAATAAATATCAATTTTTATATAAGTAATTTAAGTGTTATATAATTTTTTATATCTAATCAATAAAAGATATCCATTCATCAATAATATTATGATCATATCCTCTTTCCATAAGTTCTTCTTTTATTTTTACTTTTAATAAATCACCTTCATATTTATTTTTTAGAATAAGTATAATATTACTGATTTGTTCATTATTACTAATTTGTATTTCAATATCAGGAAAGAAACCATTTAAAACATTTAATAATCTAGTCATACGTCCAGTAAAACATTTACAAATACTATCATTCATTTCTTGATTAAGAATATTAAAAAGTTGAATAGAAAAATGAGGATTAGATAGGATACGATTCATTACATATAAGAAAAGATCTTGAAAAGTAATAAGATAAATAGAATGTTCAGTAAAATCATCACAATAATTGAATAATTCTCTTTTAACTTCTTCAGAACAAGAAGATTTAAGTAATTCATTTTTACAATGAGATAGAGAGAAGTATAATTTATCTTTAAGAATATTAGATAAAGAATTTCTAAAAGAAGATTGAATATTAGAATTATGTATATTTTGATTATCATCATAAACTTCATTATTATTATTATCATAAATTCTCCAAAAGATTCTATCAAACCATTTAGAAACAGGTAAAGGAATAAATTCAATAGGATTATTTTTATAAATAAATTTACGAAGTCTAGGATATTCTAAAATAGATAATGGTATTTCAGAAATATTATTATTATTAATATAAATTTCTTGAATGTATTTAGGTAAAGAATTGTTTTTAATAACAGAAATATGATTATGATCTAAATAAAGTGTCTTAATATAATTAGGTAAAAGATTAGTTTGAATATCAGAAATATTATTATAAGATAAATAAAGTATTTTTACATTGGTAGGAAATATATCAAATTGCAATTCAAAAATAGAATTATATTTAAGTGATAATTCATCAAGATTAGTAGGAAAAGAATTAATATTAAAATCAGATAAATAATTATTATCTAAAATTAATTTAGTTAGAGAATTAGGAAAAGAGAAAGGTTTAATATGTTTAATTTTATTATTATTAAGATATAATTCTTGAAGAGAATTAGGAAATAAATTAGGTTTAATATAAGATATGTTATTAGAAGAAAGATCTAACATAATTAAAGAATTAGGAAAAAGATTAATATTAAGTTTAGAAATTTTATTATTATATAACCATAATTTTTGTAAAGTATTAGGAAAAACATTATATTTAATATTGAAAATTTTATTATCACTAAGAGATAAATAAAGTAATTTATCAGGAAAGAAATTAGGATATAAATCTTTAAGTTTATTCCATTCAAGATATAATTCTTTTAAATTGGAATTAAACATATTAGAATTTAATCTTTTAATTTTATTATTACCTAAATAAATAATTTCAATATGATCAGGAAAAGTATTATCCTTAATAATTCTAATATTATTACTATTTAGATATATGCTATTAATATTATAATCTAAATTTAATTTAGGTATATTACTTAAATTTATATTAGAAAAATCAACGAATCTCATAATATAAATAATAGATAAATTATTTATATATAATTAAATTTTATATATATTAAAAAAATCAATTTTTATATTTATAATTAGAAAAAATTTATTAATTAAAAAATATTTTTCTACATAATTTTTTTATACCCCCCGATAATATACTAAAAAATCCTTTTTTTTCAGATTCAATACTATTATATGATAAATCAAGCTGTTTCTTTGCTGAAAATTTTTTATTTTGATTAGGGATCGCCTTTGGTAAAATTTTCTTATTCTTTATCTTACTTTCAACTTTTTTATTAGTTTTTTTTATTGTTCTATTATCATCATAACTTTTAGTAAATACATTTCTCTTTTCTTCATTAGTAAAGACAATTTTTTTAGTAACACCTTTTCTAACTCTTGAAATAGAATTCGATAATGAACCATACAAAACTTCTAAATTATCATCTGTATAATTAATAGATAACGATGAATTAATTTTATTTCCAACATCTTTTGAATCGTGATTACTTCCAAGATAAATTAATTCTAAATAATCTTTTTTAGATTCTACTATATTTTTTATATTCGATGAATTATATTGATGTGATATATTATCTTGTCCATCCGTTATTACAACCAATAAGGTTTTTTCTGTAGCAAATTGTTTTTGACTATAATCGAATATCGTATTTATATTAATTTTCTCTAAAATTTTACCCATACTATCATATAATGCAGTGCTTCCAAATGTTCTATATATATTTTTATCTAATTTTTCTATGTCATTTATATTTATATTTTCATATATTAATTCTAAATTATTAGAAAATTCATATAAACTTATTCTACAATCTTCTTTTGTTTCTAATAACTTTTGATTTGTAATAAAATTATTAAATCCATTTATAGTTTGATCAATTTGGAATTTCATAGAACTCGACTTATCTAATAGGAAAATGATATGCATATTAGTATATAATATATTATTGATTAATTTATATAATATTTTATAATTCATTTTTTATTATAACACCTTTCTTCAAGAATACTCTTAAAGAAAGTTATTTTTAGGTTATTAAAGGGAAGAAGCTAAACTAGTTAAAAAATCTCCCAATAAGCCACAACATGATATGTTATCATCATTTTCATTTTCAGTTTCATCCTGTTGTGTATTCTTTTGAGGAATAACCTCAGTAACTTTTTTAACAGGTGTTATCTCAGGAACTTGATATTTCACTTGAGCGAGCTGTTGAGGAACAGCAATCGGCATAGGGACTGCATAATTAATTTTTCCATTGGGTTGGACAGCGGCGAATACATAAACGATTTGATTGTTTGGTCTCATTTCAGTAAATATGATTACTATTTATTTATTTATTCTATAGATAACTAAAAATACGTATCAATTTTTTTTATTACTGAAAAATAGATAAAAGTATATAAGAAATATATTAAAAGGTGTAAAACAAGATAAGGTATATAAAAATAATGAATTATAAAAGAGACTTATATGTATCTAAATACGAATGCTCTTTATACCCTATATATGTTTTATAAATTTAATTTATAAAACATATTAGTCATGGCATCATAGAATTTTGTAGTAATTATTTCATTTGAAAATTTTCCATAAGATTCAATTTGTTTTCGAACTAATGAAAATTGTAGATTTCTGGGATTAAATATAAACTCTTCATTGGAATCACAGAATGAAAGATATTTATTATTTTTTGATAAATATCTAAAAATTTTGAATTGTCCATGACAAACAGGATCGTCTTTTATGAAGGATTCAATAAAATATTCCAATATAATATTCCAAAGTGATAAAGTTGAAAATTTGATACCTTTATCAGTTAAAAATTTAAAAATATCAAAATGTCCCATAATACAAGAAATATTGAGACAATCAACCAATGAAATCTTAATATTTTGGCAATTATTTTCAAAGTAATCAAAGTATTTTTCTACAATTTTAATGTCACCATTTTTACAGGCATTGAAAAAGAATAATGATGAGCAAACAAGCTTTACCATTAAATTCAAGTATATATTTTAGAATATTTTATTATTAATAAATTATGTGTCAATTTTTTTATTTTTTATAATAAAGAGACTTACATGATTTAATCTATGAAGATCAAATAAATGCTCATATTTTTTAAAAAATCCGTATGAATGCTCATTTGGATTTTTTTAAATATTTCGCCTACAGTAAGGACATGTAGGACTATTCTCTAACCATTGATTTATGCAATAAGCACAATACTTATGACCACATTTTGTAACCATACATTCACCATGTATATTATCTCTACAAATAGGACATTCTAATGTTTCTCCTTCAGGGATAGATTCCTTTGTAAGTGGGCTTAGTATCGTAGGCTTCCATTGATAGAGTTGTCTGACTATTTCTAAACGTCCATTTTCACAAGCCCATCTAAATGCGTATTCATCCCAGGCTGAAATATCAATAGTAGGTTTCCATTGGTAGAGTTGTCTAACTACTTCTATCTTTCCCGTTCGGCAACTTAATCTAAATGCGTATTCATCTTTGGCTGAAATATCAATCGTAGGTTTCCACTGGTAGAGTTGTCTGACTATTTCTAAATGTCCGAATTTACAAGCATATCTAAATGACCATTCTTTCTTTGCTGAAATATTGATAGAAGGTTTCCATTGATAGAGTTGTCTGACTATTTCTAAATGTCCATTCATACAAGCTATTCTAAATGCGTATTCTTTCTTTGCTGAAATATTAATAGAAGGATTCCACTGGTAAAGTAGTCTGACTACGTCAAGGTGTCCATTTTTACAAGCTCCTCTAAATGCGTATTCAAAGACTGAATTTTTAATGTTAGAATTCCATTGATAGAGTTGTTTGACGACTTCTAAGTGTCTATTTACACAAGCAAATCTAAATCCAAATTCAAGGGCAGAAATATCAATCGTTGGTTTCCACTCGTAAAGTTGTTTGACTACTTCTAAGTGTCCATTTTTACAAGCTCCTATAAATGCATCATCATTTTGGGCTGAAATATCAATCAATCCAAGTTTCCATTGGTAGAGTTGTCTAACTACGTCAAGGTGTCCATTATTACAAGCTATTCTAAATGCGTATTCATCATAGGCAGAAATATCAATCGTAGGTTTCCATTGATAGAGTTGTTTAACCACTTTCAAATGTCCATTTTCACAAGCCTCTGTAAATGCTTGTTCATCATAGGCTGAAATATCAATGATATTAGGATTAAGTCCGTATATATCTCTGATGGAGTCTAAGTCCCCATCTTCGCAAGCTTCAATAAAATTATCTATATAGCTATCGTTGAGAAGGGATACCATTTCATTAGATTATAAATAATAGTTTATATTATTTAATAAAAAATGTGTCAAATTTTTTATTATATAGAGAATAAATTGTAAAATATATTACTCTATAAATTTATAAAGAAAACAACATTTATTACTTTGTAATCCTTTGATTCCATAAAATTCTAAATATTCTTTTATTGTCGTTTCATTATTCCAATATGGATTCTCATTATCAACTAATTCATTTGGATTAAATTTTACAAATTTTATAAATTTTATATTTTTTTGTAATATATTATCATTATCATCTAATGAAAAATATTCTTTATGATGTTTTATTATTTGTTTTTTATGATGTTCTAATATTTCTGGTAGTCTCATATTCAAAATAATTTATTCTGCTATCATTATTTCAGCTTTTGTAACTTGATGTTTATATATTATATGAATTTTATCATCTATTTTATAAAAATATTGAACTTCCATTGTATAATATATATATATTTTTTTTAGAAAGTCCATGAATTAATAAAATCTTTTTCTGAAAATTCTGCAAATAATTCACCATAACTATATATATAATATTTTTTTGATTTATCTACATTAATATTTATTATTTCTGAATAATTACTATCATACTGTGAAAATGATGTAATATAATTTATTCGTTTAAGAAATCCTTTTTTATCATAATATAAAATCATATCTAATTCATTTTCTTTTTTATTTTCTTTACAGTATTCTTTATATACTTTTACAATTTTATTAAATGGATTAAATAATTGTATTTTTTTATTACTTATTATTATCTGAAAATCATTTATATAAATATTCATAAAATAATTTATTAAATTTTCATATGTTGAAAAATAAATTAAATCATCTTGAGTATAATATTTGTCTATTTCTACTAAATTATTTGAAAAATAACTATAACCTTTTCTATAATTTTTTTTATTATCTAAACTTGTTATTTCTATAATGAATGCATTTTTTACCATAAATAATCTATTATTTATTTCATCATCTTTGCATCCTTCAAGATTTAATTTATTTTTTAATATATTTATTTTTGCTACTGCATATCTTGTATTTAGATTACAATATAAATGATTATCTAAATATAATTTTATCAATGTATAACCTATCTCTATTTTTTGTTTTGATCTTGTATTCATTATTTGTATCAAAAATAATTATTGTATTTATATATATTTTTTCATTTTTTTTTATAAAAAAATTGACACATAATTTATAAATAATTTATACTATTTATAATCAAAAAGCAATGTCAGTCATTGACCAAACTCAAGAATTATTTAGAAATGCTCTTGATTGTAGAGACTTGAACTTAGTCAGAAAAATCTACGCATTGAAACCTGAGATTTTTAATTCTCAGGTTTCTATTCGAGACGCATTCACCGGAGCTTGTGAAAATAGACATCTTAAAATCGTCAGACAACTCTACGAATGGAAACCTACGATTGTTGATTCAGCCTCTTATGATAGAGCATTTGAAAATGCTTGTTATAAAGGACATCTTGAAATCGTCAGACTACTCTATGGATGGAAACCTAGGATTATTGATTTAGCCTGTTATGATGAGGCATTTAAAGTGGCTTGTAGATATAGACATCTTGAAGTAGTCAGACTACTATATGGATGGAAACCTAAGATTGTGAATTCTACCGGATATGAAGACGCATTTAGTTGTCAATTGTTTGACACTGACTTGGTCGAACAACTCATCAAGTGGAAACCTACGATTGTTGATTCAGCCTGTTATGATGAGTCATTTAAAAAGGCTTGTTGGTATGCTTGTTGTCAAGATCCTAAAAATCGTGCCAGTGTTGAAATTTTTCAAATGGTCATACTACTCCATCAATGGAAACCTACGATTGTTAATTCAGCCTATTATGATAATGCATTTGAAAATGCTTGTGAAAATGGACATCTTCAAATCGTCAGACAACTCTACGAATGGAAACCAACGATTGTTGATTCAGCCTGTTATGATGAGGCATTTGGAAAAGCTTGTAGGAAGAACTTTAACACAGAGTTTTCTGACATACATAAAGGAAAAAAAAAAAAAAAAAAAAAAAAAAAAAACGGAAACTAATTCAAACAACTCTTCAAAATAAAAACAATAATTTTTTTTTTAAATTTTTTTAAATTAAAATTTATACAAA
>Ga0169931_10007097_pt1 | contig 16713 bp, 13 predicted proteins | sample Kivu_15m_20L_FD_129675 | JGI IMG/M metagenome (GOLD analysis project Ga0169931, IMG submission 129675) | Freshwater microbial communities from Lake Kivu, Western Province, Rwanda to study Microbial Dark Matter (Phase II) - Kivu_15m_20L... | ecosystem: Environmental > Aquatic > Freshwater > Lake...
CACCGCCCGGCCCACAGACGCTCTGGATCGGCCTACAGCGAGCTCACGACTTCGCCAACTGCTGGCGTCTCTTCGGCCCCAACGCCCAAAACTAACTAGAAGATGTGTAGTACAACGAGGGCACGGCGCCCGGGTGGAGTTCAAGAACGTGCGGATCAAACCGCTGAAGTAGCCGCCCGTTCTGCGGCAAGTGCTGGCTCATGCATGTGCAGGAACCAGTTCTCGATGACCACACGGCGAGCGAAGCGGCGGGAGGCCATCAGCCGCGCGGCGACGAACTGCAGCCAGCTGGCGGGAAGCCAGTTGCTGGCGGCGGTCGTGCGCGGCGTGCCGAGCCGGGATGTTAGCGCATCGGAATAGGGTTGCAATAACGCGCGCTCGTAACGACCGGCGGCATTATGAATCGTTCGCGCGGCAAGCAGACCGGACTCGACTGCCGGTCGAATACCTTCGCCGCTTTGCGGGTAGGCCAGTCCGGCGGCGTCGCCGATCAACAGGACCTGATCGTCGATCAGCTTCGGCACGGTACGCTCGTAGAGTTGATAGGCATGGCCATGAAAGCGTCCGTTGAGATCACCGGCAATCTTGCCGCGGTCGCGCAGGAAGCTGACGAACGCCTCGACGTGCGCGCCAAGCTGCTCACGATCGGTGCGGCCAAGGCCAATGTTCAGAAATGGCCCCTTGCGAAAGCACCAGCCGTAGCCGGCCAGGTCGGGGCAAAAATAGAGTTCCGGCACGGCGGCCTCAACAGAACCGGCGGCCAGTTGCTCGACGGTCGCGGCGAATTCAATTTCCTGTGCGGCGACGACGAGCCGTGCATCACTCGTTCGCGCACCGAGCAAGCGGGCGACGGGGCAAAAATGTCCGCCGGCGCCTATTAGCAGCTTCGTCCGCAACGACCCGTTGACCGTCCAGCCTTCGGCGGAATGCTCCAGCGATTCGATTGTCCAGGTTTCGTGCCGCGCGGGCGTACGCTCGCGCAGGTAGTTATCGAACTCGCACCGTCGAATGCCGTAGCTCACCGGATGGTCGTAGCGGTTCTCGACTTCGTGGCCACCGATCATGCCTGTCCGAAAGCCGGTGATCGGTTGGCAAACATTCTCTCGGGCATAGTCCTCCAGATCGAGCTGGAGCGACTCGACAACTTGCGGTGTAATCCAGCCGGCGCAGACTTTGTCGCGCGGGAACGACTTGCGATCGACCACTCGGACTTCGAGGCCTGCGCCTGCCAAACCCCAGGCGCAGGATGATCCAGCCGGCCCGCCGCCCACAATCAGCACATCGCACGTGTCCATGGCAGCCTCGTCATCCCGTTGGCGGCGCCGGCAGCGCCGCGCGGGTCTCGTTGAGATACAGGTGAGCGCGCGTGCGAGCCAGCTCATTCAAGTCGGCGCGCGCGAAAACCACCTGGAACAATTGCAAGTCGCCAGTTTCAAAGGCTGCTACCGAGCCGGCCAGATACAGCCGCCAGGTGCGGACGAACTTTTCGTCGAACATGCGGCGCACGGCGTCAATGCCGCACTCGAAGCGGGTCAGCCAGTGCCGGAGCGTCTGGGCGTAATGAAGTCGCAGGTTCTCCACATCGAGTATGGAAAAACTCCGAGGTTCGAAAATCCTCATCATTTCGGAGAGCGACGGCGGATAGCTACCCGGAAAAATGCGACGTTCGATCCAGCGATCGACCGGCGCCGGCTTGTTGCGCCCGATCGAGTGCACGAGTCCGCGACCGTGCGGCTCAAGCGATCGATGGATCACTTCGCCAAGCTTGCGATAGTTGTGTTTGCCCACGTGTTCGAGCATGCCGACGGAAACAAACACGTCATGGCAACCAGCGATATTGCGCCAATCGTCCTCGATGAACTCGACGCGATCGGCGAGCCCTTCGCGGACCGCCCGCTGGCGGGCGTAGGCAATTTGCTCGCGCGAAACGTTATAGGCCCGGACGTTGACGTCGTAGTGACGCGCCATGTGCAAAGCCAGGGCACCCCAGCCGCAACCGGCTTCGACGACGCGCTCGCCGGGCCGGAGTTGCAACTTGCGGCAGACGTAATCGAACTTGGCGATCTGAGCTTCTTCGAGCGTGGCTTCGGGCGCCGGAAAGTAGGCACATGTATAAGCGAGTTGTTCGTCCAGCCAGAGCTGATAAAAGTCGTTGCCAATGTCGTAATGGTGATAGACATTGTCGCGCGACTTTGACAGTGAATTGAAACGCGGAAGACGAAACCATTCGGACGATAGCTTATACAGCAGACCACCGGTGGCCGACGCTTTGAGTGATCGATTCACAGCCACCATGGCTTCGACCAGATCGCCCACGATGTCGAGCTGGCCGTTCGCATAGGACTCGGCGAATTGGAAGAAGGGGTCGACGGCGATGCGGCGCAGCGTGGCGGCGTTGTGGATGATGATTTTCGCCAGCGGCGACTGCCCCGTCGCGGCCACTTCCTGCCCGTCCCACAGTACGGCAACCAGGGGCGGCCGGCCCACCATCGCCAGCGATTTGGAGAGTAGGTAGCGGTGCCACGGGCGGACGATTGCGGCAGGTTTGTCGCGACTGGCAGTTGCTGGCACATCGACGCGAAGAACGGTACTCAGGCGGTCCTCCGTGACTTCCGAGCCGGTGGGCTGCGCGAGGGGAACGATTTTGGCCTCGCCGACTCTCGCGCGGTCGGCTCCAGTTGCATGATGCATGGAACGAACCCTCCCGAAGGTGTTTCGGGATGTCGCAGACATGGCGCCGCCCTGGCGAGGGAACCCGGTCTTGGCCGTGCCCTGCAACCCCCCCGCCAACATACCAAAAGGCCACCCGGCGCTGCAAAGTTTTCGGTGGATGCGTTCGGTTGACCTCTCGACGCGCGCTGATTCGCGCATCTGCCAGCCACTGACTTGGCGGGCTCCCACGTGGTCGAATCTCGACCGAAAGAGGCGGGTGAAAAGGCGAATCCGGGCTGGAATTGCCCCTTCGCAGACTAGGCACGGCCTTTGCTCTTATTGAAAGAACCAACCACAGCAATCTGGAGTTCGCCATCCATGATCCGAGTCTCACGAGAACAACTGGCCGAACGCTGGGCGCTTACCTACGCCCAAGACGGCTATCGGGTGCGGGCCGCGGGAGTACCCGGTCTGGAAGCGGCACCGTCAATTGGAGGATTTTCGCCCGACATCGAAGCGACCAAGGATGCAGAGCAAGTAGTCGTGCGGATTGTCGCCTCGCCAGAAAACTTCGCGGGAGAAACGCTGAAGCGCGAGCTGGAAGCGTTGGAAGAATCTCGCACAGAAGGTCAAAAGCTGCACCTGATTGTGGCCGCTGAGTGTGCCCACGATATCAAGGAGCGGCTTCATGCGTGGCACGTACACGCCGACCAGGTGCACATCACTTGATCGGGGATGGTCAGTAATCAACCCAACGCAACGGACTTGAACCCCCTCACCAAAGGATCGAAGCCATGGTTAATCAGCAAGTACTTGCCCATCACTGGGATGAAGTTCGAGACAAGTTATGTGAAAAGTGGGATCGTCTCGCGGAAGACGACCTTCCGACGTTTCCGGGTAACGTCGATCAGCTGATCGGGCGGATTCACCAGAAGACTGGCGTCTCGCGCGAGGCGGTTGAAGCCTTTTTGAGCGAGCTTACTGAAGAAGGGAAAGGGATGATCGAGAAAGTGCGAGTCAAAGCCTCGCAAGGAACGGCCAAGGTGGCTGATGTTGCGCGACAGCGGGTCGAGACAATTCGCGAGTCCGTCGAAGGCGCGGAAGATATTATCCGCGAGCGGCCAGGACAATCGCTTGTCGCGGCGTTCGGCTTGGGCATCGTCTGCGGTTTGGGTGTTGCACTGCTGGTGCGCAGCAAGCAGAAGGCGCAGCCGACGACGATTGAGCGTGGCCGACACATGCTGGACGACGCATATGCCCGCGGACGTGGCGCGTATTCGGCGGGTCGCGACACGGCGGGCCGGCTGAGTCGCCAGCTGCGAGACTCGCTGGATCATTACCTGAGTGGTCGGTAGCATTCGACAAACATTTTCAACTGATTGTCGCGCAAGCCACACGCGGCTTGCTTCACCAAGCATCGCAGGAGTAAATAGTCATGGCAGCGAATGCAAAGACTCAAAATTCGCGGCGGCAACTTGAGCGGTCGGCGGAAGAGACTTCCCAGCAAGCCAAAGAAATGACGCACGACGTCGTCCAGTATTTGACCGACTACGCACGCGAGAAGCCCGGAACTGCCGCACTATGGTGCCTGGGCATCGGCTTCGTGTTGGGCTGGAAGCTGAAGCCCTGGTAATGCAGAGGCGGTTGAATTGGTCGCTCGCTAGTCGTGGGATGCAGAGGGGCATCCTCGGCGAGTGGAGCGGCCTTCAAAAATAGACCGCTTCTCACGTTGGGGCCGGGTTTGGATTCGTTCGAAACCCGGCCCCTTCCTCTTTTTCTCGCCCAATATGCGGGGCGTGAGAAAACTATGTCGGAACGTATGCCGGCACGTAAAGAACATTCCCGCTGTTACTCTGCCGGTGGCAAGTCGACGTTCGACGGGCCCACGATCACTTGTCCCTCGGCTGAGAATCGCGAACCGTGGCAAGGGCAGTCCCAAGTGCGCTCCGTGGGATTCCAAGCCACGATGCACTTCATGTGCGGACAGACGGCCGACATCCGATGCAGCGTGCCGGATTCGTCTCGATAGGCTGCGATTTTGTTCAGGCCGCTGCGGAGGATTGCGCCGTGGCCGGGGAGGATCTCGGCGACATCGCTGACTTCGCCGGGAGTGAGCCAGCTTGTGTACTGAGCGGCGACGTTCAGATTCTCACTGGCAAAATCTCGAACGGCTAGCGGCTTGCGAGCTGGATCGTGGAGTTCGCGCCAGGGATTCGCGCGGCCGAGGATCAAGTCGCTGATCAGCATTCCCGCGATCACGCCATGCGTCATCCCCATGCCAGAGTCGCCGGTAGCGATATAGACGTTGTCTTCGTCCAGCGGATTGCGGCCGATATAGCCGAGGCCATCGAGCGTCTCCATGACCTGGCCGGCCCAGTGATACTCGACGGGGCCCAGCTGCGGGAACCGTTCTCGGGCCCAATTTTCGAGGCGGGCGAAACGCTCGTCGCCGTCTGCGGCTTGCCCCGTCTTGTGATCCTCGCCGCCGACGATCAGGAGGTCGCCTTGCCCCGCTGTTTCGGCAGGCTGAAGGCGCACATAGTGATACGGATCCAGGGTGTCCCAATAAAGGGCCAGAGGCACGTTGCCACGAGGTACGCGGGCGGCGATCACGTAGCTCATGTATGGGGCCTGCTTGGTATGGATTGCCAGCATGTCGTTTATGGGGGTGTTCGTCGCCACGACGATGTGCCTCGCCGTGACGGTTTTACCGTCGGTTGTCTCGATCTTCGCTTGACCTCCCCCTTCAACCCTGCGGACGTGAGTTCCCGAATGGAGCTCACCCTGCAGATCGAGGATCGCCTGAGCGATGCCGCTCAAGTATTTAAGTGGATGGAATTGTCCCTGCTGGGCGAAACGGAGAGCCGAGCCCGTATCAAAATCATGCCAGGGAACACGCGCAACCTCTTCGACGTCGATGGCGCCGGTACGGCGGGCGGCCGCTAGCTCTTCGTCGAGCGTGCGGCGGGAGTCGCCGGGGGGAGCGAACAGGTAGCCATCCACCCGACGGAAGTCGCAGGCGATATCCAGCTCGCGAACGTTTGCATCAATGCGATTGATCGCGGCGGCGTGGCTTTGTGCGGCCAGGCGCGCCGCATCTTCGCCGCGGATTCGCTCGACCTCGCTGAAGCGATCGTCGATGGCGCTGGCCAGATGCGCCGTGGTAACGGCCGTTTGTCCACCGCCGAGTGGCCCGTCGTCAAGCACGATGACCCGCTGGTGAGCGCGCGCCAGTTGGTGGGCGACCGACAGTCCGGCGATCCCGCCGCCGACGATGCAGACGTCGCAGGTAGTGCTGTCGGTGAGCGGCGGACATTCCAGCTTCGGCTGTGCTTCTGCCCAGTTCGAGTCGGTGGATGGCTGCTGATGTGCAATTTGCCGTTTCATCGCCGGGCCTCGTACTCGAGTTCAGGTCAATCAACCGTCACGCGGATCGAACGACGATCAGCAATTCTGACGGACGCGCTCACCGAGGTCGGCGACGCAAACGCTGTGCCTGCTTGTTCTCCATTCGATTGCATCCATTCGCTGCTTCGGTCTCAGGGCGATCGGAGCGGAATTTTATCATCGAGGGTCGGCTGGCATTGGACTTGCAATGTTCATTGATTGAAGCACAAAAACGCCGCTCTCGTCGGTCGGGAGCCAGGCGAAACAATCCGGCCCATGCCAAGCCCGCTTACCCCATCGAAGGCGGGAAAGGAGACCACGATGAAACTGAAGAGTTTGGAAGACCTGTTGGTAAAGGAACTTCGCGACCTATACAGCGCCGAGAAGCAGTTGATCCGAGCCTTGCCGAAAATGGCCAAGGGCGCACACTCCGAAGCGCTGCGCGACGCCATCAATGAGCATCTGGAAGTCACCAAAGAGCAAGCGGAAAGGCTGGAGAAGATTTTTGAGATGCTCGATGTCAGTTCGCGCGGCCCGAAGTGCGCCGCGATGGAAGGCCTGGTCGAGGAGGGGTCGGAAATGCTCGAAGAAGACGGCGACGAAGCGGTGATTGACGCTGGAATCATTGCCTGTGCACAACGTGTCGAGCACTATGAGATCGCAGGTTATGGCGTGGCTCGGACATTCGCCCGGCTGCTGGGCCACAACAAGATCGCCGATCTGCTCCAAACGACCCTCGACGAAGAAGGCGACACGGACAAGAAGTTGACCGAGCTTGCCGAGTCAGAGATCAACGTGGAAGCAGCCAGCGGCGCATCGGAGAGATAGCAAGTTGGCCGCTGCGAGGCCAACGAGCGTGAAAACCTTCGCTGTCGCATCGCCGGCGCCCCTGGAATTTGGGGTTGGCCGGCGGTGCGAGTTTTCATGCGCTTTCTGCTGCTGAGCGAGGGGCAACCTCAATCAGTAGCCGTAGTGAGCGGCCGCGTGAAGCTTCGCCTGATCCGGTTCGTCGAGACCCTCGATTCTACCCGGATCAAAAGAATGATCGCGCGTGAGGTGTGTCCAATAGGTCATGCCCTCGACACCCGCTTCCGGCACGTCAATCGACTTCAGCCAGACATGTAGCTCGTCGGCCCGCAGACTACGCAGCCAGCGACTTGGCGGGCGGCCGTGCCGGGCGCGACGCGTGGGACTGGGCTTGCCATGATCGTGTTCGAACGGCGCTTCGGCGACGTCGTCGTGCGTTGTTTCCAAACCGCGCTTGCGCATTGATTCGGGCACCAGCGACTTGTCGAGATACCCGCGGCCCTTGGCCAGCTCGCCCGTCTCTTTGTGGACCGGCGTCGTGATGCCCGTGACGCGCCACTGATCGTCGATGAGTTGCTCGCGCTCGAACCATCGCCAATGGTTATTTTCGCCGGCGGTCCAATGTTCGGGCAGCTTGGTGGACGGCCCGTCCGCGGAACTTGGGGTGGCTTTCTTTGCTTCGGTAGCCCGCATCGTGGCGGCGGCGAGCGTGTCAAAGCCCTTGGCGTGCAGCTTTTCGCCGATTGCGAAGATGCCGAAACCGACCCAGAAGGCGAAGCGTCGCCGCGTCGTGCGATAGGTGTGATGCTGGCCGGGCATGAGTGGGGCCTCGCGAGGAAGTGCGGAACGAGGATCCGGTCCTCGACTTCTTGAAGCCTCCAGCTTCCCACAATGATAGACCACACGTGCCGCGAGGCTACCCGGCAGAATGAGACCAATCGTCAGGATCGGACCGTTGTTCGGCCAAGAATTCTGCTTGGGTACCGCTCTGGCGGGAGGCTAGAATGGCCGCCGACGGACCACCCCCCTCCCCTCGTCTAAGCCGAGGGCAATCCAGCCCACCAGGAGTTACCCGCGATGCTGCGGATCCTCGGTTCCCGCAAGCGGCTTTGCGATGGAGTGTCGCGGCGAGATTTTCTCTCCGCGACATCGCTGGGGATGCTGACCCTAGGCGGGGCTGCCGCAGCGCCGAAGGTTGCCTCGGCGTCAACGAAGTTGCCCTCGTTTGGCAAGGCGAAACGCTGTGTCTTACTTTATCTCTATGGGGCCGCCAGTCAGATCGAAACCTTCGACCCCAAGCCGGACGCTCCGAGCGAGGTGCGCGGCGAGCTCGGGGCGATCTCGACCAGCGTGCCAGGCACTCAGATCGGTGAACTGCTGCCGCGCTTCTCTCGCGTGGTCGATCGGGCAACGATCGTCCGCTCGATGACGCATCCCTATCCGCTACATGCCTCGGCCTACACGCTGACTTCGATCCCGACGATCGACGTACCGCTGCAAATGAGCCCGCGCGATCCCAGGCACTGGCCGTTCATCGGATCGGTGGTCGATTACCTGGCGGATCAGCGCGGCGAGGCGGAGCCGGCAGTCGCGCGGAATGTCGGTTTGCCATGGCGGTTGAGCTCGCGAAGGCCATATGCGGCGGGCGACAACGCGGGGCCGTATGGCGCCTGGCTCGGGCGCGCGTACGATCCGTTATGGACGGACTTTCAGGGCACTGGCACGCGCGAAAGCACGTACACCTTTGGTGAACAGACGGTTCGCTGCCACGATCCTTACGGGCCGCTTGCGGCGGATTGCCGCTTTGGGCTGTCGGCCGACGCGCAGCTTCCCGGCGAACTGACGCTCGATCGGTTGAATCGCCGGCGGTCGTTGCTCGGCCAAGTGGAGGATGCACGACGATTGGCCGAGGCGAACGCATCGACCAAGACCTATGCCGACTTTCAGCGGCAGGCGTTTGACTACCTGACGACGGACGCGCTCTCGGGGGCGCTAGACGTTTCGCGCGAGCCGGCCGCGATTCGCGAACAATACGGCATGACGCTGTTCGGCCAGGCCTCGCTGGTTGCCCGACGGCTGCTGGAGGCCGGCAGCCAGTTCGTGACCGTGCTGTGGGATGAATTCGCGCTCGTGAACAGTGCCTGGGACACGCACTACTACCATTATGAACTAATGCGAGAGCAGCTCTGTCCGGGCCTCGACGGGGCGCTGAGCAGCCTGGTGCTCGACCTGGAACTGCGCGGGATGCTTGACGAGACATTGATCGTGGTGACGACCGAACATGGCCGGACGCCGAAGCTGGAGAACGTCGTCGGCGGCGGGCGCGGTCACTGGGCTCAGGCCTACTCGACCGTGCTGATCGGGGGCGGGGCGGCGCGGGGCAAGGTCGTCGGCCGAACCGATCGTATCGCAGGCGCTGTGGAGGAGGCGCCGATCTCTCCGAAGGATATCCTGGCGACGATGTACCACCTGCTGGGGATTAATCCCGAGACGCTGATTCGGGATCGGCTGGGGCGGCCAATGCCCGTCGCCGGCGAGGGGCAAGTGCGATTCGAGCTGTTGGCATAGTTGAGACGGGTGGTTCTCTCTGGTTCGTTAGGCGCGAATGAAAACTTCTGAATCGAATTCCGTGGCTCGCGTCGTGCTCGCTAGCTTCATCGGCACGACGATCGAGTGGTACGATTTCTTTTTGTATGGCACGGCCGCGGCGCTGGTGTTCGGCGAGCTGTTCTTTCCCACGCTCGACCCGCTGGCCGGCACCATGGCCTCGTTCGCCACGTACGCGGTCGGTTTCTTCGCGCGGCCCGTGGGCGGGATCGTGTTTGGGCACTTCGGTGACCGGATGGGCCGCAAGTCGATGCTCGTCACCACGCTAATGCTGATGGGCATGGCGACGTTCTTGATCGGCGTGCTGCCCACGTACGATCAGATTGGTGTAGCGGCGCCGGTGCTGCTGGTGCTCTTGCGCTTCGTGCAGGGCTTCGGCGTCGGCGGCGAGTGGGGCGGTGCGGTGCTGATGGCCGTCGAACACGGGCACGCCGGGCGGCGTGGGCTGTACGCCAGTTGGGTGCAAGCCGGTGTGCCGGCGGGATTGCTGCTGGCCACGGCGGTGTTCAATTTGTTCTCGCTGCTGCCCGACGAGCAGTTTCTGAGTTGGGGCTGGCGCGTGCCGTTTCTGCTGGGCATCGCGCTCCTGGCCGTGGGAATGTTCATCAGGATTCAGGTATTTGAAAGCCCCGTGTTCGCCAAGGCACGCGAGACGAAACCGCCCCCGCCGGTGCCACTGTTCGACGTCTTGCGGCGCTATCCGCGGAACATCCTGCTGGCGATGGGGGCTCGATTTGCCGAGAACGGTTCGTTCTATGTGTTCACCGTGTTCGTGCTGAGCTACGCCACCGTGGAGCTTGGCGTCGATAAGAACGTGATCTTGAACGGCGTGCTGGTGGCTTCGGCGATTCAGTTTTTTATCATCCCGGCTTTCGGCATGCTGTCGGACCGGCTTGGCAGGCGGCCGGTTTATCTGGCGGGGGCCTTGGGGCTGGCCGTGTACGCCCTGCCCTTTTTCTGGTTGGTCGATCTGGGGAGCGGCTGGTCGATCACGCTGGCGATCGTGCTGGGGATGATCGTCCACGCGGCGATGTATGCCCCCCAGGCGGCCTTCTTCAGCGAACTGTTCGGCACCGACGTGCGCTACACGGGCGCTTCGATTGGCTATCAGATGGCGTCGCCGCTGGCCGGCGGCCTGGCGCCGCTGATCGCCACGGCACTGCTGCAATGGAGCGGTGGGGAGCCTTGGCCCGTGGCGGTTTACATGATCGTGCTGGCGGCGATTACGCTTGTCAGCGTGTGGCTGGCGGCCGAGACGCACCGGGCGGAGTTGTGAGCTCTTCCGCGCGCTAGACCAGCGTGAAGCCTGGACTTCTCTTAGTTGACACCACCTGATGGTGTGGTATACATATAGTTCCCATTCGGGGTTCGAACTTGCTCGGAGGTAGAGGCTACGCACATGGCACATCTGCCGATCGTTATTTATTCGCCGCGGCACGACCCGGTGGGGCTGGCTGTCATGTGTCAGAACTTGGGGTGCGATGTAAGCATTCTGGGATATCCCAATCACTGGTCAGAACTCCGGCTTCAAGGGCCCAAGAAACTATGGCGATCGCGAGCCAAACTGGTCGTTCGCTATGACGCGAGTCTGTGCGAAGGTTCGGGATGGTCTAGGCATGTGGCGGGACTGGTCGGATATTTCACGCAGTTCCCTGACGGTCCATCTAAAGCTCCCTTGCTGGAATATCTGCGATCGTGTCGTTTCGCGCTTTCCATGGCAGATGCAGAGTTGGATTTGCCCTCAGATGAGCGGGCGCCTTGGGTCTATGCGATTTGCTCTCATTTGGGCGGCGTACTGATGACTCCCGCAATGCTGCTCGACGAGACAGGCAAGATCCTCCTGTCGGGCGACGGGTGCTGCGATCCGGACGCGGAGCTTCCAAACCTGCCGCCACGGCATGAACATGACGAGGAAGGCGACGGCATTGAAGAACCTTGCGAGCCGCCTGCCGCCGCTCGCGTCGCGGCTCGAGCGATGGTCTTGGCCGCCGTAGTCGAGCGCGGGATGATCGAGAATGAGTACGTATCTGCCACTGACGCCGAGCAAGCTCGTGTAGAGCTGATTGACTGGCTGAGCGAAGTGGATGTGTGGGACGAGGTCGAGCCAGAGGAATGGATGCTGCTTAAAAGTCCCTACGGCCAACTGCACCAGCAACAGATGATTGACGCAATCTGGCGCATTGAAGGTCTCGCCATCCTGCTATGGTCGCTGGAGCTGTTTGATTTGCCGCCGTATTATGAGCTCGTCAACCCGCAAGATGTGTGGACTGCGGTAGCGATTTACGATGCCGCAAAGGCGTTGGGCATCTTGCAGTACGCGCAGCTACGCAGTCCGGATGAGCTCGCGGGCTATCGTACACACATCACGATGGCCCATTGGCGATTTCGCAACGAGGGATTGCACCCGGGGCCTGTCGATTTCGTGGCGATGTCGCGCGGCTGCTGGATTGGAACGTTCGATCTCAAAGGGTTCGAGGTTCTCGACTCGGACTTGGCTCTTGGCGACCAGCCCATCCGCGGGATCGATGCCCCGCGGCTGTCGAGCTGCCAGAGTGTCGCCAACGAGAGGCACCTGGCCGCAAACTGGCTAATCGGCTGGAATAGCAGTGTCTACTCGGAAACTGACACGAGCACTTGATGTCTGTCCGTAGACTGCAAACGAGCCGGCCAATCGCAGACGACCACACTCGCCGTCCACGGTGCGTTCGGTCGACTGTGAGGGTAAGGCAACGGCTTATTTGCTGGCTTGTGAATCGACCGGCTGTGCTTCGCCCGGATGATACTTGCGCTTGGCGTTGGCAATTACGTCTTCAAAGTAGATGTAGTTGTCCTTCATCTGCTTCTTGGACATCAGCTCCGCCTGATCGAAGAAATGTGGGCTCTTCGGGTCACCGCTGGAGCCGTATTGGAGGAGCGATTTGCTCTTCAGCTTGTCGCCGAACTCGACGATGCATGAGTAACTCGTGCCCACCACCGCGTAGTGCTTCTTCATTTCCTTAAGCGGCGGGAGGTAGATCGAGGGGGTAAAGTACATCGTGAACACGACGCCCGGCGGACCCGGCATGCCGGCGCTAGGCAAGCTGGGAAGCTTGTCGCTGAACGGAATGCGATAGAAGTCCGAGACGTTGGCGTGTCGCTGCAAGCGGTTCGCGTCGCCGTAGGGGACTTTCCAATCTCCGAAGTTGGACTTTAGCTTGCCGGCAGCCGTGACCAGCGCCTTGAACTGTTCCGGCACGTTCGACACGTATTGGGCCTTGAGCGTTTCGGCCGGATAGCCGAAACCGTAGAGCTCCTCGTACCAGGCGACGCACAGCGTGGCCTGGGTGCTTTCGAGCGTGCCGACACAGTTCCAATCGAGCAGGTGAGCCAGGTACGGCTCAACCTCGGCCGCGAGCTTGGGATCGGACTGCTTGAGCTTTTCGAGCTCGCGCTTGTAGGTCGGGAACTCCGATAGCGCCCAGTAGACCGTGGTGTCGAACGACATTTCCTGCCACTTCTCGAACGTGACATCGTGAGCCTCGCGCAGAATCTTGCGCGACATCTTGGCCCGCCGCTTGTCGTCGTATCGGTCTTCGACCATGTAGGCCGGATAATCGCCGATCGCCGGGCCCGCGTCGTCGGTCGTCGTGTACGGCGTGGAGTTGCAGTTCTGGATGTAACCTGACTCGGGGTTCAGGAGTTGCGGCAGATCGCGGAAGGGGTGAATGCCCTGCCATTCGGTACGCGGATCGCTGCCGTCGACGGTTTTGGTCCAGTCGAACGCTGGGTCGCGCTTTGGCACGATGCCGTTGTAGGCATAGAAGATGTTGCCGTCGACGTCGGCGTACACGATGTTGAACAGCGGCAACTCGAGCATCGACATGGCCTCTTTGAATTCATCGAGATTCTTCGAGCGGAGCATCTTGATGCCCTGTCGCGAGAGTACGGCTTCAAAGAGCTTGCCCAATGTGGCCGAAACGTACTCGGTGTCGCTCAGTTTCTTGAGAATCGGCCCGTGATGTGTTTTGCGAAACGTGCACTCGACCTTGTCCATCCGCCGGCCGTTCTTGACCAGGATGGTGTCGGTCCACTCTTCGGCCGTGCGATAGCCGTCGCCATAGCGATAGTTGAGCGGATTGCTGGGGTCGTCGAAGGTCTCTTTCCACGAGCTGCCGACGTTTGGCTCATTGACGGTCATGCCCCAACCGCAGTGCTCGTTGTGTCCGATCACGGGTAGCGGCGTGCCGAAGAACGAAGCGCCGGTAAAGTTCCAGCCGGCGCCGCTCCGCAGATGAGCTTCATAGAACTGACCGTAGCCAAAAAACGGCTGGTGCGGGTTGATCAGCAGCATCGGCTTGCCGCTGCGGGTCTTCTTGCCCGAGATGGCCCAGGCGTTCGAGCCGCGGGCTTCCTCGATTTCGTCTTCAAGCTTCTTGCGGGCATAGTCGCTGGGCACTTCGTCGGTCGAGACATGCAGGTGACCGCCCAACAGCTCGAGCGTGGCGGCGCGGCCGAAGGCCAGCAGGTACCAGGGTTCAAAACGCGTGAGCAGGCGCGGCTTTACGTTGGGGTGCGTATCGAGATAGTAGTTGATGCCCATGATAAACGCGGTACCAGCGCGTTTGGGTTCCGGGTCGAGCTTTTCGAAGTCGACCTTCGATCGCTGCGGGATCTCGAACGCACGGTTGCGTTTGTCCTTGGCCAGGAACTGCTTGCCGTAAAGTTCGCTATAGCGGCCGAGCCCCAAAGCATACGAGTCTTCGATCTGCCAGAAATAGTCCTCGGCCTGGGCGTAACCGTAGCCAAACAGCACGGACTCGTCGTTCGGCCCGTCGATATGGGGCATGCCGTACGCGTCGCGATAGATCGTCACGCTCTGGGCAAGCACCTTGGGATCGAGCTCCGATTGCAGATTGTCTGCCGCCTCGGCTGCGAGCGGAGCGAACAGCAGAACGGCGAGCATCATCGCGCGACGAACGAAACGGAAGCGAAGACCGGCAACCTCGGACATGCGTACACCCCTTAGCGGTAAGAACGGCGCTCGCGGGCGAAACGAATCGCGGCGGCGCGATAATCTGCGTCACTGGCCGGTGTTCTGGGGGAATACGCCCGGCCGTTTGAGAAGTCCCCTGACAAGTCACAAATTAACCAGCCCCGAGGGCTGTGACAAGTCGCGACCGAAGTCCCCTGTCGTGGAATACGCCGCGCGGTGCCAGTAAACTGGGACGCATCAGACCCCCGCGCTGCTGGCGGAAATACCGAGTTGCGACCCCTGTTTTGGCGAAAGTTTCAACTTTTCCAGGAATTTCATGCGTACGCAATTTCTCGTCGCGATGGCTGTGGTACTGGGGGGCTGGATGCCGGCGCAATCGCTTGCGGATGACGACCTGCGCGTGCTGCCGCCGGGGCAGGATACCTTGCTCTACGATCATCTGCTCGCGGAGTTCGATCGGCAGTACGAAGTTCGCCGTGAAGCAGTGGCAGCGGCCGTAGCTTCGCCCGAGGCCCTGGAAGCACGGCAGCAGCAGCTCCGCGCGGACTTTGCCCGACTGGTGGGCGAGTTTCCCCAGCGCACTCCATTGAATGCTCGCAGCGTGGGTTCGCTCGTGAGTGTGAATCCGTTGTATCGCATTGAGCGGGTTGTCTATGAGAGCCGGCCGAAGCATCACGTGACGGCGAATCTCTATCTGCCCGCAGATACTTCCAAGCCCGTGCCGGGCGTCCTCGTGCCGTGCGGGCATAGCGCGAACGGCAAGGCCAGCGAAGCGTACCAAAGCGTCTGCATCCTGCTTGCGCTCAATGGCTGCGCGGCGTTGATTTACGATCCGATCGGCCAGGGAGAGCGAAATCAGCTTCCTGATCCAATCGGTCATGGTACGAACGAGCATACGTTGGTCGGGGTGGGTTCGCTGCTTGTTGGCCGCAGCACGGGACACTATCGCATCTGGGACGGGCTGCGAAGCATGGATTACCTCGCCTCGCGTCCGGAAGTCGATCCCATGCGGCTCGGCTGCACGGGCAACTCCGGCGGCGGCACGATGACCACCTGGCTGATGGCGATTGACGAACGGATTGCCGTGGCGGCGCCGTCGTGTTTCATCACAACGCTCGAGCGATTGTTCAAGACCATTGGACCGCAAGACTGCGAGCAGCATTTTCCCGGTCAGGGACCGGCGGGCATCGATCATACGGATCTGATTACCATGCGCGCGCCGAAGCCAACCTTGATCCTGGCGGCCGAGCGAGATTTCTTCGACATCGGCGGGACGCGCACCGCAGCCAAGGAGGCCGAGGCGGTCTATCGCCTGCTGGGACAGCCCGAGCGGACGGGGCTGTTTTCGTATGACGATGAACACGGCTTCAGCCAGCCGCGACGCCAGGCGGCCGTGCACTGGATGCGCCGCTGGCTGCTAGCCGATGATCGGCCAGTGGCCGAGCCGCCGCTGAAGTTGGCGACCGACGCCGAGTTGCAGGTTACGAGCAGTGGGCAAGTGGTGAAGCATTTTGGTGACGAGAAGACCGTGGTCGATTTCAATCGCGAGCGGGCAGCGGAGCTTCGCGAATTGCGCCGCGAGCGATGGTCCGCACGGTCGCTGGACGAACGTGTCGCGGTGATACGACGTGTGATCAGTTTGCCCGCGCCGGCCAGTGCAGCCGTGGAAGTGGAGCAGCTTGGCGAGGCGGACATCGCGGGGCTCGTCGCGACGAAGCTTGTCATCAAGAGTGCGGATGGATTTCCGCTGCCCGCGCTGTACTTCAAGCCGACGAGCAAAGCGGACAAGCATCCGCTGGTCATCGTAGTCGACTCGGCGGGCAAGACGGCAGAGATCGGCGAGCAGGGAGCGGTCGCCAGATTGGTGGGCGAGGGGTGCGCCGTGTTGGCGGTGGACCTTCGCGGCTACGGCGAGACGGCCGACAGTAAGAAAGCCGGCTCGAAGTATCAGAACGAGGCCTTCCGCACCTCGATGCTCGCGATGCACGTTGGCCGGCCGCTGCTCGCTCAGCGAACGATGGATCTGTTGACCGTCGTGGCCTATGCGGCCGCGCTGCCTGAAGTCGATCTTTCCGACTTGCGGGTCATCGCTAGCCGTCGGGCCGGTCCAATGGCGCTGCATGCGGCGGCGCTGGACGACAGGATCACTTCACTCCTGCTGTGTGATCCGGGATTTCCCAGATGGACCAGTAGGGAAACGTTCCCGACACAGTTTGGTCAGTAGTCTAACCGCTGCCCCCCCTCCCCGTGTCTAGCGCGTCGCGATTTTTTGACATTTTTTTCCCGTA
>Ga0169931_10007099_pt1 | contig 16710 bp, 18 predicted proteins | sample Kivu_15m_20L_FD_129675 | JGI IMG/M metagenome (GOLD analysis project Ga0169931, IMG submission 129675) | Freshwater microbial communities from Lake Kivu, Western Province, Rwanda to study Microbial Dark Matter (Phase II) - Kivu_15m_20L... | ecosystem: Environmental > Aquatic > Freshwater > Lake...
GATGACAAGCTACAGCATCGCGGTCTCAACTCTAACCGTCACATTCAACGGAGGCTCGTCCGTCAGCAATATCGTCGACTTCTGCGGCCAGATTGGAGCCGCCACCATCGGCACCCTAACGGCGGTCAACGGGACTGTCCTCGCATGCGCCTGTCCTCCCTGCCCGCCCTGCCCTCCTCCCGCTCCTCCATGCCCACCCTGCGGTCCAACCGCGGCTCCTCCAGTCCCGGCCTCTCAGGACCAAATCGAGGTAGACCTCTCGACGGCCACGATGCAGAACTTGACGCTCCTCCTTCAGATGTATAACCCCCTCCTTCCCTTCAACCAGTACTATGCCAACGTCTTCCTAACGCAATGGTTCGGAGTGGCAGTGCCTGAAAACGGCATTACGGTCATCGGATTGACGACGGATCAAATCATGCAGCTCATCGCAACGGGCGCGATCGGCACAAGGCAGATCGAAGCGCTCATCCAAGCGAACCAACTGACGGCGGAAGAGCTGGCGCTCTTAATCCTGACCGGCCAGATTACGCATGACGAAGTGCAAGACGCACTCAACCGGGTCAAGAAAGGACTCGCGGCCCGGTTCACGAGCTTCATCCCCGAGAACCGCGTGAAGTAAGAAATCGTTTTTGAGGGAAAGAAAGCGCCGCAAATTGCGGCGGCAGGATAGACAGGACTCTGCCTGTAACCCGGCAAAGGGCTGAATGCCCTTTGCAAACCCTTGGAGCGGGTGGTAAATAATTCTTTTCTGATTTTTTATGGAAGCGCCGGGAAAGCACAGGCGCTATCATGACAAGTTAGCGCAACGAATAGCTCGGAACGAATGAGCCAACAGCCATCCCGTTTGACCCATTGCGCTGAATAACGGCCCGTCATCAACGGCGGGGTATTTGGGGTCCCCCGCCGCGCCGTCCAAATACCGGACTCAAATGCAAGCGGCCAATCAGGGCTAATCTCAATAAAATTAGGTTCTCGCACATAGATTAAACTGTTTTCGTTTGGAGCCGAGTCAATTAATGCACGATAGGCATCTTTCCCAATAACGGAAGTTCCAAGTCCACGGCGAAGAGTGATATCCTCCGTCCAGAATGAAGCAACGCGTTCCCTATCGCCAATCGCAAACGCATCATTTTGGTCCATCCGAGCCTGGCGTATTGCATTCTGATCCGAAAGGAATAATTTTTCCGGCAACGCCAATTCGTTTGCCGATACAAGAAGAGGAATCGCTTTGAAAAATAAAAGATGAATTATAAACCTTGATCGCATCATAAAAACCCCAATGTGTCGATCAAAAAAAGAGCCTTGCTTTCTAGTGAAAACAAGGCCCGAATTGAAATGGGAAAAACTTAGGCGTTGACTTTGCGCTTTTCGATGTAGTCGATCACATCGGCGACGGTTTTGAGCTTCTCGGCGTCTTCTTCCGAGATCTCGAACCCGAAGCGCTCTTCGAACGTCATGATGAGCTCGGTGAGGTCCAACGAGTCGGCGTTCAAATCTTCGACAAACGATTTTTCAGGAGCTACGTCGGCAGCATCGACTCCGAGCTGTTCGACGATAATCTCAATCACTTCTTGTTGTATTGTCATACCTATTTTCCTAATGTTAAAAAAGTTCTACATGACCATTCCACCGTCGACTGCAATCACTTGCCCCGTGACGTAGCTTGATAGGTCGCTGGCTAAATACAATGCCGCATTCGCAATATCCCGCGGCTGGCCGATCCGGCTCAATGGGATTTTCGTCAGGATCTGTTCCTTGACTTGAGGCTGGAGAACATCGGTCATCTGGGTCTCGATATATCCGGGAGCGATGCAGTTCGCCCGCACCCCGCGGCTCGCCAGCTCTTTAGCGAGCGACTTCGTAAACCCGATCATCCCCGACTTGGATGCCGCATAGTTCACCTGGCCGGCATTGCCCATGAGGCCGATCACCGAGGTGATGTTGATGATCGTCCCGGAGCGGGCTTTCATCATCGGGCGGCAAAGCGAGCGGCAGGTGTTATAAACCGATTTCAAGTTAACCTCGACCACCCGGTCCCAATCTTCCTCGCTCATCCGCATGAGAAGATTGTCCCGCGTGATCCCCGCGTTATTGACCAGAATGTCGACTTTCCCCCACTCCTCTACGAGCTTGGAGAGCGTTTCATCGACCTCTTTCGTCTTGGAAATGTCAACGAGGAAAAAGCGGAATTTTTGCTGGGGATCTACTTTCGCCTGCTCCAACTCCAAAACAGTCTGTTCGGCCCGCTCTTTATTCGTCCCGAAAATCGCAACGTCTGCGCCTTGGGCGGCAAATGCCGACGCAATCGCTTTGCCGATGCCGGCCGTCCCGCCGGTTACGATCGCGGTTTTCCCTTTCAACACTTGCTGCATACCATCTCCCCGATCCGTTCTAAATCTTCCACTTTGTCAACCGACACCGTCGGCGCTAACACACCGATCTTCTTGTTCATGCCCGAAAGGGTCTTGCCGCAGCCGATTTCAAGGAATAAGTCCATCTCTCCCATCGCCCGGATCCCCTGCTCCCAGCGGACCGAATGGGTTACCTGCGCCGTCAAATGGCGCCGAACCTCGTCTGCATTTACAACGAAATCCCCAGGGACGTTCATGACGAACTCCACTTGGGAGTCCCCAATCGGGGCAGCCGCAATGAAAGGTGCGAGGCCGTCTTGGGCCGATTGCATCAGGCCGCTGTGGAATGCGCCGTGGACGGAAAGCGGCAAGACTCGCTTGGCTCCTTTCGCTTTCAGCGAAGCCGCCGCGTTCTCAACGCCCTGTTTCGTTCCGGAAATGACGATTTGACCGGGACAATTGTAGTTGGCGATCCAAACCCCCTCGATCCCCCGGAGAGCCTCTTCGACTGCTTCCGGATCAAGCCCGAGGACTGCCGACATGGCGCCTTGCGTCCTCTCACAAGCCTCGTTCATGAGGCGCGAACGCTCGCGGACGAGTTTCAGCGTATCGGCAAACCCCAAGCGGCCCGAGGCGAAAAGAGCCGTATACTCCCCTAAGCTTAACCCTGCGCAAATCGACGGTTTCAATAAGGGAAACTGGGTCTCGATCGTCCGCAAAATGGCGGCGCTCGCCACAAAAATGCCAATCTGGCTGTATTTCGTCTGCGTGAGGAGTTCTTCCGGCCCTTCGAACACGACGCGGGAGATCGATTCTGAGAGAATATCGTCAGCCTCCTCAAAAGTCTCCCTAGCAGCCGCAAACGAAGCGGCGAAATCTTTCCCCATCCCGGGGTATTGAGCGCCCTGTCCGGGAAATAAATAGGCATTTTTATTCATAAGAAAGTACGGCAGCTCCCCAAGTAAACCCCGCGCCGAACGCGGTCAGTAAAATTTTTTCCCCCGATTTGGCCATGCCGGCCTTAAGCAGCTCATCTAAAGCGATCCCGACGGAGGAGGCGGAAGTGTTCCCGTATTTATGAACCGTCTTGAAAACCCGCTCCGGCGGGAGGTGCTCGAAGCGTTTCGCCATCGCGTCGATGATCCGGATATTCGCCTGGTGCGGGATCACCCATGCGATCTCCTTTTCATCCACCCCGGCGGCCTCAAGGCATTCCTTGCTGGCCGATTCCATCCGGCGGACGGCGTGTTTGAACACCTCATTGCCTGCCATTTTGATGAAATGCAGCCCCGTAGAAACCGTTTCGGCGCTTGCCGGATTGCGGCATCCCCCGCCCGGCATCATGAGCAGCTCGGCCTGCTCTCCGTCCGCGCCAAGGCGCACCGTTTTCAGCAGAAGCCCCTTCCCCTCGGAAGAAACGACGCATGCAGCCGCCCCGTCGCCAAAAAGGACGCAGGTCGAACGGTCTTTGTAATTGGTGATCGAAGAGAGTTTGTCAGGGGCGATCACGAGGACGTTCCGATAAGTCCCGCTTTCGACCCACGCTTTGGCAAGCGAAAGGCCATACAGGTAGCCTGTGCAAGCCGCTTGGATGTCGGCCGCCCCAGCCGCTTTCGCCCCGATCGCATGCTGGATCAAACAGGCCGTACTCGGGAATATATAGTCCGGCGTCAGCGTCGCGACGATAATAAAATCGACCGCCTCAGGGGAGATCCCCGCGTCTTGGAGAGCGGCGCGGGCTGCGGCCGCCCCCATTGACGAGGTGTACTCGTCCGGCCTCGCAAGCCTGCGCTCTTTCATCCCCGTCCGCGACACGATCCATTCGTCGGTCGTCTCGACCATCAGCTCGAGATCGCCGTTCGAGAGCACGCGCTCAGGGAGATAGGAGCCGGTTCCAATAATTTTTGCTTGTCTCATCATTTCTTGAGAAATCACGGGTCTTAGTCTACATGAATCGCCTTTAAAAGGAAAACACGGATCGCCTACAGAAAAAAACTTTTCATTGACAATTGCCAATTCAAAAAGCCATTCCCATTCAATTTCGGATTTGATACCGTTGTTCGCTATGCAAAAGCTACCCGAAGATCTAGCCTCCCTCGTCTCATTTTTGAAAAAGCTGCCCGGCGTGGGCGCCCGCACCGCCGAACGCTTCGCGTTCGAATTCATCGCCTGGCCCTCCGCTGATCTCGCGGCGTTAGCGGACCTCCTCCGCGAACTGCCCGAAAAAGTCCCCCCTTGCGCTACGTGCGGATGCCTGACCGACAAGGGCAAATGCCCCTTTTGCGCCAATCCTGAGCGAGACTCCGAGCAGCTTTGCATCATCTCGTCGCCGCGCGACGCCTTTGCGATCGAAGCGACCCACTCCTACCGCGGCCGCTACCATGTGATCGAACACCTCCTCTCCCCGCTGGACGGCCGGCACGCGTCGGAATTGCGGCTCGACCGGATCGAAGAACAGATCCGGAAGCACGCAGTCCGCGAGCTCATCGTCGCCTTCGATTCGACTTTGGAGGGAGACACTACCGCCCTATACCTTAAAAAACACCTTGGCTCGCAGGCCGGACTGAACATTTCACGCCTCGCGTTCGGCCTTCCCGTCGGCAGCAGCCTCGAGTATATCGACGGCGGCACGCTGACCCGCGCACTCGCAGGACGCCAAAGTTTTTGACTTATAGAAATGACTTTCCTATAATCGGACGATCCAAGGATTGACGCCGAACATGCAGAACCGAGATCGATTCCTGAAGTCCAAGATCCTCTACTCGCTGCTCTTTGCGACGCTGACCTCGCCGCTCATCGGCGCCGAGCTGTACGACGACAAGAAAGTCTCCCATATTGAAATCGTGATCGACGTCCCTGGCGAAAAAGGGGCCGACCCGAAGCCAATTCTCTCGCGGATGAAGACCCAAGAGGGAGACGCCTTTTCGCAGACGGTTTTCGACAGCGACCTCAAAGCCCTTTCCGAAGAATACGACCGGGTCGAACCAACCCTTTCCCTCAAGGACGGCAAAGTCGTCATCGAGATCCGCGTCGCGCCGAAACCGATCATCCATCAGATCCTTTGGAATGGAAACCAGCAATTCAAGACGTCGACCCTCCAGGAGGAACTCGACGTCAAGCCGAACACCGTTTTCAATCGGCAGGCGTTCAACAAGGCGTTCAACAAGGTCAAAGAACACTATTTTAAGAAGGGGTATTTCGAGTCTCAGCTTTCGTACTCGCTCCAGCCAATCCCGGGAACGAACGAAGTCGACATCGTAATCGAGGTCCACGAAGGGAATCCGGGATATATTAAAGAGATTGTCTTCAACGGTTTTTCAAAAGACGAGGAAAGCGAGCTCAAAGAGCAGATGTATTTGAAAAAATACAACTTCCTCTTGAGCTGGATGTCGGGCACCGGCATCTACCGAGACGAAGCGCTAGAACAAGACCGTATGACCCTCCTCAATTACCTCCATAACGAGGGATACGCCGATGCGGTCGTCGACATCCGCCACTACGAAGATCCGGAAAGCGGGCGGCTCATCATCGAAATCAACGCCGACAAAGGACAGCTCTACCGGTTCGGCCAGATCCGGTTCGAAGGTAATACGCTGATCCCGACGCAAGATCTTCAAAAACGGGCGATCGCTGCTGAAGGATCTCCCTTTTCGCCCGACAAGATGCGCGAGACGAGCCAGGCGATCAAAGACCTCTATGGACAAAAGGGTTATATCGACGCCAGCGTCCAGTTCGAAGCGAGCCTGAAAGAGAACGAGCCGGTCTTCGACGTCGAATATACGATCGAAGAAGGGCAGCAATATAAGATCGGGCTGATCCACATCTTCGGCAACTCGTCGACCAAGAGCAACGTGATCCTTCGCGAATCGCTCCTCGTCCCGGGGGAAACGTTCGATGCGCGCAAACTCAAGGCAACGCAGCAGAGGCTCGAAGCGGTCGGCTATTTCAAAAGCGTCAATGTCTACGCGGTGAGGAACCCGGAAGACTCCAATTTCGGTGAAAACTACCGGGACGTCTACATCGAGGTGGAAGAGACGACGACAGGCAACGTAAGCCTCTTCATGGGCTTTAGCTCGGTGGACGACGTATTCGGCGGACTTGACCTGACGGAACGGAATTTCCACGTGGCGGGCATCCTTAAAGCGTTCGCGGGGCATCTCTCGGATATGCGGGGCGGAGGCGAATATTTCCACGTCCGCGGCACGATCGGGAAAAAGCAGAACAACATCCTCGTTTCCTGGATGAACCCCTACGTGAACGATACGCTCTGGCGCTTAGGGGTCGAACTCAGCCAGACGTTCAGCCACGATCTGCAGAACAACGTCAACGTCAAAACCTACGGCGGCTCCGTCTACACCAACTATCCCCTCTCCCAATTTTGGACAGCGGGGATGCGGCAGCGGCTGCGCCATTCGTTCGACCACTTGAGCCTCGACCCGTATGACAACAGCCCGCTCGCGATCCAATCCGCTCAAGAGCAGAAAGATCTCGTCGACCAAAAAGGGCTGATCTCCGCGTTCAGCGGAAATTTGAGCTACGATTCGACCGACAACCCCTACAAGCCGCGCAGAGGCTGGAGATCCTATTTCGAAACGGAAATTTCAGGGATCGGCGGCAATTATCAGTTCTTCAAGACGACCTACACGAACAGCATCTACTTCCCTGTATGGAAGAAAGGGACGCTGAAATTCAGGGCCGATTTCAAATACATGATCCCGTTCGGAAAAACAGACCGGGAACACGTCCCCTACAGCGAGCGCTTTTTCCTCGGAGGCGATAACACGGTCCGCGGCTATAAGCCCTTCCTCTTGGGCCCCGTCATCTACGTCCAAGACTGGACGGGAGAGCGGAAGCCGACCAACACGCCGAAGGGCGGTCTTTCCTCGAGCCTCGTTTCGCTCGAGTACAACCAAGAGATTATCCGGATGCTGGACGTGTTCGCCTTCGTCGACGTCGGCAGCGTCTCTTTCAATTCGTTCGCAATCAACCATATCCGTCCGACCACAGGCGTCGGAGTGCGGATCGACATCGGGAACCGGACGCCGATCATGGTCGGCTGGGGCATCCCGCTCGTCAAGGAAGACCGGCATAACCACAAATGGCAAAAAGTCTTCTTCTCAATGGGCGGTCAATTTTGAACAATTCCCCTGGATTCAAACTTCACACCGGGGCAACCAATCGCAAAGGAGAAATTATGCGTAAATCACTCTCAATGGCAGCAGCCTTATTCGCACTGGCGGCAGGACCGGCATTCGCCGATGACGCGCCTGTCATCGGGGCCGTGAATTTCACGTCCTGCATCACCGATTCGAAAGCGGGCAAAAAAGAGCAGGAAAACATGGAAAACCTCCGCAAGCAGATGTCTTCCCTCATCGAGAACACCGAAAAAGAGCTGCGTGAAATCAGCGCTAAATTCGAGGACACCGAATATCTCGACAGCCTCTCCCCTAAAGCTGAAGAAGACCTAAAAATCAAGCACCAGACGCTCCAAGAAGACCTTGGCCGCTACCAGCAGCAATTCTACCAAGTTCTCCAGCACGCGAACTATCAGCTGGTTCAAAAAATGAGCCAAACGATCGCAGCCGCGGCCGAAAAAATCGCGCAGGAAAAAAATCTCGACTACGTGATGAACCGCGAAGCGTGTTTCTACATCCGCCCCGATCTCGACCTCACTTCCGTCGTGATCGAACAAATGGACAGATCATTCGAGCAAGACTCGAAATCAAAAAAACTGTCTGATAACGACGATGCCTTCGACCTCGACCAAATCAGCGACAACCTGATGGATCAGGCGGGCTAATGCGCTATACCGAGAGAGATTCAAGAATCGGGAAATGCCAAGGAGGCGCCCAGAATTTGGGTCAGGCGCAGCCGGCGCCGAAGCAGCTAAACTCTGAAAGTTTAGCGATGCAGGCGGATCCCAAAGTCTGTGGCTGTCAGACGCCGGCAGAACCGATTCATGAATCACGAGCGGTATACACCCTGGCAGACTTGGCGGCCCGTACGGCCGCCCGGCTGGTCGGAAATCCGGAAGCGGCGTTTAGCGGTGTCAATACGCTGGATGAAGCAACGGCGGAAGACGTCTCTTTTTTAGCCAATTCCCGCTACTCCCAATCGATGAAACTGTCGGCTGCGGGAGCCGTGTGCGTCGCCCCGGACATTCCCCTCTCCGAGGGGAAAAATTACCTTGTCTCTGACAACCCGTCCCGAACATTCCAAGCGATCGTCGAACTCCTCCTTCCTGTCGGTAAATCGGCCTTTTCGGGGATCCACCCGAGCGCGGTCATTCACGAGTCGGCCGTCATCGGCCAGGACGTAACGGTTGGCCCTTGCGCCGTCATCGACCGGGGCGTCCGAATCGGCGACGGGACCTTCATCGGCCCCAACGTCTCGATCGGCTATGAATCGGTGGTCGGATCCGCTTGCATCCTCCACCCCGCTTCCGTCGTGCGGGAACGGTGCCGCCTCGGCGACCGGGTCATCCTACAGCCGGGCGCGGTCATCGGCTCCTGCGGCTTCGGCTTCATCCCCGACGCGATGGGACGCCATCAGAAGCTCGAACAGCTCGGCATCGTCATCCTCGAAGACGACGTCGAGATCGGCGCCAACTCCACGATCGACCGATCCCGCTTCAAAGCCACCGTCATCCGGCGCGGGACCAAGATCGACAACCTCTGCCAAATCGCCCACAACGTCGAAATCGGCCCCCACAACGTGATCGCCGCCCAAACCGGCATCGCAGGCTCGACGAAAACAGGCAAATACGTCGTCCTCGGCGGCCAAGTCGGCATCGTCGGACACGTCGAACTCGAAGACGGCGTCATGGTCGCAAGCCGCGCCGGCATCAGCAAATCGCTCAAACCCGGCAAATACCGCGGCAGTCCCGCCATCCCCATCCAAGAATACCAGCGGCATGAAGCCCACCTTCGGAAGATCGAAGAGTATTATGAGCGCATCAAAGAACTCGAAAAGAAAATCGAACGATTGGAAAAGTAAGGAGCGGGACCCTGTCCCGCAGCCGGAACGTATCCCGAAATTCTTAACATCGAGATTTGCGATGACTTTGAGCCGATTTTTGCGATTTGCGACGCGGGGAATATTGCCTCAATATTTCTAAGGAGCAAAGCGCAAAAAGACGCCAAAGGGCCGCAAAGCTCGGTCATTAAGAATTTCAAGATACGTTCCTACCAAAGGGCTATGGCCCTTTGGAATACCATGTTATGTAGCAGATGGCCTGAAAGCGGGATTCAAATATGTGGCTACTGCCGGATTGGCCTGGAGCGCCCGTCTAGAAAATTCTAAATCGTTATACAAACGTTCGCTGATAAAGTGGAAAACATCAGGACGCCGAGCCACGACATCCAAGATGATCTCCTCGTTGTCTTGCAACTCCGCGCTGAAAAGAAGGATGCTAGGTTTCATAGCTAATGTTGCGGAAATAAACTGAGCGGAGGACTGGAGCCTCTCGCTTGCCAAAGTAAAGGCCGCTGGATCTATCTGTACCGCGGCCGACATGAATTCTTCGTCATCAAACAAATTTGGGTCTGCATATTGCAAAATCAAATTGTTTTGAGCGAATGCTTCAAGTAAAAAACCCCGATTGGCTCCGTATCTTGCATAGGGTCCGGCTAAAAGCGAAGGATCGAGCGCGATCGCAGACAAGACCTCCGCTCTAGGATCCCACCTTATAAGCGCAGGCATTTCATCGTCGTCAAAACCCTCCGCTGCATCGGGACGCAGGCCCAAATCTCCAGTCCTTTCAGGACGATAGGGCATAGGTAAAGGGTGTCTGCATTCAGGACACGCGCTAACTTGCGCAATGCATTCCAAGCAATAGGCATGCCATGGGGGATGCGCATCTCGAATGACTTGAAATTCCCGATCGCAAATTACGCATGGCTCCGCCTCCCGCCTCTGAGTTCCATGCAAAAGGATATCTCCAACACCTTCAATTGTTAGAACATCCCTATCGGCCCAACTATTTGACAGATTTGGCCGATTTGATTGAGACTCAATACTGAGATTTAACCACTCTAATCTTATTAATCCATGTAAATCCATAAATACCTACGAAATAATTAAGTAATTGTAAAAAAAATTATATACTAAATTGAATAAAAAGTAAATAAATATTTTAAAACCAAAAAAACACCAAATAAAGGATAAAGAATTGAATAAATGACTCTTTTATGAGAAAATGGAATTAAATGAAAATTCCGAACAATTTTCCGCAAACAACCCAGCCCACAGACCCAATCGGCGAGACAGCTTCCCGGTCTGAGAAGCTTCAAAAGTGGAGATCTCGAAAGGGTGAACTTGAGGATAAACTTGACCGTCTATTCCATAACGCTCGCTCAAGCCAAACAAGATCGGAAGTCTCCGCATCGGCTCGAACCGTCGCTTCGGCACCGAGCTTGCCGCAAAATGCATCCGATGAAAGGTTTTCCACGATTTCCGCAAGAAATCGAGTTCTTTCAGCCAGGACTGCTTCCGCTGCGCATACCCCCTCTGACAGGAGAGTCGACTTACCCCGAATGCCCAAAACATATCATGGGAGCGGGGGGATAAAACCCTCTCAAGTTCCGCTCGTGATTATTACCCCGCCTACTCCTGAGAAGAAATATTTGCAGATTAAGGTGCCAGAGGGGCAACCCTCGGCTCGTCAATTCACAGCTATAGAGTGGTTCCGGGATAACGAACCCGCGGAAGACCCTCTTTAGTATACCGTGCGCGCTCAGAAATGGCATGTTTGACTAGGGAGTGTACCTAGATCAGAAGCAGGGCCGGATTTTCGAGATACTTTTGGATCGCTTTGAGGAACTTGGCAGCCTCGGCCCCGTCGACAACGCGGTGGTCGGCCGAGAGGACGAGTCCCATTTTCTTGCCGGCTACAACCTGTCCGTTTTTGACCATCGGCGCATCCGAGATGCCGCCGATCGCAAGGATGCACGATTGGGGCGGGTTTATAATGGCGCAAAAGTCCGATACGCCGAACATACCCATGTTCGAAATAGTAAAGGAGCCGCCTTTATATTCTTCTGGCTGGAGTTTCCCCGCTTTCGCGCGGGCGGCGAGTTCTTTGACCTCTGCCGATATTTCGCCGAGGTTTTTATAGTCTGCATGGCGCACGATCGGCGTAATCAGCCCGGCTTCGACCGTAACGGCGACCGAAATATCGACGGTTTTGAAAAGAATCATCGATTGGGTTGCCGAATTGAAGCCGCTGTTGATGTGGGGATGCTCTTTCAGAGCGAGAGCCGAAGCGCGGATCGCAAAGTCGTTGAAGGTGACTTTCAGGTTGCCGTTTTTAAGCTGCTCCCTCGCTTCGAAAAGCGGACCGGCGTCAATCTCCTGGCGAACATAGATATGCGGGATAAACGTTTTCGCTTGGGAAAGACGCTGCGCGATCACTTTCCGCATCGGCGACAGGGGCGCTTCTTCGTAGGTGCCCGGCAAAGTGGAGGGGGCGCTTCTCCGCCCGAAGGTCACCGCTTGATCGGGCATGCCGAGATCGAGATCGCGGCTCGTAACGCGTCCGGCAGGCCCGGAGCCTTTTACGGTCGTCAGGTCAATCCCCTTCTCTTTCGCGAGTTTTTTAGCCAAGGGGGATGCGCGAGTTCTCGATGATGGAGCGTCGGTCGGGAATTCGAACTCGTATGAAGAGAGAGGAGGTTCAGGGATGAACGCAGGCTGCTGCATCGTAGGCGCGCCGCCGGAGGCTGCGGGAACTTGGGGAGCGGCGTGGGCCGGCTTCGCTTCAGGTTTGGCTTGGGGCTCTTTGGCCATTGGAGTCGCAGTAACGATCCCTTCGGGGACATACCCTTCGATGCTGTCGGACGCTTGTTCGGTGAATATGGCGATTGGCTGATTGACCCGGGCCCCGCCGCCTTCCCCAACGAGAATTTTACGAAGATACCCAGCGTCCAGGGCGTTGTACTCGATCGTCGCCTTGTCGGTTGCGACCTCGACTAGAAGCTCGCCGGAGGCCACCTTGTCGCCAACTTTTTTATGCCATTTGGCGATCGTCCCCTCTTCCATGGTGGGGGATAATTTGGGCATCGTCACGGTAAAGGGCATAATTTAAACCTCGCTGCCCTTAGTATGATCGATCGGGAAAACTACTTCAAGACTTCTGTGAGGGCCGCGAGGATCCGGTCGGTGTTCGGGATGGTTTCCCGCTCGAGTCCCTTGGAATAGGGCATCGGAGTTTCCCTTTGACAGACCCGAATGAGCGGGGAGTCGAGGTCGTCGAAGCAATGCTGCTGGATCTGGAAGCCGAGCTCCGCCGAAATCCCGGCGAAAATATGCCCCTCCTCGACGAGGACGCAGCGGTGCGTCTTGCGGACTGACGCAGCCACGGTGGCGATATCAAGCGGCTTGATCGTCCTCAGGTCGATCACCTCTACAGAGATCCCTTTTTTGGACAGGATCTCGGCGGCTTCGCGGCAAAATTTCAGCATTCGGCAATAGGAGATGAGCGTAACGTGCTTCCCTTCCCGGACAACCTTCGCCTGCCCGATCGGGACGACGTATTCTTCGGTCGGAATCTCCATCTTTTCGCCGTAATCGAGCTCATTTTCAAGGAAGATGACCGGATTGCCCGCCCGGATGGCCGACTTGAGAAGCCCCTTGGCATCATAAGCGTTGCTCGGGGAGATCACGATAAAGCCCGGGAGATTCCCGTAAATGGCCTCGACGCAATGAGAGTGCTGGCAAGATACCTGGGCGGCGGCGCCGTTCGGCCCTCTGAATACGACCGGGACCGAAAACCGCCCTCCGGACATGTAGTAGGCCTTGCAGGCGTTCGAGATCAATTGGTCGGCCGCTACGAATGAAAAATTCCAGCTCATAAACTCGACGATCGGTCGGAGACCGGTCTGGGCCGCGCCGATCGCAAGGCCGGCAAAGCCGTTTTCGGCGATCGGGGTGTCGATCACCCGCTCAGGGCCCCATTTAGCCAGCATCCCCTTCGTAACCTTGTATGCGCCATTATATTCGGCGACTTCCTCTCCCAGGATAAAAATCCGGGAGTCGCGAGCCATCTCCTCGTCCATCGCCTGGCGGAGCGCTTCGCGGATTTCGATGATCTGCGTTCCCATTTACTTCTTTTCCTCCGGCGGGGCGAATACGCCCTCTTCCAATGTGATGGGGTCTGGCCAAGGGCTTTCGTCGGCAAACTTCATCGCGGCGATCACGATCTCCCGCTTTTCCCTGTCGATCTCCTCGCATTCCTCTTCCGTGAGAATCCCCTTTTCGATCAAAACCGCTTTAAGGCGAAGGATCGGATCTCTTTTTATTGTCTCTTGCAACGCTTCTTTCGACCGGTATAGCCCCGGATCGGAAATCGAATGGCCGCGGAAACGCTCCGCCACCGCTTCGATCAGAATGGGCCGAGACGTGGTCAAACACTCATGGAGCGCCTCTTTGAACCCGGCGTAGCAGTTGAAAAAATCAAGGCCGTCTAGAGTGTAGGATTTGATCCCATAGGCCTTGGCGAAATGCTCCGCGATCGGCTTGACGCATACGGCCCGGGTGGCCGCCGTACCCATCCCCCACTGGTTGTTCTCGATAACGTAGATGCAAGGCAAGTTCCAAAGGGCGGCTAGGTTGAGCGACTCGTGAAAGGCCCCTTGAACCGACGCCCCGTCGCCGAGAAAGCAGAAGGAAGCAAGCCCTTTTTGCTTTAAATATTTGATGCTAAACGCGGCTCCCGTCGCGATGGGGATGTGGCCTCCGACGATGGCTAGCCCCCCTAAGAGCCGGTCTGCGTACATGTGCATAGAGCCGCCAAGCCCCTTCGCGACCCCGGTCGCACGCCCGTAGAGTTCGGCCATCATCGCGTTCGGGGTGGATCCCAAAAGGAGGGCGAGCGCGTGGCAGCGGTAGGTGGTCGTGAACCAATGTTTATCCCCGCAGGCGGCAAGGCAGGCGGTCTGGATCGCCTCTTGACCGACGTAAGAATGGTAAAACCCTCCGACTTTCCCTTGCTGATAGGCGGCTTCCCCCCTCTGCTCGAAATTGCGAATGAGGTACATCTGGCCCAAGGCCTCTTTCAAAAGGCCTTTGTCTATCTGCGAGAACACCTTTTCGGCGTCGCTCGGGAAAAAGTGATACGGCTCTTGTTGCATCTATCCGCCCCTGGCTTCAGCGTAGCTTAAATAAAGAAGCATTGTCAATAGGGGCCTTTATCCCCGCCGCCCATCATCGGCAGTCCCGAACCATGGCTGGGGACGATGTGGGGGTTATTCGTAACCGGCACGGCGTAAAGGTCGTCGTCGTCATTAAAGGTCTGGAAACATCCGGAAAGGGCGAGAAGGGAAAGCGCGATCCATCGGTTCATAAAACGGACTCCTTGAACTGGCTATACGATACCCGAAGCATGAGAAAAATTGAAGAAAAAGTCCAAATCGGGTTAGATGATGCAACTGTTTTTTATGAGTCCAAGAACCATATATTACGACACCGAAACGACCGGAACCCGTCCTGGCAAGGACCGGGTGATCGAGATCGCCGCGTTCGAACCCGGGGACGGCTCCGGGGAAGAAAGGAGCTTTTGCACCTTCACGCACCCCGAATGCCCGATCCCGCCCGATTCGACCGCCATCTGCGGCATTACGGACGAAATGGTCAAAGACGCCCCCAAAATCAAAGAGGCCATGGCCGGCTTTATTGAATTTTGTTCGGGCGACGTAGTCCTGATCGCCCATAATAATGACGCGTTCGACAAACTTTTTTTGGAGGCCGAATGCCAGAGGGCGGGCCTGAAAATGCCCGAATGGCGGTTCATCGACAGCTTAAAATGGTCGAGGAAATACCGTTCGGACCTCCCCCGCCACAGCCTTCAATCCCTCCGCGAGCTGTACGGCATCCCTGCAAACCAAGCCCACCGGGCCCTCGACGACTGCAAGGTGCTCCATCAAGTCTTCAGCCGGATGGTGGACGATCTCACCATTCCGCAAATCCTCGAGCTCCTGTCCCAAACGCCGAAAATCGTCCGGATGCCTTTCGGCAAGCACGCGGGGAAAAACCTCTCCGAGGTGCCCAAGGACTACATCGCCTGGCTCGCGGGGAGCGGCGCGCTCGACAAACCCGAAAACGGCCCTTTGAAAGCCGCTTTGGAAAAATTAGGGAAGCTGCCATGAGAAACATCGCCGTTATCGGATGCGGATATGTCGGGTCGGCCGCAGCGGCCCTTTGGAACAAACGGGGCGACCACGTTACCGCCACGACGAGAAGTCCGGAGCGCCTCGACGACCTCTCGAAGGTCGCCCACAAGAGCCTGATGATCCGCGGCAACGACGTCGACGAATTCGCGCCCCTCATTGCGGCAAACGAAGTGATCCTCGTTACGATCGGGGCGGACAGTCCCGAGCATTATGAGTCGGCCTACCTCAATACGGCAAAAATCTTCCGCCACCTGGCTCTAGAAATGAATACCCCGCGCGTCTTGATCTACACGAGCAGCACCTCCGTTTACGGCAACCACCATGGTCTTTGGGTGGATGAATCGAGCGAGCTGAAACCCGCCAATAATGCGGCAAAAATCCTCGTCGACGCCGAAAAAACGTACCTTTCCCTAGACGATCTCGGCTGGTCCGTTGCCGCTCTGAGGCTCGCCGAAATCTACGGCCCCGGCAGGGAGCTGTCGAAGCGAGTCAAGCAGCTCGAAGGACACGTCCTTCCCGGTTCCGGCGAACACTTTACCAATATGATCCACCAGGCCGATTGCGCGGCGGCGATCGACTACGTCCTTCAGCATGAATTGGAGGGCATTTTTAATTTGTCCGACGACGACCATCCGTCCCGCCGCGAGATGTACGATTTGATCGCCAAAAAATTCGAATTGCCCCCTGTGAAATGGGATCCTGCTCTGACGGGCCTCCATAACGGCAATAAGAGGGTCTCAAACCATAAAATCAAAGCCGCAGGGTTTACTCTTACCCACCCTCATCGAGTTTTGGAATAATGAACAGACATCAAGTCGAAGAAACGATCAAACGAGCCAGAAGCGAAAAATGGGAATACCCCAAACTCTTCAACGCCCTGAAAGCGTGCGGCGTCGCTTCTTATGACGTCGACGTCGCAACCCACCATATCGTCTATCACGGAGGAGGCCAATCGTTTACGGACGCCCCGCAAGAGTTTCATCCCCTCGCCGTTTCTTCCCATTTTAGCGCAGGCAAGTTCAAAGAAGCGCTCGCCAAGCACCAGGCTGAAAAGACTCCCTACCTCGAGTTTCTTAAAGACATCGCCGCTGCGGGGATCCACGCCTACACGGTAGATATGGCGACCCGGACGATCGCCTACCGCGGCCGGAAAAGCGGGGAAGAAATCCTCGAAAAAGTGCCTTAGAGAC
>Ga0169931_10007101_pt1 | contig 16708 bp, 17 predicted proteins | sample Kivu_15m_20L_FD_129675 | JGI IMG/M metagenome (GOLD analysis project Ga0169931, IMG submission 129675) | Freshwater microbial communities from Lake Kivu, Western Province, Rwanda to study Microbial Dark Matter (Phase II) - Kivu_15m_20L... | ecosystem: Environmental > Aquatic > Freshwater > Lake...
GGCATCGACCATGTGCATGCCAACGAGCTCGTGATCCGCGACGGGAAGGTGACGGGCGAGGTCGGTGCGGACATCGTGGACGGCCGGCGCAAGGCCGAGCTCCTGAAATCCATCGCCCAGAGCGAGGGCATCCGCCTGGAGCAGGTCATCGCCGTCGGGGATGGCGCCAACGACCTACCCATGCTGTCCATCGCCGGACTCGGCATCGCCTTCCACGCCAAACCCGTGGTCAAGGCCCAGGCCGGGCAGGCCATCTCCCACCTGGGCCTGGATGGGATCCTTTATCTGATCGGCGTCCGCGACCGGGATGTGATGTAGGGTTGACCTACTTGGAATCCTCTTTCAATCGTGATGGCAGGTCCATGTTCTCATGAAGCACGCTGATCACACCGAGATGCCCGTCGGTTAATTCTCGGAAAAAGATGAAATGGTGTCGGAATCGGATGAAATGAACTCCGCCAAGGTCATCATTCGGGATGTTTCGCCAAAGATGTCGCTTGCCTTGAACATCATGGGTGGCATCCACAAGTCCGCGCACATACGAATCCGCTTGATCCTCACTCCATTCAATTGCGGTATAGTCCCAGATATCCAGAATCCGATGTCTGGCCGCACCGAGAATCCTAACCGCCACGGGATGTCCTTCGAGATTTCGCCTCGATGATGAGAGCTTCCGCATCCAGTGTCGAAAACTCCGATTCGGATGCCATCACACCGGTTTTCAATTCCTGGCGCAACCCATTCCACTTTCGGAGTTCTTCCTGCTCATAATCATGACGGACCAAATCGCGGATATACTCGCTAGCCGACGCATAAAGCCCCGATGCTCCGGTCCGTTCTTGAATGAACCGCTGCAATTCACCTGAAAACCGAACATTGACACCTTCCGCCATACATACTCCTTTTCAGGAGAGTACGAACCGTCCCACAGAAAGTCAAATTTGTGGGACAATCATGGCATTTTCCGTGCCGATATGTAACCATCCACCACCGTGTCCAGCACGGTCATGGGCAGGGAACCGTTCATAAGCACGGTATCGTGGAAGTCGGCCAGGACAAGGTTTTCTCTATGGCGCCGACCAGCGTGAGGATTTCCGGCTGCTCTTTGGCGAAGGCGATGAGGTACCGCTCGAGCAGGTGGTCGAAGTTGAAGGGCTTTCCCCAGATCAGTTTGAAGGCGCACACGCCACCGGCCAATAACAGGACCAGCAGCCCATAGAGAAGGATGCGTTTCATAGGTGCGGAATCGATGGGTGGAAAAGACGACCTTCAGCGAATATACGCTTCGGCGTCGATCACGAACTGCCAGCGGCCACGGAACTGCCCCAAACGTGCGTAAAACGTCGTTTGCTGACCGATTTTGCCGGTGAACCGGTCCTGTACGCGGAAGGCCGGCGCGAAGAGCTCGTACTCCTCCCCATTCACGCGGACCCGGTTGTCGGCGACGACCTCCGCCGTGACCAGGAACAGCCGGTCGAAATAGGTCGCAGTGCGTAGAGTACCGGTGACCGAGCCTGCCTCGATGTACTCGCCCGCTTCCGGCATGCGGTGAACGACCGGCAAAGGCGACCAGTCGGGCCCGTTTTCGGCGGAGGGATGACGCATCTCGATCCGGACGGTGTCGGATAGGGCCGACACGTCGAAGCGCATATGGAGGGGGAAGTGGTCCGCGTAACCGTACCCATCTCCGAAGGCGCTCCATCGGATCGGCGTACCGGATGTGGAGTAGGCGTTGAAGCCGGGCCAACGACCGACCTCGAAACTGTTGTCGATGTAAAACACGCCGGATTGGTCGTACATGCCCGGTGTGATCATGATCTGCATCAAGGTACCCCAGAATCCGCGGAAATGATCGGATTTGCGTTGATCCACCGGCAGTTCATACCACAGGTTATAGACGGAATCATGGGGCAGGATGGTGCCGCCGGCCACCTTCGTCTCATTTCCGGTGGATTTCAGGACGGTGTTCACACCTGTCCGCGGCATGGTGGACCCATAGCGTTGCGACTGGTTGTAATCGCTGTTGAAATCACCGGCGAGTATGGCATCCACCCGTGGGTCGGTCGCACGAAGCTCATCCAGACGCGCTTTCAACACCGTGGCGTTCTGCAGGCGGGCCCGTTCCATCTGGGGGTTGCTTGCGCCGGATTTCCAATGGTTGGCGAAGACCGCAAGTTCTTGGCCCTTCACATCCAGCCAGACCTCCAGGATGGGACGGGCGTCTTCGACCTCGTGACGGCGGGTGCGGTCGTGATTGACCGGCAAGCGGCTGAAGACCACGTTCTTGATGGCATGCGTCGGCTTGCCGTCGGGTCCGAGCGGCGCATAGCCGGTCACGACCTCATAGCCCGTCATGCCGGCCTCAGCCATCGCTTTGAGGATGAGCAGTTCCGATGGGATGTCGGCCACTGTGGCATCGAAGTCACTGGTAAGCATGGACTTGAGCGTACGTCCCTCCCACCGGTTCAGAAATTCCGCGGCCGGCATCGCGTTCCATGCCGACTGGCTCTGGTCGGCTTCGATCTCGTTGAACACGATCACATCCGGACCGTTACCCGCATTGTAGCGGGCCATCACGGCGGCCACGTTCCGGACCTTCGTGAGCACATGTCGCGGCGTGTACCCCGGCGTTTTGTAATCGTCGTATACCGCGATGCCATCGGCGTCGAAGATGTTCTCGGCATTGTACACCACCAGATCATAGGGTTGGGCCTGCAGTCCGAAGGGCAGGAAGAGCAGAAAGGCGGCGAGTTTACTCGGTTGGTTCATATGCGAAGAAATGGATGAGGATGTCGGGGATTCGGGCACGCCAGAAACCCCAGGAATGACCCTCGTTGGCTTCGGCGTAGAGCAGGTTCACGGGTTTGCGATCCAGAATGGCCTTCATGCGGCGCGTATTGTCCAAACCGTCGTACAGCGTGCCGGCGGTGAGCACCATCCGGATCGGCGGACCATCGGAATCCTGAACCTGTTCAAAGATGTCCGGATGCACCCAATACGCTGGCGACTGCGCGGCGATGTGTCCGAAATAACCGGGGTTGGTGGCCTGCACATAGGTGGCGAAAAGACCGCCGAGGGAGGTCCCGAGCAAGGCGCGGCCCTCCGGATCGGTTCGCGCCGGGACCTGCGACTCGACCAGGGGTGGCAGTTCCCGGGTGATGAAGGTCGCATAATCGGGATTGGCGTTCAATTCACGCATCCGACGGTTCCGTGTGGAATCGGACGGGGTTCGCGGATCAACCGCGACAATGATGAAGGGTCTGACCCGGCCATCGGCGATGAGCACCTCCGCCGCATGGACCAGGTTGCCAAGCCTCGGATCGGTGTATTCGTGCCCGTCGGTCACATACAGGACCGGATAGCGCTCGGTGGGTGAAACACCGTAGGGCAACCAGATGCGATACCGGACATCATACCCCATCGATACGCTCGACACAATGAAGGGTCCGAGCGGAGCCGACCTCCGGTCCGTTTGCCGATCCTCGACGACCGATGGCTTCCAACCGGGCATGCGAAGCTCCGAGTTGGGACCGGCACCACCCCACTGCTGATCCGGGTTGAGGGGATCCAGGATCCATCGGGTGCTGTCTACCACGATCTTGTAATCCGTGCGCAGGTCTGTCGGAAATCGGGTCGCGAATGTCCATAAGGTCGAATCCACCCTGACCCCCGTGTTTTGGACAGCGACCGCCCTACCCCATGCGTTGAAATCGCCGTTCCAATGCACAGAACTTGCCTTGCCCCGGTACATGAAAAAGACTGAATCGCCCCTCACGACCGGGCTCCGGTCGGCGGATGTCGGAACGCTGGGGTGGCAGGCGGCCACCATCACCATCAGGATGAGAACCGATCGGCTTCGCATCCCGCAAGGTAACACTATAGACGGTCGACCAATCTGCGCACTTGGTCCACCAGTTCGATGATGGACTGCTTCAGCTCGGCTTGCCCGCCATAGGTCTCCTGAACGGCCTCGCCGACACCGAGACCCCGGAAAATCCAGTTCAGATCCGCATCCCCGCAACAGCGGATGATACGCTCGTAGTCTGTCTTTCCACGGGTCCGATGCATGGCAACCGTACTCGGATTCATGCCAAGGTGTTTGGCAAGATCGGCATCGCTACGAAGCCCGTATACCTGTTTGATCCGCAGGAACACGATATTCACGTTTTGTGAATCATTGGTTGATTTCTTCACATTATGTTGCTAAACTAACTTAAGGTTAAGGGTCTGACCTTGCACGTCCAGGCCCGGTTACTGTATCCGGTATGGGTTTGGATTCGAAATCTCTCACCTCGGTCCACCCATACCTTTTTTTTGCCGGAATCGACCGGCAGCCTGGAAAATAGGGAAATTGGGTTCATGACGAACTCCGGAGGTCCTTCCCGTCGTTACCATGGTCATGAAACGATACCTCCTATTCCTGACCTTGCTCATGACCACGACCCTCGCCGCAGCCCAGTCCCGTGAAACCGCAACCCTCGGCGCCGGTTGTTTCTGGTGTGTGGAAGCGATCTACGAACGACTGAAAGGCGTCCATGATGTGGAATCCGGGTACTCGGGCGGCCATGTCGCGAATCCCTCCTACAAGGCCGTCACAACCGGTTCCACCGGACACGCCGAAGTGATCCGTTTCCACTTCGACCCGGACGTGATCTCCTATGAGGACATCCTCCGCGTGTTCTTCCATACGCACGACCCGACCACCCTGAACCGGCAAGGGGCGGATGTCGGCACGCAATACCGTTCGGCCATCTTCTATCACACCGCCGCCCAGAAGGCGGCCGCCGAACGCATCCGTCAGGAGATCACGGAGCAGAAGCTCTGGAAGGATCGCATCGTGACGGAGATCTCCCCGCTCGTCAACTATTATGCGGCGGAAGATTACCATCAGGATTATTTCGCCAACAATCCGAATGCGGGGTATTGCCAGGTCGTGATCGCGCCGAAAGTCCGCAAATTCATGCGTGACTTCGCGCATCTGTTGAAATAACGTATGAAACAGGGAGGATTATCCTCCCTGTTAAAAGCGGTCCGTCACAGCACCGGTGGAGGCACCCGTCACCGAGCGGGCGTATTTGGCGAGAACGCCGCGTGCGGGAGGTTCGGGGGCGGTCCAAGCCGACTTCCGCCTTGCCAGGTCCGCGTCCGAGACGCCGAGCGTGATGACTCGTGTGGACGCGTCGATCACGATACGGTCGCCTTCTTCGACCAGCGCGATGGGTCCGCCGAGAGCGGCCTCGGGCGTCACATGCCCCACCACGAACCCATGGCTTCCACCGGAGAAACGGCCGTCCGTGATCAGGGCCACATCCTTGCCCAAGCCCCGACCCATGATGGCGGACGTCGGCGAGAGCATCTCCCGCATGCCGGGTCCGCCGACAGGGCCTTCATACCGGATCACGACCACATCCCCTTTCACAACCTCCCCGGCCAGGATGGACTTGAGCGCGGCCTCCTCCGAGCCGAACACACGCGCGGATCCCTCGAAACGGAGGCCCTCCTTGCCGCTGATCTTGGCCATGGCCCCTTCAGGCGCCAGATTGCCGTACAAGACCACCAGGTGCGAATCGGGCTTTATCGGATCCGACAAGGGACGGATGATGTCCTGCCCGGCCGGGTAAGGCGCCACATCCTTCAGGTTCTCGGCCACCGTTCTGCCCGTCACCGTGAGGCAGTGCCCGTGCAGGAGGCCGGCGTCGAGCAAGGTTTTCATCAGGGGCCGGATGCCGCCGATGGCGATGAGTTCGGACATGAGGTATTTGCCGCTGGGCTTGAGGTCGGCCAAGACGGGCACCCTCGCCCCGACGCGCGTGAAATCATCCAGTTCCAGCTTCACACCCGCCGCATGGGCCATGGCCAGCAGATGCAGCACGGCGTTCGTGGAACCACCCAAGGCCACCACCACCGTGATGGCGTTCTCGAAGGCGTCGCGTGTGAGGATGTCGGACGGTCGGATGTTTTTCGCCACCAGCTCCATCACCGCCATGCCGGCACGCACGCAGTCGTCGTGTTTCTGCGCGGAGACCGCCTCCTGGGCGGAGGAATCCGGCAGGCTGAGGCCCAAGGCTTCGATGGCCGAAGCCATGGTGTTGGCCGTGTACATGCCGCCGCAGGATCCAGGACCCGGAATCGCGGTGGATTCCACCTCATGGAGGCCGGCGTCATCGATCTCGCCATTGGCATGTTTCCCGACCGCCTCGAACACCGAGACGATGTCGCGTCGATCCTTACCGGGGCGGATGGTGCCGCCGTAGACGAACACGGCCGGACGGTTCAACCGCGCGATGGCGATCGCGCAGCCGGGCATGTTCTTGTCGCAGCCGCCGATGGCCACGAGACCGTCGAAGCCTTGTCCGGACGCTACCGCCTCGATCGAGTCGGCGATGATCTCCCGGCTCACGAGCGAATACCGCATGCCTTGTGTGCCCATGGAAATGCCATCGGATACAGCGATGGTGTTGAAGATGACACCCTTCCCCCCGTTCAGATCCACACCCTTGGCGGCCTCCCGCGCCAATAGATCGATATGCATGTTACAGGGTGTGACCATGCTCCACGTGCTGGCCACACCGATCTGGGGTTTGCTGAAATCGGCGTCTCCGAAGCCGACGGCACGGAGCATGGCGCGGCTGGCGGCGCGGTCGGCGCCGTCCACGATGATGGCGGAATGGTCTCTCATGGCGCCAATATCGGCACGCAACCTCCACAAAATGAAGCCCTTGCGCGGAAGAGATTCGATTTTATTTACTAAGGAGAAAAGCGCTTCCCATATTCACCAATTTTAAATTTACAATTTTAATTGCCTTCATTAATTAGATCATACCCCATCATTTATAATTGTAAATTTAAAATTAGTAGGATTGGACATCAGATTTTTTAACCGAATCCAGGCTTACCCCCTTGCATACGGCCGTTTAATGTGCCACATTCGTCTCAAAATGACACGCCACCAGGCCATATCGCTTGAAATCGCCGCACCCCGCCTCGACGCGGGCGTCGCGATCATCTTGTCGGTCATTATTCCGCTACTAGGAGTCGCCATCCTATCGCTATAAGCGAACGAGGCCACTCCCGATCTTCCCACTGCACAGCAGACACCCAGTAGCGACAGATTCCAGGTTTGGCCTCCGGAAACGGATCTCCAAAACGCAAGCCAAACCGAATCATGTCACAATCCGAAACCACCACCGCCATTGAGCTCTCCGGAGGCGAGATCCTCATCCGGGCCTTGATCGACCAGGGGGTCGATACCCTTTTCGGATATCCCGGTGGTGTCGTGTTGGGTGTGTACGACGTCCTCTACCGCACACCTGAGCTCAAGCACATCCTGGTCCGTCATGAGCAGGGCGCCACGCACATGGCCGAAGGCTACACGCGTGCGACCGGCCGGACGGGCGTGGTGTTGGCCACATCCGGCCCCGGTGCCACCAATACGGTGACCGGTATCACCAACGCCTTCATGGATTCCATCCCGATGGTGGTTCTGACCGGGCAGGTCCCCTCCCACATGATCGGCAACGACGCCTTCCAGGAGGCCGACATCATCGGCATCACGCGTCCGATCACGAAACATTCCTATCTGGTCAAGAACGTGAACGAACTGGGCGACGTGATCAAGGAGGCCTTCCATATCGCCGAAAGCGGACGGCCCGGTCCCGTGCTCATCGACCTCCCGAAGGACATGCTCTTCACGAGGGGCAGCTACGACCCCACCCGGCAGGTGCGCCGGCGCTTCGACAAGGCCGTTCCCGCATGCCCCATCGAATCGATCGAAGCGGCCGCGGCGCTGATCCGCACGGCGAAACGACCGCTCATCTATGCCGGCGGCGGCGTGGTGCTGGGCAAGGCTTGGGACGAGCTCCGCGCCTTCGCCAAGAAGACGAACATCCCGGTCACGACCACCCTGATGGGTTTGGGCGTGTTCCCGGAATCGGACCCCCAGGCGTTAGGGATGCTGGGGATGCACGGAACGTGGTATGCCAACATGTCGATCCAGGAATGCGACGTCCTGATCGCGGTTGGCGCCCGTTTCGACGACCGCGTGACGGGCCGCACCAAGGATTTCTCGACCAAGTCGATGAAAATCCACATCGACATCGACCCGGCCTGCGTGGGAAAGAATGTCCCGATCGAGCATCCCCTCATCGGGAACGTCAAGGACATCCTGCCCCAGCTCACGGCCCGAACCGAGCGCGGCGAGTACAGCGGTTGGGTTGCGCAAATCGCCGAGTGGCGCCGCGATCATCCCTTGAAATACCGGTCGGTCGAGGGCGAGATCGCGCCCCAGCTCATGATCCAAGCGATTTCCGAGCACACGAAGGGCGAGGCCATCGTGGCGACGGATGTGGGCCAGCACCAGATGTGGGCGGCCCAGTATTACCAGTACAACCATCCGCAGTCGTGGATCACCTCCGGCGGACTCGGCACCATGGGCTTCGGCTTTCCCGCGGCCTTGGGAGCGGCCATCGCGCGACCCGACCGCGAGGTCTGGTGCATCACGGGTGATGGCGGCTTCCAGATGACCCTCATCGAGCTCGCCACCGCTGTGCATTACAAGGTTCCGGTCAAGGTCGCGATCCTCAACAACGGCTACCTGGGCATGGTTCGCCAATGGCAGGAGCTGTTCTATGGCGGCCGCTATTCGCACTCGCACCTGGAACCCAGCAATCCGGATTTCGTGGCCTTGGCCGAATCCTTCGGCGCCGTCGGCATGAAGGCCGACACGCCCGAGGAGATGGACGCCGTGTTCGCCAAGGCCCGTACCATCACCGACCGTCCGGTGGTGATGGACATCCGCGTCTCGCAATACCACAATGTGTATCCGATGATCGCGCCTGGCGCGGCCGTCCATGAAATGGTGGATGGAGAGTGACATGAGCGAGATCTCCCACCATACCATCGGCCTGATCGTGTCGCACGGGTTCAACGCCTTGTCGCGCATCGTGGGCCTGTTCAGCGGCCGCGGATTCACGATCGACACCATCACCTTCGGCGACGCCGAGGTGCCCGGCATGGCGCGGGTCACCATCACGACACATGGCGACCAGCGCATCATCGAGCAGATCACACGGCAGCTCGAGAAGCTCGTGGATGTGGTCAGCGTCGTGGATCTCACCCACATGCCCTTCGTCTCGCGCGACCTGGCCCTGATCAAAGTGGAGAGCACGGCTCAGACACGGGCGGAGATCATCCAGGTGGCCAACGTGTTCCGGGCCAAGATCGTGGATATCAGCCCCAACAGCCTCACCATCGAGGTGACGGGGGGCAAGGAGAAGGTGGATGCCGCCATCGGCATGTTCCGTCCCTTCGGCCTGCGTGAGGTGGCCCGCACCGGCACAGTTGCGCTCGTCCGCGAATACCAAGGTGAAACCTGAATCCCATCAACCTTCCAATAATCCATGAAACTCTATTACGACCAAGATGCCGACCTCTCCCATCTCTCGGGCAAGACCGTGGCCGTGCTCGGCTACGGAAGCCAGGGCCACGCGCATTCGCAAAACCTGAACGACAGCGGCGTGAACGTGGTGGTCGGGCTCCGCAAAAGCTCCGACTCCTGGGCCAAGGCGCAGGCCGCCGGACTGAGGGTGGCCGAACCCGCCGATGCCACGGCGCAGGCCGACATCATCATGATCCTGCTGCCCGACCAGAGCCAGGCCGAGGTCTATGAGCGGTATGTGAAACCGCATCTGTACCCGGGCAAATCCCTGGTCTTCGCCCACGGCTTCAACGTGCATTTCAACCAGATCGTGCCGCCGGCGGACGTGGACGTATTCATGGTGGCGCCGAAGGGTCCGGGCCATCTCGTGCGCCGCGTCTACACCCAAGGATTCGGTGTTCCTTGCCTGATCGCCATCCATCAGGACGCCACAGGCAAGGCCAAAGACACCGCCCTGGCCTATGCCAAGGCCATCGGCGGCGCCCGGGCCGGCGTGATCGAAACCACCTTCCGGGAGGAGACCGAAACCGACCTCTTCGGCGAGCAGACCGTGCTCTGCGGCGGCGTCACCGAACTGGTCAAGGCCGGATTCGAAACCTTGGTGGAAGCCGGATACAAGCCGGAGATCGCCTATTTCGAGTGCCTGCACGAGCTCAAGCTCATCGTCGACCTCTTCTATGAGGGCGGCATCGGCGGCATGTACCACTCCGTCAGCGACACCGCCGAATATGGCGGGATGGTGGTCGGACCGAAGATCGTGGACGCGTCCGTGAAACCGAAGATGAAAGCCGCGCTCGCCGACATCCAGCAAGGACGTTTCGCGCGCGATTTCATCCTCGAGAACAAGGCCAACCGTCCGGTTCTGGAGGCCTTGCGCCGCCAGCATCGCGAGCACCCGATCGAAACCGTGGGCAAGGAGCTCCGCGGCATGATGAGCTGGATCACGAAATGATCGCGTATTTCGACACCACCTTGCGGGACGGCACCCAGGGCGAAGGACTCAGTTTGTCCGCCGAGGACAAGGTGCGCATCGCGCAGCGCCTCGACGCCTTGGGCATCCGCTACATCGAAGGAGGATGGCCGGGGTCGAACCCCAAGGACATGGCTTTCTTCGATCGGGCGAAGGGGCTCTCCTTCCGCCAGGCCCGCATCGTCGCGTTCGGAAGCACCTGCCGCTGGGGCAACACCCCGGAGTCGGATCCGAACATCCGGGCCCTGATCCAGGCGGAGACGCCGGCGGTGTCGATCTTCGGGAAGACCTGGCTCCTGCATGTGGACCGCGCCTTGGGCATCACGCCGGCCCAGAACCTGGAACTGATCCGGACATCCGTCGCCTATCTGAAGGCGCATGGCAAGGAGGTGGTCTATGATGCCGAGCATTTCTTCGACGGGTACAAGGATGATCCGGATTATGCCATGCAGACCCTCCATGCGGCGCGCGATGCCGGTGCCGATTGGCTGGTTCTGTGCGACACGAACGGTGGCACCCTGCCGCACGAAGTGAGCGCGATGGTCGCCGCGGTCGCGGCGGATGTCCGCCATCCCCTGGGCATCCACGCGCACAACGATTCGGAGTGCGCGGTGGCCAATTCCATCGCGGCCGTTCAGGCCGGCTGCACGCAGGTGCAGGGCACCATCAACGGCTATGGCGAGCGATGCGGCAACGCCAACCTGTGTTCGGTGATTCCGAATCTGCAATTGAAGCTCGGTTTCGAGGGCATTCCGACCGACGCCGTCGCGGAACTGACATCCGTCTCCCATTTCGTGAGCGAGATCGGGAACCTCGCCCATCAGGCCAACCTGCCATACGTGGGTCGGAGCGCCTTCGCGCACAAGGGCGGCATCCACGTGAGCGCCGTCATGCGCGATCCGGTCACGTACGAGCACATCCGTCCGGAGCAGGTCGGCAACGACCGGCGCGTGCTGGTTTCCGACCTTTCCGGCCGCAGCAACATCCGCTATAAGGCAGATGAGCTTCATCTGGATGCCGAGACCCATGAGCGGCATATCCCGGAGATCGTGGATTCCCTCAAACAGCGGGAACATGACGGCTACTCCTATGAGGCCGCCGAGGCCTCGCTCGAACTGCTCATCCGGCGCATCACGGGCCAGACCGACCGCACCTTCGCCTTGAAGGGTTTCCGTCTGCTCATCGAAAAAAGCGAGCATCAGGCCATCCGCTCCGAAGCCACCATCCGCCTGGATGTGGACGGCATGACCGAACATACCGCGGCCGAAGCCACGGGGCCGGTCCATGCGCTTGACCAAGCCCTCCGCAAGGCCTTATGCCGCTTCTACCCCGACATCGCGGACGTCCGCCTGTCGGATTACAAGGTGCGCGTCCTGAACGAGAAAGACGGCACCCGCGCCTGCGTGCGCGTGCTCATCGATTCGACCGACGGCGACCGCCATTGGGGCACGGTCGGCGTGTCGGAGAACATCATTGAAGCCAGTTGGCAGGCGCTCACCGACAGCGTCTCCTGGTACCTGATCCATAGCAAACCGGTCGAACAACCATGAACCCGAACCACATCCGCATCTTCGACACGACCCTTCGTGACGGCGAGCAGTCGCCCGGATTCAGCATGAATCTGAACGAGAAACTCCAGGTCGCGGAGCAGCTGGCCCTATTGGGTGTGGATGTGATCGAAGCTGGCTTCCCCATCGCCTCGGAGGGCGATTTCAAGGCGGTGCGTGAAATCGCCAAACGGATCGATGGTCCCATCATCGCAGGGCTTTCGCGAATCAAGGCGGCCGACATCGACCGTGCCTGGGAGGCGCTCCGGTTCGCCCGCAAGCCGCGGATCCACACCTTCATCGCCACGAGCGACATCCACCTGGCGCACAAGCTCGGCATCAGCCGGAGCCAGGCCCTCGACCTGGCCGTGAGCGGTGTCGCGCATGCGAAGACCTATTGCGAGGATGTGGAGTTTTCCGCGGAAGACGCCTCCCGGACCGACCCGGAGTATCTGTGCGAGGTCTTCGAAGCCGTCATCGAGGCAGGCGCCACCACGGTGAACATCCCCGACACGGTCGGATTCGCGGTACCGGAGGAATTCGCGGCCTTGGTCGCCAAGGTGAGGACGGATGTCCGGAACATCGACCGGGCCGTGATCAGCGTGCATTGCCATAACGACCTCGGCATGGGGGTGGCCAACTCCATGGCCGCCATCCGGGCCGGAGCCGGACAGGTCGAGTGCTGCGTCAACGGCATCGGCGAGCGCGCCGGAAATTCCTCGCTGGAGGAGGTCGTGATGGCGCTGAACGTGCGGAAATCCTTCTATGGCAAGACGACATCGGTCCGGACGGAGCATATCTACGGCACCAGCCAGTTGCTCAGCCGCCTCACCGGTGTGGGCGTGCAACCCAACAAGGCGGTGGTCGGGCGGAACGCTTTCGCACACGAGGCCGGCATCCACCAGGACGGCATGCTCAAAAACCCGCTCACCTACGAGATCATGACGCCCGAATCCGTCGGCGTGCCCAAGAGCGAGCTCGTTCTCGGCAAACATTCGGGCCGCAACGCCTTGAACGACCGGCTCAAAACCTTGGGCTTCGCCTTCACACGCGAAGAGCTGGACGTCGTGTACAAGGGCTTCATCACCTTGGCCGACAGACAGAAAACGGTGACCGACGCCGACCTCGTGTATCTGTCCACCAACGGTGTGACCCAGATGGGCGACACCTTCATCCACGACACCATCCAACGTTATCTGAACAAAACCTGATGGGAATGACCTTGACCGAGAAGATCCTGGCGAAAGCGTCGGGAAAACGGCATGTGGATCCGGGCGCGAACGTCTGGGTGAATGTCGACATCCTACTGACACATGACGTGTGCGGGCCGCCCACGATCGGCATCTTCAAGAAAGAATTCGGCGCCGATGCCAAGGTGTGGGACAAGAACAAGCTGGTCATCATCCCCGACCACTACATCTTCACCAGCGATGTGTACGCCAACCGCAACATCGACATCCTCCGCCGGTTCGCCGCGGAACAGGACCTGCCGCACTATTACGATGTGGGCACCGACCGATACAAGGGCGTCTGCCATGCGGCCATGCCGGAAGAAGGCTTCACCCGGCCGGGCGATGTGCTCTTCGGCACCGACTCGCACACCTGCACGGCCGGCGCCTTCGGGCAGTTCGCGACCGGCATCGGCAACACGGACGCGGCCTTCATCCTCGGAACCGGAAAATTGTGGGTGAAGGTGCCCGAGACCATGAAATTCGTCTTCGAAGGCGAGATTCCGCCTTGGATCATGGCCAAGGACCTCATCCTGCAGATCATCGGCGACATCGGCGTGGACGGTGCCTCCTACCGCGCGATGGAGTTCGCCGGAGACGGTGTGATGAACCTGGACATGGAGGGCCGCATGACCCTGACCAACATGGTGATCGAGGCCGGTGGCAAGAACGGCGTGATCGAACCCGACCGGACCACCTTCGATTATGTGCGCGCGCGGACGGATTATGCCTTTGAACCGCAATACAATGACCCTGATGCGAAATACCACAGCTCGCGCGTGTACAAGATGAAGGACATGCAGCCGATGGTGGCCAAACCCCATTCGCCGGACAACAAGGCGACGGTCACCGAGGTACGCGGCACCAAGCTGACGCGCGCCTACATCGGTTCCTGCACCGGCGGGAAGCTGTCCGATTTCGTAGCCGCGGCGCGCATCCTGAAGGGTCACCATGTCGGTGTGGACACCTACATCGTGCCCGCCACCACGCTCATCCGGAACCAGCTCCGCACCGAGGCCATCGACGGTCAGACCCTTTGGAGCATCTTCGAAGATGCCGGATGCAAGATCGGGGAAGCCAGCTGCGCGGCCTGCCTGGGTGGGCCGGCCGACACCTTCGGCCGTTTGAACGGCGAGGAGATCTGCATCAGCACCACCAACCGCAACTTCCCGGGACGCATGGGCTCGAAAAAATCGGCCGTCTTCCTGGCCTCGCCCTACACCGTGGCGGCATCCGCCATCCATGGCGTCATCACAGACCCCCGCGATCACATCGGAGTGACCGTATGAACAAGACCATCCGCGGTAAGGTGTTCGTCTTAGGCGACGATATCGACACCGACCAGATCATCCCCGCCCAACACCTCGTCTACAGCCTGGAGAAGCCGGACGAGAAACGCATGTACGGCCGTTACGCCCTTTCCGGTGTTCCCGAAGCGCAATCCGGCCTCCCGAAAGGTGGCGTGCCGTTCACCCCGGATCACGCCTACGAATCGGAATACGGCGTCATCGTGGCCGGCAAGAACTTCGGATGCGGCTCTTCCCGCGAACACGCGCCTTTCGCCCTGCAGGTGGCCGGTTGCAAGGCCGTGATCGCGCCGACCTATGCGCGGATCTTCTACCGCAACGCGGTGGATGGCGGCTTCCTGGTGCCCTACGAATCCTTTTCGGACGTGTCGAAGGAGTTCCGCACCGGCGACGAGGTCGAGATCGATACCGAACTGAACCTGGTCGCCAACATCACGACCGGTGTCTCCTTCCCCTTGCGACCCTTGGGTGATGTGGCCGACATCGTGGAGGCGGGCGGCATCTTCGCCTATGCCCGCAAGCACAACATGTTCTGAGTGCCCGGATGACCCGACATATCGTAACCGTACCGGGCGACGGCATCGGCCCGGATGTCACCCGCGAGGCCATCGCAACCCTTCGAAAGGCCGCGATGGCATTTGGCGTGGAGATCACAACGGAAGAGCACCTCATCGGCGGGGCAAGCCTCGACACCTTCGGGGTTCCGATCCGAGAAGACGTGCTGCAAGCCGCCGCCAAGGCAGACGCCGTCTTTCTGGGCGCCGTCGGTGGGCCCGCCTGGGATGCCCAGCCGGCCGCGCTGCGCCCGGAGATGGGGCTGCTCGCCCTTCGCAAGGCCTTGGGCCTCTACATCAACCTGAGGCCGGTCGCCGTCATCGACGAACTGGCCGACGCCTCCACCCTGAAACGCGAGGTCATCGCCGGGACCGACATGCTGGTGGTTCGGGAATTGACGGGCGGTTTGTATTTCGGCGAACCGAAACGGATCGACGCCATCGAGGGAGGCGGCGAGCGTGCCATCGACACCATGGTGTATACCACGGCTGAAATCCGGCGCATCGCGCATGCGGCGTTCAAAGCGGCGCGACTGCGACGCAAACGGGTCACCTCCGTGGACAAGGCCAATATCCTGGCCACCTCCCAACTCTGGCGGCGCGTGGCGACGGATGTGGCCGTCGATTACCCGGATGTGGCCCTCGATCACATGTTGGTCGACAATTGCGCGATGCAGCTCGTGCGTCAGCCGACCTCCTTCGATGTGATCCTCACCGAGAACATGTTCGGCGACATCCTCAGCGACGAGGCCGCCATGCTGACGGGCTCCATCGGGATGCTGCCATCGGCATCTCTGGGTGATGGCCCGGGCTTGTACGAGCCGGTGCATGGTTCCGCGCCGGACATCGCCGGCCGCGACATCGCCAATCCGATCGCGGCGATCGCGTCGGCGGCCCTTTTATTGCGATATTCCTTCGGGATGGAGGACGCCGCGGCCGCGGTCGAATCCGCCATCCGAACCGTCCTGTCGCAGGGGTATCGTTGCGCGGATGTCCGCCTCGGCGCAACGTCCGTCATCGGTACCGCCGAAATGGGCCAACGCATCCGCGCCGCACTATGACCCCTACCACAATTGCCGTGATCGGCTCCGGCCGCATGGGTGAAACCCTCATCCATGGATTGCTGAACACCGGTCTCGTGCCGGCCTCGAACATCCGGGCCACCGACAACCGCCCCGAACGGTTGAGGCATATCGCCGCCACAACCGGCGTGGTCGCGACCGCGTCGAACACGGATGCGGCGGCCATGGCCGACCTGGTGCTCCTGTGCGTCAAGCCGCAGACGGCGGATGCCGTCCTGGCCGATATCGCGCCGGCGGTCCGTCCCGGAACCTTGGTCGTTTCCATCATGGCGGGAAAACGGTTGCGGCACATCGAATCCTTGTTGCCGGCCGGCACGCCCGTTATCCGGGCCATGCCCAATACGCCATGCCAGGTTTCCGAGGGTATGACCGTATTGGCCGGTGGCACACACGCACAGGCCGCGCACGTGGAAAGGGCCAAACAACTTTTCGCAGCGGTCGGTCGGGTCATGTTTCTATCCGAGCATCATTTCGATGCGGTCACGGCCCTTTCGGCATCCGGACCGGCCTTCATCTACATCGTCATCGAAGCCTTGGCCGATGGCGGCGTCAAATGCGGCCTGCCGCGGGATGTGGCCTTCGA
>Ga0169931_10007102_pt1 | contig 16708 bp, 13 predicted proteins | sample Kivu_15m_20L_FD_129675 | JGI IMG/M metagenome (GOLD analysis project Ga0169931, IMG submission 129675) | Freshwater microbial communities from Lake Kivu, Western Province, Rwanda to study Microbial Dark Matter (Phase II) - Kivu_15m_20L... | ecosystem: Environmental > Aquatic > Freshwater > Lake...
AGGTTGAGCTGGTGGCGATCGGCAAGGAAGGGGTCACCGTCCTCGCCAATTTCCCATTGTGGTGTGGTACGAATCCGCCGGCGCAGCTGCAGTTCGCGTCCGTCGCACCTCGCCGGGGTCAGGATCCGGCGGTGATCGCCGCAGAGCTTCTGACCTTGCTCAATCGATCACGTCAGGAGGCCCGGCGTGAGCCGCTCACTCCGGCCAAAGATCTGGATGCGGTGGCACTCAAGCACAGCGCGGCGATGGCCCGGGTGGGGCGCGCCGCGCATCGCTTGCCGGGCGGCGGTGAGGCCCCCGACAGGATGCGCGAAGCCGGGCTCGCGGCGCGGGTGATCATGGAGAACGTTGGCTTGCAGTCCGCGCATGGCACCGACACGCGGGTGGACGCCCACGGCGCGAGCGCGGCCGAGATCCACGCGGCCTTCATGGCGAGTCCCGGGCATCGGGTCAATATCTTGTCGGACGCGATCACCCACTGTGGCATCGGGGTCGTTCGTGCGGTCAACGCCGAGGGCGTCCCGGTCTTTTACGTGACCGAGCTCTTCGTGGCGTACTGAAACCGTCAGTCCGTCGTTGTCGGCTGCAACAGCAGCACGTGGCCGGTGGTCGTCTCGACGGCGCGCGCGCCTTCCAGACCAAGGTTCGCGGCGAGCGCACGCAGGTCTCCTGGATCGTCCGCAAGTTCACCGAGTTCGATCACCTTGCCCGTGAGCGGCTCGTAGCAGATCGCGGTGTCGCCATCGATCAACCCGAGGATGCGCTGCACCCGTTGGCCTCCGGCCAGCGCCCGACGACGCACCTGCTGTCGCTCTTCCGGCGTCAGGGCCGTCGGCCGACGTTCGACCACCAGCTGACGGTCGACGCGAGGATCGTGTTCGAGGGTCAACGCGCCGGAGCGGGTTGTGCCGATGTGTGATACGGTTAGGCTGGCCGGGGTCAACTCGGGGACCGCCTGCGCCGCGGGTTGCGCAGCTTCCGCCGACCGGGGCGCCTTCTCGGTGAGGACCTCCATCGCATGTTTAACGGGCCACGCCGCGATGGCGTCGGCCATGGCTGCCGCCGACGTGAACCGCTCGCTGGGGGCCTTGGCGAGCGCCCTGTGCAACGTTTCGGTGATGATCGACGGAATCTCCGGCACGAGCGTCGCGGGATCGGGTGGTACCTCGCCGAGGTGCTGGGAGGCAAAGTCCGGGCCGAGGAAAGGTGGCCGACCCGTCAACGCCTCGAAGAGGGTCGCCGCGAGCGCGTAGAAATCGGCTGCGCCACCGATGCGACTCCCCGTCACCTGCTCTGGCGAAAGGTAGGCGAGGGTGCCGATGAGTCCACCGGTTTGAGTCTGTCCGAAGTCTTGCAAATGGGCCGCGCCGAAATCACCGAGCTTCGCGTTGCCTGCGGCATCGAAGTAGACATTCGTGGGTTTCACATCCCGGTGCACAATCCCCGCGAGATGCGCGGCGCCAAGCGCGGCGCACAGCTCGAGGCCAATTCGTCTCACACGCGCCACCGAGAGTGGCCGCGCCGCGATCAACTCTGCCAGCGTTCCCCCCTGTAGATACTCAAGGACCAGCAGGCCGGCGTTTCGATCGACGTCAAGGAGCGACACGATGTTGGGGTGGCGCAGCCGATGGGTCGCCTCCGCCTCGCGGAGAAAGCGTGAGATCGCCTCCTCCTCGGCCGCCACCGCGCCCACGGAGAGTATCTTCAGTGCGACGGTTCGACCCAGCAGCCGGTCTTCTGCCAGATAAACTCGGCCCGTGGCGCCGCCGCCTATCAGGCGATCGACGATGAAACGCTCGGCCATCGTGCCTTGCGGATTGCCGTCTTGAAGATGGGTCGCGATCGCCTCGGTCTCGGGCGGCAACTCCGGCCTCAACCGTCGCACCCGTCGCGCGATCGTGTGCGCCGCATCGGGAAAGCCGAGCCCAAGCAAGAGGCCACAGAGCAGCTGTTGCGCGTCCGCCAGAAGGGGCAGGGGGGGATTGTCGCGAATCGCCGATTGCAAGGCGCGGGCTGCTTCGATCGGACGCCCGAGGCGCGTGAGCAGGCGACCAAGCAAGAGCTGCGCCTCGGCGTGTTCGGTGGAGGCCAGACGCGTGGTACCCATCTGTCCGCCGACAACCAGCTCAAGCAGTTCGGCGGCCTTTCGCAGCTGTCCGAGCTCGGCCAACAGGGTCGCCGTCTTGACGGGCATGCCGGCCCGTCGAAAGAGATCGGCCGCGTTTTCCAGGGCCCGGGCCCGCTCGGCCGCCAGGGCCGCGTCCTCGAATAGACCCCGGCCTGCAAATGCAGCGCTGACCCGAAGGTGCTCGTCGGTATCGTCGGGTGGCGTGACCCGGGCGATGGCTCGGGCCGTCTCGGTTTGACCCGCCTCGATCGCAAGACGAATGGCGTAGGGTCGATCGCCCGCCTCCAGTGCGAGCGGCAGCGCGTCGACGAACCGCCAGAGCTTCTCGAACAGCCGGGCCGCCTGCAAGGGCTCTCTGGCCTCAACCCAGAGCGCCGCGGCCGCCTCTGGTTGTCCCTCTGCGATCAGCGCTTTTACGCGCTGTTGCAGTTCTTCCCTTGCCTCGGACTCCTGCGTTTGTGCTTTTTCCGCCATGAACCCGGGTCATTCGCTCAACAACGCGTGGCTTTCATGGTAGCAGAACGCCATGAATTCCTCCGACAAGAACGCTTCTGAGGGCGCAGCTGCCAGCCCGTCTCCCCTGCTCATCGTTGGCTCCGTGGCCTTCGACTCCGTCCAGACCGTGGTTGGCAAGCGGGACGAGGTCCTCGGAGGCGCCGCGTCGTACGCCTCGGTCGCGGCTTCTTTCTTCGCGCCACCGCGCCTGGTCGGCGTCGTGGGTTCTGATTTCCAGCACAGCCACATCGACTTCTTCCGGAGCCGCGGCGTCGACACGACCGGCATCGAAGTTGCTGCCGGTCGTACGTTTCGCTGGGCCGGCCGTTACGCCGATGACTTCTCGAGCCGTACGACGCTCGATACCCAGTTGAACGTGTTCGAGTCCTTCAAGCCGCGCTTGCCCTCGGGTTGGAACGAGTCGCCCTTCGTGTTTCTGGCCAACATCGATCCCGTCTTGCAGCTCGAGGTCCTCGGCCAGTGCAATCGACCCAAGTTCGTGGCCTGTGACACGATGAACTTCTGGATCGAGGGTCGACGCGACGAGCTCGGACTGCTCCTCAAGAAGGTCGACATGTTGCTCCTGAACGACGAGGAGGCTCGCCAGCTCTCGGGTCTGTCCAGCTTGCCGGCTGCAGCCCGCGCGATCCTCGAGATGGGTCCAGCATCGGTGGTCGTCAAGCGCGGCGATGCCGGAGCGCTCCTGTTTCACAAGGGGGGCGTGTTCGCAGCGCCTGCGTTCCCGCTTGAAACCGTTGTTGATCCGACGGGCGCAGGCGATTCTTTCGCCGGCGGTTTCATGGGCTGGCTGGCCCGCATGGGCGGGACAACGCCCGCGGACATTCGTACGGCGCTTGTGCTCGGAACGGTGACGGCCTCCTACTGCGTCGAGGACTTCAGCCTCGACCGCTTCCGGACCCTGGATCTTGCGCAGATTCGCCAGCGCTTCATCGCCTTCTCGGATCTGGTCCACTTCGAGAAGATTCGTTTCTAGAACCGTGTGACAACGTTCCACTCCCAGTCGATCGTTCCTCATCCACCCGCGGCGGTCTTTGCCTGGCACGCCCGCCCGGGTGCGTTTGCCCGACTCGCACCACCCTGGGACGCCACCCGCGTCGTCGCCCGGCAGGGGACCATTCATGACGGCGAGCGTGCAACCCTGAAGATCCCCTTCGGCCCGCTGCGCCTGACCTGGGAGGCCGAGCACTTTGATTTCGTGCAGGACCAGTCCTTTCGGGACCGACAGCTGCGCGGTCCGTTTTCCACCTGGGAACAACAACACAGCTTTCAGCCGGATGGCTCGGGCGGTTGTGTGGTGCGAGACGAGATTGACTACCGGCTTCCGCTGGGATTTTTGGGCCGGGCGCTGGCAGGCGGCAACGTTCACCGGCGACTCACGAAGGTCATGGCGCACCGGCATGCGGCACTGGCCCGCGATCTGGAGCGCCACGCCGCGTTTCCCGTCGCGCCCATGCGCATTGCGATTGCAGGCTGCAGCGGCTTTATCGGCTCGGCGCTGTCGGCCTTCCTCTCCACCGGCGGGCACCATGTGCTTCGGTTGCAGCGGCCAGGCTCGCGTGCGCCCGTGGATGCCGTCGGGACAGCGGTCGCGTGGGATCCCGAAAAACAATGGATCGATCGTGAGGCGCTCGGCTCGGTTGACGCCTTCGTGAACCTGGCGGGCGCGAATGTCGGTGCGCGGAAATGGACACCGGAATACAAGAAGGAACTCTGGTCGAGCCGGGTTGACGTGACCCGATTCGCCGCACAGATGGCCGCGAGTCTGTCACCGCGGCCTCGCGTGTTCTTGAACGGCTCCGCCATCGGGATCTACGGTGACTGCGGCGATGCGCCCATCACCGAGTCCTCGGAACCACAGGGCGGGTTTCTGCGCGAGCTGGGTGAGGCGTGGGAGGGCGCTGCGCAACCGGCGGTCGAGGCCGGCATCCGCGTGGTTTACTCCCGCACTGGCCTTGTGTTGTCGCCGAAGGATGGGCTGCTCGGGAAGCTCCTTCCGCTCTTCAGGCTTGGCCTCGGCGCCCGTCTTGGCTCCGGCCGTCAGGGCATGAGCTGGATCGCGATCGATGATCTGGTGTTCGCGATGCACCAGATGTTGTGTGACGAATCAATTCAGGGTCCCGTGAACGCCACGGCCCCGACGCCGGTCTCCAATCGCGCGTTCACCAGCGCCCTGGCTCGCATGTGCGGTATTCCTGCCCCATTATCGGTGCCGGGATTTGCGATGCGCCTGTTGCGCGGTGAGTTTGGCGACGAGACCCTGCGGGGCGCCTTTATCTTCCCGAAAAAACTCCAGGCGGCGGGCTTTCGATTTTCGTTCCCGACGCTGCCATCGGCGCTCGCGCACCTCCTCGGCCGACCCTCAATTTAGGGTTGAGCGGGTCGTGCCCTTGCCCTTGCCGCCGAAAATCGTGTCCCACCCACGTCGGTATTCGTCCGTGCTCACGTGCGCGGGACCGGGATTGCGCAGCGAGGGTGCGTGGCCGGCGTTGCTCTTCGGATCGTATTCCGTGCGAACGCTGTACACCATGGGCATGTCCTTGCGTGGCCGCAGCGCGATCACCTCGCCGTCGATGGGCTCACCTTCGCGCATCGGGCGCACGGTCCCCATCTCGGGCTCGTCGCTGTTTGGGCGCTTGCGCAGGATGTGAACACCCGAGTTATCGGCCGTTGGACCAAGCACCACCGCGAGATCTTGCTGTTCAAGCGGCACCGAGCGCTTGCGTGCCCGCTTTTTCGTCTTGGGCTTCGTGGTCAACTTCTTCTGCGCCACGAAGTTGATTGTAAGATATCCCCCATCTTGACGCCATCCCCAGATTCCGGCGATTTCTCCCGGCCGCGCAACCAGCTGCTCGCCGCGCTGCTCGGCAACGGTGGCCTTGAGTCTGGCAAGGTCGCGCTTCTCAAGAGCTGGGACCACCTGGCCGTGCTGGCAGTCGAGGGCGGCGCGCAGCTGCTCGTCATCACGCCGGGCGTCGAGGGCCGCGAACAGCTCCTGGTACGCATCCGTTCGATGCTGTCGCAACAGCCCTTCGGACTCTTGATTCTGGTCGTGGTGGGTGGCCCGGCGTCGTTTCGAGAGAGCCTCGCGCAGATCATGGAAGCTGCACGCGATGCAGGCCTGCTGGGCATCTACCACCTGGACGATTCGAGCACCCTTGCGCATGTCGCCGGACGCAAGCTGAGCCTCGTCGCCGATGCAGGCAAGCGGCTCTCCGAGACCGAACCGCTTGATGAAGCTGGCATCAAGTCCGCCATCGAGAGGGTCGAGCGCGATCAGGTGGATGCCGAGCGTTTCGCGCGTCGCCTGCGTTCCCAGTTTCCGCATGTGAGCACGGCGATAGGCGCGGTCTGTGTGTTGCTCTTCTTCCTGGCCGGCGGTTTCGAGCAGCGTGCTGCGCATGGTGTGTTGCTGTCCGTCGGTGGCAACAGCGCGCTCAGCATCGAAGGCGGTCAACCCTGGCGCCTCTTCACGTCGGCGTTTCTTCACGTCACGAGCACGCACCTGATCGTCAACATGATGTCGTTGTTTGTGCTCGGCACCTTTCTCGAGAAGACGCTTGGCTGGGCGCGCTTCTTGCTCATCTACGGCCTGTCGGCGCTGGGTGGCGCGGTGGCATCGGCCCAGCTTGGTCACGCCAACTCGGTGGGTGCCTCGGGTGCGATCTGGGGCGTGATGCTCGCGGGGTACGCGGTGTCGCTGCGCCCCGGTTCCTTTCTGCCGCAGGTGGTGGCCGCACGCATCAAGCGCGGCTTGACCTTGCCGCTCATCATCAACACCTGGATGTCCTTTCTTCCCGGGATCGATCTGTATGCGCACTTTGGCGGCGGCGCGATTGGTCTTGCGCTCATGCTTGGGGACGCCCTGCGCGGCGGCACCCCGATGCCCGATGGTCCCCCGCCTGCGGGTCGGACCCTGAAGGCCATCGCCATCGGTGTTGCGGTTGCCATGGCGGTTTCGACCGGTATTTCGCTGTGGGCGCTGTCCTACGTTTTGCCGCGGGTTCCGGGCGGCAACTGAGATTCAACGCGCCGTGGCGTCGGCGCTCTTTACCCGCGACCCCGGACGTGGTAACCCCGAGCCCATGCGCAACGTTTCCGTGTTTTTTTTCCCAAGTCTGCTGCTCGCAGGCTGTGCCCAGGGTGAGGGCGATCGCTGTCAGGTGACGAGCGACTGTGAATCGGGCCTCGAGTGCAAGATGGAGATCTGCACCAGCAAAAAGACCGCGGTTTCGCCGCTCGACGGCGCCGTGGCCCCGGCAGTCGATGCCGCCGTGATCCGGAGGGACGCCGCCGCGACGGCGGACGCTGTCGTCATGACCCCCGCGAGCGATTCTGGGGCGGTGGATGCCCAGGTTTTGCAGTCCGTGGATAGCTCGGTCGTACCGGATGCGTCGGTGGATGCTTCCGCGCAGACAGACGCTCAGGAATAGACCTTTTTTCTGGTAGATTTTCGCCCATGGGACGCATATTCGAGACCCGCAAGCACACGATGTTTGCCCGCTGGGACAAGATGGCCAAGGCCTTCACCCGGATCGGCAAAGAAATCGCGATGGCCGTCAAGGCCGGTGGCACGAGCCCCGAGTCCAATCCGGCGCTTCGCCGCGTGATACAAAACGCGCGCGCGGCCAATATGCCGAAGGACAAGGTCGAGAACGCCATCAAGAAGGCGTCTGGCCAGGGCGCCGAGGTCTACGACATCGTGCTTTACGAAGGCTATGCGCCGCACGGGATCGCGATCGTGGTCGAGACCGCGACCAACAACGTCGTCCGGACCGTCGCCAACGTTCGCAGTGCCTTCAAGAGCAACAACGGCGCCATGGGTGCCGAGGGCAGCGTGTTGTTCCAGTTCAAGCGCATGTGCGTCTTCCGGATCGCCCCGGCAGCGCTCGCCGGAAAAGATCTGGAGATGCTCGAGCTCGAGCTCATCGACCACGGCCTTGAAGAAATGGGCGAGGGCACGAACGACAAGGGCGAGAAGCAGTTCATCATCCGCGGCGCGTTCGTCGACTTTGGCAAGCTGCAAGTCGCCATCGAGGCGCAGGGCATCGCGGTGATCTCGGCTGAATCCGAGTACGTCGCGCACAACCTGATGCAACTGCCCGACGAAAAGGCGACCGAGGTGCTTGAGCTTGTCGACGCGCTCGAGCAGGACGACGACGTCCAGAACGTGTATCACAATCTGGGGTGACGAGAGCCGAGGCGCTTGTCGCGGAATAAACGCCGCCAATCACCTAAAACAACGCCGCGAAATTCATACCGAGCGAGACCATGGAGATATTCTCCCAGGCCCCCTCGACACCCAGCGCCCACATATCGCCCACGCGCCAGCGTGCGTCGGCTGACAGATAGCCATAGGGGACGACCGGGTCGCTCATGAAGAGGTCTTCATCGAGAATATTCGCGCCGTAACCCGCACCAATGCCGAAGCCAAGGCCGGCCGAGAACCTCGGAAGGGACACCGCCGCAAAGCGGCCCGTGGCGAGCATGCCGGCCACCCGATAATTCTCGTTCGTGTCGAGAATCCCGAGGAGTGCAGCCCCCGCCTCGAATCGGTTTGTAACTTCGACGCGCGTCGCGAGACGAACAAGAGGCTTGAACAAATGCCCGAGCGCCTTCGACTGCGAATTCAAGAGCATCGTCGGTCCCAGACGCAGCTCGACCACCTGCAAGCGGGCCGATGGCCTTGCCGCGGACTCATCGGCGCGGGCGGCGTTGCCGACGGAAAGCAAAAGCGAAAGGAGAGTTGTGGTACAAACGATGCGAAACATGAAGTGTGGATACTTTATACCAGGGATGTTACTGATGACGCTGGTGCAGAGCGGCTGCGCCTCGGATCTTCCAGAGGATATCCGAGATTACGATACCCGGTGTGTGTCAATCGCCACCGCAGGTCCCTACAAGGGTGATCCGCACAGCGGCAACAAACGCATCTTTGCCTGCAACGTCGAGCTGGCCGCGCTACAGGCCGGGACCCGTCCCTTTCCCGACGGCACCATCATCGTGAAAGAGTCCACCAAGCCCGGGAAATGTGACCCCTGGCTCATCGCGACGATGCGCAAGAAGGCCGGGAAATGGTCCTGGGAAGAGTTCACACGAAACTTTGCCGACGAGGACTACGGGGAGCTGCTGGTTCCGGAGAGCACCTGCACCAACTGTCACAAGGACGCCGAGGAGGTGGACTGGGTGTTCAGCCAGTTTTCGGCAATAGCGACGACGGCGAAGATTTGTCCGCCACAGTGACCTTAAGCAGGGCGACCGCGGCCAGCACCTGAACCGCGGCGAGACCCGCGAAACCCAGGAAGGCGAGCCGGGTGCCACCCTCGAGGGTGAGAAAGCCGCCCAGCGTCGTTGCGAGCGATCCGACCCCGAAGGTCGAGGCAAACTGAACACCAAAGAGCAGGCCGTGATCGTGCTCGCTGGCGTGGTGCGCGACCAACGTCGCCCCGAGCGGCTGTCCGAGGTACCAGAGGAAGCCGAATCCCAGCGCGGCGATGGTAAGGCCCGCGCCGGTGAGCGCGGTCAGCAGGAGCAAGAGCGGCACGAAGAGCAACGTTTGAAAGAAGAAGAGGCGCTCACGTGAAGCTGCCGCTTTGCCCGGCACGCGATCGGCAAGCTCTCCGCCGATGCGTTGTGCTGCGATTCCGCAAAGGAGGACCAGCGAAAGGACGAACGAGCCCTGGTGTACATCGCCAAGATGAAGCGGCAGGAAGGTCACGACGCCGCGGTAAACGAGGCCGCCCGCAATGGACGACACGAGCAACCAGCGCAGCGAGGGGTGCGACCAGATGGTGCGCAACGCCTGGCCGAGGTTCCGGGCTGTGGGCGCCGGGTGAGGCACACGGCAGGAGGAAGAGCCGAATCGTGGTGGGAGCGTCAGGACGAGCGCACCGCAACACAGGGACAGGGCTGCGACGGTGAGGAAGCCGTAGCGCCATCCAAGCTGGGCCGCGAGCAGGGCCGCGACCGTGGGGGCGAGGGCCTCGCCGAGGTTGCCGCCGGCCCCGTGGATGCCGATGGCCCGGCCTCGCTCGTCGGGATGTACCGAGCGGGACAGGAGCGAAAGGCCACTCGGGTGATAAATGCCGGCGGAGAATCCGAGGGCGACGAGTGCCACCGTGAGCCACTCGAAAGAGGGCGCCACACCAATCGCGACGAGCGCGGTGGTGCATCCGAGCGACGCTATCGACAGCATCCGACGTGAGCCGATGCGATCGGCGAGGTATCCCGCCGGAATCGCCGCCACACCAAAGGCGAGGTACATCAGGTTCGCCGCCACCATCAGTCGCAGCACGTCCACACCGAACTCACGCTGAAGATCGCCGAGCACGGCGGGCAAGAGCATGACCTGTGCGTGAACCACGCCGTGGATGACGGCGCTTGTCCAGGCAACGCGGCGGGTGATGGATAACACGTCTGTTCCGAACTATGTCCGGGCGACAAATCGAACGACGGAGATCTGGAATTCGCGCGAGGATTTACCTGTGCGCAACACGGCGGTGTCACCCTCGTCCTTGCCGATGAGCGCGCGCGCGAGCGGGGCCGAGATAGCGATGCGACCTTCCTTGATGTCACCCTCGTGATCGCCGACGATCATGTAGGTCACGGACTCCTCGGTCTCGGTGTCGACGAGCTCAACCGTGGCACCGAAGACGACGCGGGAGCCGCTCAGCTTGGTCGGGTCGATCACCTCGGACTGCGCGATGATGCTCTCGATCTCGCGCGAGCGGCCCTCGATGAAGCCCTGTCGCTCCTTGGCGGCGTGGTACTCGGCGTTCTCCTTGAGATCGCCGTGGGCCCGCGCCTCCTCGATGTCTCGAACGTTCTTGGGACGCTCGATCTCGCGCAGTTGCTTGAGCTCGTCTCGGAGGCTTTGCAGACCCTGAGGGGTCATCGGGAATCGCGTGGACATGGGATATCGACCTTCTCAGGAATTTTGGCGTTGGTGAAATTCCTGCACAGAGCAAACCTCGAGTTTACCCGAGCGAAGCTTACCGAGTGCGCCCACGACGGCCTTCGCAGCCGAGAGTGTCGTGAAGTAGGGGATGCCCTTCATCAGCGCGGCGCGCCGCAAGGAGAACGAGTCCCGAATCGCCTCGGCGCCCTGCGTGGTGTTGATGACAAGCTGCACCTTGCCGTCGCTGAGGCGATCGACGCAGTGGGGTCGGCCCTCGCGGACCTTGTTGACGTATTCGCAGGGCGTTCCGCCGGCGACGATCGCCGTGTGGGTACCGCCCGTCGCAAGGATGCCAAAGCCCATCGCGGACAGGTCGGCCGCCAGCTTGACCGCCGCTGCCTTGTCACGGTCGTGGACCGAGATGAAGACGAGGCCTGGAGCGCAATCGTACGGCAGCTTCACGTTGGCGCCGAGCTGGCTCTTTCCGAAGGCCATCTCGAAGCTGGTGTCGATGCCCATCACCTCGCCGGTGGAGCGCATCTCGGGTCCCAGCAGCGTGTCGACGCCCGGGAACTTCACGAAGGGGAATACGGCTTCCTTGACGGCGACGTGCCGTGGCACGACCTCCGTGACGCCCATCTCCTTGAGCGTCATGCCGATCGCGATGCGTGCCGCGACCTTGGCGAAGGGAACGCCTGTGACCTTCGAGACGAAGGGCACCGTGCGCGAGGCGCGTGGGTTCACCTCGATGATGTACACATCCTTGGTGCCGCGCGGAACCGCGAACTGAACGTTCATGAGTCCCTTCACACCCAGCTCCAGAGCGAGCTCGCGGGACTGACGCTTGATTTCTTTGACGACCTCGGGGTCGAGCGAGTGTGGCGGCAGGGCACAGGCCGAGTCGCCCGAGTGAATGCCGGCTTCCTCGATGTGCTCCATCACGCCGCCGACCACCACGTCCGTACCGTCACACACCACGTCGACATCGATCTCGACGGCGTCGTGCAGGAACTGGTCAATCAGGATGGGGGCGTCGTCGTCGCCGCCGCTGCCTGCGAGCGACTCACGGCGCGAGGCCTCCATCGCCTTGCGCACGAAATGCTCCAGATCTGCCTCGCTGTAGACGGTCTCCATGGCTCGGCCACCCAAAACGTAGGACGGACGCACCATGACCGGATAGCCGATGCGGGTCGCGATGGTTCGGGCCTCTGCGAGGCCATGTGCGGTGCCCCAGGCGGGAGCCTTCAGCTTGAGCTTGGTGACGAGATCGCCAAATCGCTTGCGATCCTCGGCGCGGTCGATGGCATCCGCGCTCGTACCCATCAGCTTGATGCCCGCCTTTTGCAGCGGAACGGCGAGACGCAGCGGCGTTTGGCCACCGAACATCACGACCACGCCTTCGGCCTGCTCGACGCGCAGGATTTCAAGCACGTCCTCCGCTGTCAGTGGCTCGAAGTAGAGGCGGTCGGCCGTGTCGTAGTCGGTCGACACGGTCTCGGGGTTGCAGTTGATCATGATCGTCTCGCAACCCGCGGCGCGCAGCGCCTGAACGGCGTGCACACAGCAGTAGTCGAACTCGATGCCTTGACCAATGCGGTTCGGGCCACCGCCCAGGATGGCGATCTTGCGCTTCTTGGTCGGGTTGGCCTCGTCTTCGGGGGCCGTGCTCGTGCCAATCGCAGCACCAGACTCGTAGGTCGAATACAGGTAAGGCGTGTAGGCCTGAAACTCTGCGGCGCAGGTGTCGACGGTCTTGAAGACCGGCGTCACGCCCAGCTTGCGGCGCGCGTCGCGCACCGTGATTTCGTCGGTGCCGATGAGCTTCATCAGGCGACGATCAGACAGGCCCAGTTGCTTGCTTCGCGTGAGTGCGGCCTTGTCTTCAAGCAGGGCCTTGCCCTGGGCTTGCACCGCCGACTCCTGAGCGAGGATCTCGGAGAGCTGTTGTAGGAACCACGGATCGATCGCGGTGCGGGCGTGTGCCTCCTCCAGCGAGAGGCCAGCGCGCATCGCCTCGGCGAGCTGCCACAGGCGATCGGGGCCCGGGGTCGTGATCGCGCGCTTCAATTCCTCGAGCGGCGCGGGCTCCATGTCGAGTCCCCAGCGGCCGATCTCGAGTGAGCGCAGCGCCTTGCCAAAGGACTCCTTGAAGGTACGACCGACCGCCATGACCTCGCCGACGGACTTCATCTGTGGTCCAAGCGTCGAATCGGCGCCCGGGAACTTCTCGAAGGCAAAGCGAGGCACCTTCGTGATGACGTAGTCGATGGTGGGCTCGAAACAGGCGGGCGTTTCGCGGGTGATGTCGTTGCGAATCTCGTCGAGCGTGTAACCGACGGCCAGCTTGGCCGCGAACTTCGCGATCGGGAATCCCGTGGCCTTGGAGGCGAGCGCAGAGCTGCGTGATACGCGTGGATTCATCTCGATGACGATCATGCGACCCGTCTTCGGATGAACGGCGAATTGAATGTTGCTGCCGCCGGTCTCGACGCCGATCTCCCGGATGACCGCGAGCGAGGCGTCGCGCATCATCTGGTATTCCTTGTCGGTCAGGGTCATTGCCGGCGCGATGGTGATCGAATCGCCCGTGTGAACGCCCATCGGATCGAAGTTCTCGATCGAGCAGACGATGACCGCGTTGTCATTGCGGTCACGCATGACCTCCATCTCGTACTCTTTCCAGCCGAGGATCGATTCCTCGACGAGCACCTCGCTGCGTGGGCTCTGTTGCAGGCCCCAGAGCAGCTTCGACTCGAACTCCTCGGCGTTCCAGGCAATGGCCGCGCCCGATCCGCCCATCGTGAACGAGGGGCGGAGGATGATGGGATAACCCTGACCGGTTTCCTTCTCGATCTGCTTCTGAAAGGCGAGACCCTCGGCGAGGGTATGCGCGTGACCGGAGATGGCCACCTCAAGTCCGATGCGGCCCATCGCGGCCTTGAAGAGCGCGCGGTCCTCGGACATTTCAATCGCGTCGAGCGTGGCGCCGATGAGCTTCACGCCGAATTTCTCGAGAACGCCGGCCTTCGACAGATCAATCGCCAGGTTCAGCGCCGTCTGGCCGCCGAGCGTCGGCAAGAGCGCGTCGGGTCGCTCGCGTTCGATGATCTTGGCGACAATGTCGACGGTCAAGGGCTCGACGTAGGTGCGGTCAGCGAACTCCGGATCGGTCATGATCGTCGCCGGATTCGAGTTCACGAGCACCACCCGGTAGCCCTCTTCCTTGAGAGCCTTGACGCCCTGGGTGCCTGAATAGTCGAACTCACAGGCCTGGCCGATGACAATAGGTCCCGAGCCAAGGATCATCACGGTTTTGATATCGGTTCGTTTCGGCATTCGTATTGCGCTTGTCTAGTTTCCGGAGGGGCTGGACTTGATTTTGAACTGGTCGCCGTTGTCGACGGTGATGTTGTCGGGCAAAACTTTCTCGACTGCGGCGCGGAACTCTTGCACCCGCCACCCGAGCTCGGCGAAGCCTTCCGCGATGCGCCGACGCAGGCGCAGGCTCTCTTCTTCAGCCGAGGTGAATCGGGTCAAAAGCGGCGCCCTTGCCACCGTCTCGTTCTTGTGGCGCAAAAGGGCCTCGACGGTGGCGAATCGGACGCCTTCGTCCATGTCTTCCAGGTAGCCGACGATGCGTTCGGACACACCATCCTGCTTCATCTGACCGAGGTGGGAGATGATCTGGGTCTTCTTGGTGGGATCGCGCTCGTACCCGGGTTCGTGCCGCTCCAGGATCTCGCCGAGAACTGCCAGCTCTTCGGCCCGGGTCTCGGTGATCCCCGACAGGACCCGCAGCGGCCACGAAACCGAATCGGCGCTCTTGAGATAACGTTTAACCGCCGGTAAAACGTCGGAACCCTTTTTGACCAATACCTCGCACACCCACTCCTTTTCCTGCTCGTCCTCGATGCTCTTGTCGTACGTCACGCCAAATCGTCGCAACAGGCCGAACAGGGCCTCCTCCGAGCCGTCCTCGAGCAGGGCCTCAAGGGCTCGCATCCGATCGACGGACTGTTTGTACTTGTCGGTGGCGCGGGCAATGTTCTTGGTACGCGCCTTTTCGGCGCGCTCGTCTTTGCCCAGAAAGATATCGAAAAGTCCCATGCGAGGTCCTGACCCGCTATCGTGGGCCGCCGCTTCTATATCACTTGCAATGCAGGGTGGAAACCGCTCTGTTCGCGCAATCCGAATCTTCTGCGGCACTCTCGTAAGTAGCTGTTTTTATTTGGGAGTTATACAGTGAACGAGGCCGTCGCGTCACCCGTCGAGCCGGTTTTATCCGTGGCCGGGCGCCTCCGGGCCTTGTGGAAGGGGATGTCCGCCGACGACCGGGCCTTCGCGCTCGGTTATCTGGTGCTTTTGCCCCTGTTTCTGATGCCGGTCTTCGTGACCAAATTCCTGCCGGGCCTCGACCTTCCGTTTCACCTCTCCATCGCGGATATGTTGATGAAGGCCGGCGACCCGTCGTCGCCCTACGCGCCGTACTACGAGTCACGCCTCGGCTTCGCGCCCTATGCCGCCCACTATCTCATGCTGGTCGGGCTGGGACGCTTCATGACCCTGGCGCTGGCGCACAACGTGATCATGGGCTTGTACATCGCAGCGTTGCCCCTGTGCTGCGGCTACTTGCTTGGCGTCAGCGGCAAGAGCCGTTTGCCCGCATTGCTCGCCTTTCCGTTGTGTTTCAACATGACGTTGCACTACGGCTTCATCAGCTTTTGTCTTTCTTTGCCTGCGTTGATCTTCTGGCTCGCCGTGACCGCAGATCTGCTCGGTCGCGCTTCACTGGGTGAAGGCTGGCGCGCCGCACGCCTGCCAGTTGTGGCAAGCGCCGCGGGGTGTCTGCTGTACCTGTGTCATCTGCAAAACTTTTTGTTCGGGATCTGTGCCGTGGGCGTCTTGTGTTTGCTCGGCCCAGGAACCTTGCGACGGCGCGCGATTGGCCTCGCGACGATCCTGCCCTCGGCGCTAAGCCTGGTGGTCTGGTGGCGCAATTCGCCCTTCACGGGTGATGTGGGGGCTCGCCACGGCTCGCTTGAGTTTGCCTGGGAAACCCTGAAAAACGCGCGCATGGCGGACCTGAATTGGGGCCAGATGCCGCTGCGTACCGATATCGAACACCGAATCGGATGGTTCCCGGATCATCTCTTGAAAGGCTTTGTGGACCTCGTCGATGTGCAGGTCGCCAACGCGATTCTGGCGGCGGCAGCGCTCTACTTTATTCTTGGCTGGGTCGGGGCCTGGTTCGGTTCGGGTGAAAAACGTCGCTCCCATTTTCGACTCGCCCACACCATCGTGTTTCTCGGTGCCGCGTTCGCCTACTTCGCGTTGCCGCACCATCTGCGTGAGTTCGAGCTGATGACCTTCTACCCGAGGTTTTCCGTCCTCACGGTGCTGCTGTTCTTGCCGATTATTCCCGCGGGACTTGGTCGCATCGCGGGATATCTGCGCATCGGCGTGATGGTGCCGGCCATTGTCGTTGGCGTGATGTGGAGTCGCGAGCTCACCACCCACTACCGAGCCTACCGGGCAGAAATCGCCGACTACGTCTCGGTCCTGCGCGCAACCCCGGCGGAGGGAAAGGCCGTGGCGATCATCTACGACCGGCGCTCCAAGGTGTTGCGAAATGAATCGGTGTTGGTGGGGCTCAACGGATTTCACGTGGCCGCTCGAAAGTCCAAGGCCGGCATGGTGCCGCTCGCGTACTGCGGAATGCGCCACATTCCGTGTGCCGTCAAGCCGAATGCCCCGCGGTTGTCGCATCCGGGCGCCTGGCTCGAGCAACCCTTTGAGTGGGCTGCGTTGAAGGACGATTTCGACGTGATTTATGTTCGATCGTCACCCTTTGAGCTGCTTCAGGGCAACGCCAGGGACATGGAGACCGTTGCACATGTGGGCACCTGGATTTCCCTCAGGAAAAAGCAGCCAAGAATCCATCCCAAAATGCAAAGAGGCCAGTTGCAAGCGCCCTGATAGGGGTCTAACTTGTCGCAGGGGCCGCTCGACTTGGTGGAACAAGAAAAAAAACAAATCGGCGAGCGCAAAGATCCCTGGCGAGAATACCTGCGCAAGAAGGGTCTGAAGACCACGCAGCAACGCGAGGCCATCGTTGACGCGTTTCTCGAGTCGAGCGGACACATCAATCTTGAAGAGCTGCTCGTGGCGTC
>Ga0169931_10007103_pt1 | contig 16707 bp, 10 predicted proteins | sample Kivu_15m_20L_FD_129675 | JGI IMG/M metagenome (GOLD analysis project Ga0169931, IMG submission 129675) | Freshwater microbial communities from Lake Kivu, Western Province, Rwanda to study Microbial Dark Matter (Phase II) - Kivu_15m_20L... | ecosystem: Environmental > Aquatic > Freshwater > Lake...
ATCCACCCGCAGCTTGAAGGGCGTAGGCGTGCCGATGAGGTCCGCCACGGCCGAGCCCCAGTTGCCGTCGTTCACCAGGATGCTGTTGTGGTAGGGTTTGCGGCTGATGAGGCCGATGGGGTAGGACTGCGGTCCGTAGGTGGTGTTGTAGGCGTTGCCTGCCGCAGTGCGGTGGTCGGTGTCGTACTGTCCATCGCCGAGCGGGGGCACCGGGTTGCTGAAGAACCCCGCATGGATGGCCACCAGCACCAGGTCGTCCCCGTACACATCATCCTTGAGCGCCTGGGCCACGCGTGCGGCACGCGGGCAGTTGGGACAGCGGTGTCCGGTGATGTCCTCCAGCAACACCTTGCGGGTGGCCACGGTGGTATCGCCGCCGCCATTTCCGCCACCGCCATTGTCGGGGTTGGCGGGTGGGGTGGGATCTTCCACATAGTCGCATGCCGCCAGGCCCAGGACGAAGGCGAGCAGGAGCAGGGCAGGGTTACGCATGGCTCAGAAGGTGCTTGTGATGGACAGGCTGAGCCCGTTGGCGGCGGGCACCTGGCGGCAGACGCCGCCCACGCAGAAGATGCCGGCGCGCTGCCGGCCATAGTTCATCTGGAAACGGTTGCCACCGCGGATGTAGCCCACCGACCCGATGGGGTAGTGCAGGGGCTCCTGGCCCTTGGCCTCCAGGTCGGGGCTGCCGATGTAGTTGTACTGGTCCATGGCGGCGATGAACCAATGGGGACTGAAGGTGAGCTCGGCCAGTGCCGTGGCCCAGTTGCCCTGGTCCTGCCGGGTGCCCAGGTGCTGCAGTTCGAAACGCAGGGAGGTGCGGTCGTTGAAGTTGTGCAGGCCTTCGAGGATCACCATGTCCGCATAGATCACGGGCTTGCCCGGCTTGCCCTGGATGATGTCGATGTCGTAGGCCATGTTCAGGTAGGTGAGTGCGAACTCCCAGTCCTCGCTCACCTTCTTGCGCAGCTCCACGTTGATGTCCTGGAAGTAGCGCCGGTCGCCCGGGGTGAAGAAGCGGCTGGTGTAGCCCCTGCGCGCGGTGGTATCGTCCACGGCGCCCAGGCGGGTGGTGTCCTGGCTGTAGGCCACCGAACCGTTGAGGGCGATCTTGGTGCCGTATTTCCCGCCCAGTGTGGTGCCCTTCTTCCATTTGTAGAAGAGTTCGCCCTGGGCCGCCCATTCGCTGTTGGGCTGGGTGGCGTAGGGGTAGAGCGTTGCGGGCAGGTTGTAGGTATGCTGTTTGGCCAGCGGGGGCAGGAAGTTGATGTTGAGATCGAAGGGCGTGGCGGCGCTGCGGTCGCTCTGGTAGAACATGTTGTCGAAGGAATGGGCGCCCAGGGAAAGCCCGAAGCCCTTCACCGAATAGGTGGCGTTCAGCAACAGGCCCTGCCCGTCCTTGTAGATGAACCCGTTCTTGTTGTTGGGGTCGTTGATCTTGTAGGCATATTCGGCATAGATGTTCCACTTGGGGGTGGTGAAGTTGGCGCGCAGGGCGTAGGCGCCCACGTTCTCGGGCAGCACCAGCAGCGGGTCGCGGTCCTCCTGGTACTTGCTCACGAAACTGCCGCCCACGATGAGGTTGTTGGCGCTGGTCCAGGTGCTGTCGAAGAACTCGCTCAGGCTGATCTCCGCATCGAATCCACGCACCGTGCCGGGGCCTTTCACCGCCTCGTTCGCGAAGTTCAGGCGCTGCTGGCCCACAAAGCCCTTGAGGTTGATGCCCGGCGCAGGGCGGTACTTCACGCGGATGCCGTCCATGGCATTGTCCACGCCGAGGTAGCGTTCCTCGTAGCTGCGGAAGACCATCCCTTGCCCGAACTGCTCGAAGAAGTTGCCCACGGTGACCTCCAGGTCGCTCATGGTGTAGCGGGCATAGCGGTAGCCGATGCCGGTGCCGGAGTAGGGCAGGCCGGCGGGATAGCCCGCCAGGGGGGGCGTGTAGCTCTCAAAGCGCATCCCCGCCTCAAAGGCGCCGTTGGTGTAGATGATGTTACCCCAGCCGTTGGCGCCCATCCGCTGGGGCAGCACCACCGCGCCGATGGCCGAGTCCTCGTTGTAGTACTGGATGTCGGTGCTGAAGTTGCCGTGCACCTGACCACCATCCTGGGCATGGGCGTGGTGTGCGGCGAACAGCAGTGTCAGGAGCAGCAGGCCGTGCCTGGCGATCGGGGGGAGCAGCATGCGGGGTGGTTCACTTCCTTCCGGCGAGCTCCTTCACCTTCTGGTAAAGCTCGTTCTCGTCGCCGGGTTCGTAGTTGTTGTGCTGCCAGACGATCTCGCCCTTGCCATTGAGCAGGAAGGTGTGGGGCACGTTGTTCACGTTCAGGGCACGCTTCAGGTCCCCGTTGGGGTCCAGCACCACCTCATAGTCCCAGTCCTGGCCGTTCACGTAGGGGGCCACACGGGCCATGCTGCGTGCGTCATCGATGGATACGGCGATGAGCTTCACGCCCGTCTCCTTCTGCCAGCTGTCGTACTTCTCGGCGATGGCGCTCAGTTCCCGCTTGCAGGGAGCGCACCACGTGGCCCAGAAGTTCACGATGATGGGTTTGCCGCCGTTGGCCCACGTGCTCGTGTTCACCTTCTTGCCGTCCATGGTCTGCACCATTACGGAGGGCAATTTTGATTGGGCGGTGAGGGTCAGGGAGAGGAAGGCGGGAAGGAGGGAGAGGAGGAGCTTGTTCATGGTCATTGATCGGTTGTAAATGGAAGGTCGGCGACCGGTGATGCGAACATCGTACCGGATCGCCGACCGTCCCATTTTCCGCGTATGCCGGGCTTACTTGTTGAGGGTCACCTTGCGGCTGGCGCGCACGCCATCGGCGGTGATGTTCACGAAGTAGATGCCGTTGGTGTGGCCGCTGAGGTCGATCACCTCACGCTGGGTGCCAGCGCCCATTGCGCGGTTCGCCTGGAACACGCGCTCGCCGAGCACGTTGAACACCTCGATGAGCGCGGTGCCCGTGGCGGGGGCCTCATACTGCACGTTCAGGACGCCCTCGGTGGGGTTGGGGAACACACGCAGGGCCTGATCCGCCACGTTCTCCTCCACGCCCACGTTCAGCAGTACCGGCAGGAAGTTGGCCTGCAGGATGGCCTTGGTGCTTGTGTTCTGCACGAAGGCAACGATGGTCAGGTTCTCCAGGTCCTGCACCCAGGTGTTGGAGTTGCCCTGGGCCGCACCGCCCAGCACCATGGTGTGGGACAGGTTGAAGGTCTGGGTCTGGTCGGCAGCGAGGCTGGCCAGGTTGGTGCCACTGGCGCTCGGCATCATCTTGCGCTGCACGTTGGTGAACACGTCCTGCGAAGTGGTGGAGGCTGCATAGTTGTAGGTGTTCTCCACCACGGCCACATGCAATTTGTGCGCACCGGTGAACGCTGCATAGGGCGTCACATTCGCGGTCACGTTGATCTGGTTGCCGTTGAGCGTGTAGCTCAGGCCCAAGTTCACGAACGCATCACGGGCGGCCTGTTGCTGGATGTAGGCGGCGGAGGTGGCGGTCATCGGTTTGCCATCGATGTACAGGTCGGGGATGCCGGTAACACCATAGTAGGAACGACGGGTGTTGGCATCGGGGTTGTAGCTGGGGTCGTTGCCGGGGCTGGGGAAGTTGAGGTGGTACTTCACCGCGGACACGTTGCTGCCGAGGTCGTTGGTGTTGAGACCGCTGAGCGTGGGCCCGAAGGTGGTGTTGAGGCTGGCGCAGGGGGGGCAGGTGGAGCTGGTGAACTGCTCGATGATGGTGATGCGGTCCACGCTCTGGCTGGCCACCCCGATGGTGCCGGTGTAGCTGTTGTTGGAGCTCACACCATCGCTGGCCATACCACTGATGGAGATGTTCAGCGTGTGGTTGCCCACCGTTGCGTTCCACGGGGTGGGGTGATTGTAGGTGTACGAATCACCGGGCTGCAGGGTGGCGCTGATCGGGGTGCTGTTCGGGGCACCGCCGTCAACCGCGTAACTCAGGGTGAACCCCGTCACCGGCACGATACCAGTGTTGAGGACGGTGCCGCTGATGGTCACGCTGCCCTGGGCGATGACCGACTCCAGTCCCAATGTTCCCAATCCGAGGTCGGAACCGATGAACACGGAGGACGACTGGGTGGTGGTGAACTCGCCACCGCTGGCCACCTCGTTACCGCCCACCAGGATCTGGTATCCACCGGCACCGTATGCGCAGCACAGGCCGTCACCATAGGAATCCTCCACGGTGAAGATCATCTGCGTATTGTTGGGAACACAGATGTTGATGGGGGTCTGCGGGCGAACACCGTTCGTGGTCGCATCGGTGTAAGGGCCGCCGCTGGCAAATACCGGCGTGCCGCCAGGGCCGGTGGCCTCCCACGTGGTCTCGGAGCCGTACCGGTCCAGGTTGATCTGGATCGTGACCTGGGTCTGGCCCGCCGGGCATTGTGCAGTGGCCTGAACGGCGAGCAAGCCGAAGGTGGCCATCGAGAGTAAGGACTTCTTCATGTATACTTGGGTTTTGGTCAGCGGCGTACATCGAACAGTTCGACCTCGGCCACGAACAAATGTAGCGATCCGGCCGAAGGCGCGGGGGGGTTTGTCAGGGTCTCCTTGGGATCCTATTCGTCCCCGTCACCTCAGGAGCCTTGGGTCCAACCGCTCGGATACCCTATCTTCGGTGGGCGCAGGGTGTTCATTCCTTGCGCGCAAACCCATGGTGAAACGCTACGCTTCCCTCCTGCTGGTCCTCACCGGCATCCATGTCCAGGCACAAGTTCCATCGTTCATGGATCTGCGCGACAGCGATGGATCCCTGGTGAACGGTCAGTTCCTGACGGTGATCGGCAGTTCCACTGAATTCTCACTGTACAAAGCGGTGTCCGCCACGTTGGTCGGCGGTGAGCCGCGCGTGGTGAACGTTCGCCGATACGAGGTGGACGTGCAGCCCGGCACCTTCAACTATTTCTGCTGGGGCCAGTGCTATGCGCCTCGCGAAGCGGGCCAGACGGCCATCTGGACCGCATCTGCGCAGGATGCCTTGCTGTTGGAGCCCGGACAGACGGCCAACAACTTCAGCGCATATCACATGCCCGGCGGCCTTGTCGGCAACAGCACCTACCGCTACGTGTGGTTCGATACGGCGCTTCCCACTGATACCGTGTGGTGCGACATCCAGTTCCGCGCCATCGACAACGTGGGTGTGCAGGAGCTCCGAGCCTCGGCCAACCTGGGCGTGTTCCCCAACCCCAGCCGTGGTGGCGATGTACAGTTCTCCCTGCAGTTGCGCAACGTGGACCAGGCGTTGGACCTTGTCGTGTTCAACGCGTTGGGTGAGCGTGTGCGCACCATCACCGTTCGGCCGGACCAGCTGAACGCACGGTTGGCCACGGACGCACTGGCAGATGGCCTGTATTTCGCAAGCCTGCTGCGTGGTGGCACCACCCTCGCCACGCAGCGCTTCGTGGTCAGCGGACGCTGAACCGTTCGATCAACCGGGAGGCCACCAGCGGGATGCCGACGCTGGCCTTTTCCATGATGTGTTCCTTGGTGCGCGCGGGCAGGTCCAGCAGCGATGGGTCCACGGCGTAAAGTTCCGCATGCGGCGCCATGGCATGCACGAGGCCTGCGGCGGGGTATACCTGCAGGGAGGTTCCCACCACGATGAGCACATCGGCCGCACGAACAATGGCGGCTGCCTTGGGAAGCAACGGCACCTGCTCGCCGAACCACACGATGTGCGGCCGTAGTTGGGATCCCAAGGGGCATCGGTCGCCCACGTTCAGGTCCTCCGGCCAGGGCATCACCAGGTCCGGGTCGCGGGTGCTCCGCGCCTTGCGCAGTTCGCCATGCAGGTGCAGCACCCGCGTGCTGCCGGCGCGTTCATGCAGGTCGTCCACGTTCTGCGTCACCACATCCACCTCGAAATGCTGCTCCAGCGCTGCTATGGCGCGGTGGGCGGGGTTCGGTTCCACGGTGTTCAACTGTGCCCTGCGAGCGTTGTAGAAGCGCAGCACCAGTTCCGGGTCGCGGTGCCAGGCCCCGGGGGTGGCCACGTCCTCGATGCGGTGCTCCTCCCAGAGGCCATCCGTTGCACGAAAGGTGCGGATGCCGCTTTCTGCGCTGACGCCGGCGCCGGACAGCAGCGCGATGCGGGTGCGTTCCATGCCGTCGAAGTTAGCTGCCGCGCTTCGTGCACGACGTTACAGGCGTTCCGCTCAGTTGCCATGGGCGCTCCTGTGGCTTGGGTCATGGTCGTTGCTCCGCTGTTCGGGGCATTCCGTTATTTTCGTGCCCTTCGCGAACGAACACACGGGCCCATAAGCGCACGTTACCCCCTTCAACAACCTACTGAAACCAGCGAAGGGACAGGATGATCGACAGCCTGAACGGGGATGTATTGGAGCGTGGCCAGGACCATGTAGTGCTGGACTGCCGTGGTGTGGGCTACCTGGTGGGGGTGGGCCCGCGCACCCTTGCCGAGCTGCCCGAAGCGGGGCCTGTACGTCTGCACGTGCACTATGCCGTCACGGTGGACGTACGCAGCGGATCGAGCGAGCACCGCCTTTACGGTTTCCGGCATCCCGACGAGCGGCAACTGTTCCGTCGGCTCATTGAGGTGCAGGGTGTGTCGGCCACCATCGGTATGGCCATCCTGGGGGCACGCAGCGCTGCCGACGTGCATACGGCGGTGCTGACAGGCAACGAAGAGGTGTTGCGATCGGTGAAGGGCATTGGGCCGAAGCTGGCCCAACGCATCGTGGCCGAGCTGCGTGGCAAGTTGGTCGCCGCACCCATGCCCGCTGCCGGCACACCGCTACCGGCGGGCAATACGGTGAAGGCCGAGGCGTTATCGGCACTGTTGTCGCTGGGGCTGGACCGTATGAAGGCCGAACGTGCATTGGGTACGGTGCTCAGCGAACCGGGCGCCGCTGATGCTGGTGTGGAGGCGCTCATCAAGATGGCACTGAAGAACCTGTGAACCGAACGATGAGCCCCTGGATCAGTGCTCCCCTGCGCGGTGTCGCCGGCCCGGTCCGGTGGTTCCTGCTGTTGGCGCTGGTGCTGGTGGGTGGGGAGGCCGTGGCCTGGGAGGGGTTCGTGCTTCAGGTGGACTCCCCCGAGGTGGACCTGGTGTGGCCCTTGGCCGACCCGGTGACGCCCGGCGACCGTGGCGGAGGCCGGATCGATCTGGGCAACCCGGAGAACATCCAGGACGAGGTGGTGTACGACCCGGTCACGGGACAGTACGTGTTGCGCAGTTCGGTCGGCGGCGCCTTCGACTACCGTCCGCCGATGAGCCTTTCGCTGGAGGAATACCTGCAGTACGACATGGAGCGGTCCATGGAGAACTACTGGCTGGACCGGGTTGAGCAGGATAGCGAGGGTGCGCAGAAGGACCTGATCCCGAAGATCAAGGTGCGCGGCGAGGCGTTCGACCGCATCTTCGGCGGCAACACCATCGACATCAAGCCGCGGGGTTCGGCCGAGGTGATCTTCGGGGTGAACGTGAGCCGCACGGACAACCCGCGCATCCCCTTGGAGCAGCGGCGCATCACCACCTTCAACTTCGACCAGCGGATCCAGCTGAACCTCATGGGCAGCATCGGGGAGAAGCTGAAGATCAATACCACCTACAACACACAGGCCACCTTCGACTTCGAGAACCAGGTGAAGCTGGACTACACCGGTTACGAGGACGAGATCATCCAGAAGATCGAGGCGGGCAACGTGAGCCTGCCGTTGCGCGGCACGCTCATCCAGGGCAGCCAGAGCCTCTTCGGCCTGAAGACCGAACTCCGCTTCGGGCGGCTCACCGCCACGGCCATCTTCAGCCAGGAGAAGGGCCAGCGCCGCAACGTGCAGACCCAGGGCGGTGCACAGACCACGGTCTTCGACATCAAGGCCGACGAGTACGAGGCCAACAAGCACTATTTCCTGAGCCACTATTTCCGCGACCAATACGAGAACGCCCTGCGCACGTTGCCCACGGTGAACAGTGGTGTGCAGATCACCCGCGTGGAGGTGTGGGTGACCAATGCGCGGCAGGATTTCCAGCAGACCCGCAACATCATCGGCTTTACCGACCTTGGCGAGGATGCCAGTGCGCAGGCCATCGCGGCGGGGCACTTCAGCGGCGACCTCCCTCCCGGCCTGGTGCAGGATGGTGTGGGCAACCAGGCGGCCAACGGCGCCAACACCCTGTACCAGCTGGTGAGCAGCAATGCCGGCATCCGCAGCTTCTTCCAGGCCACGGGAGCACTGCAGGTGCTGGGGTTGCGTGATGCCCGCCATTTCGAACGGCTGGAGAACGCCCGCCTGCTGCTGCCCAACGAGTACACCATGAACGAGCGGCTGGGCTTCATCACGCTGAACCAGTCCTTGAACAACGACGAGGTGTTGGCGGTGGCGTTCCAGTACACCTTCCAGGGGCAGACCTTCCAGGTGGGTGAGTTCTCCACGGACGGGGTGGGTCCCCCCGATGCCCTCATGTTGAAGTTGCTGAAGGCCACCATCACGGACCCCCGGTTGCCGATGTGGGACCTGATGATGAAGAACGTCTACTCGCTCGGTGCGTTCCAGGTGAACCGGGAGAACTTCCGCCTCGACCTCATCTACAACAACCCCACCACGGGTGTGGACATCAACTACATCCCGCGCGCTCCGCTGGACCAGATCCCCCTGCTACAGGCCCTGGCGCTGGACCGCCTGGACCCCAACAACGCGCCCAATCCCGATGGGTGGTTCGATTTCATCGATGGTGCCGCCACCCTGGGAGGGACCATCCAATCCCAGAACGGGCGCGTGTTCTTCCCTGTGTTGGAGCCCTTCGGCGAATACCTGGACCGGCAGCTCATCGGTCCCGACCCCAACGCCCCCATCCAGCCGCAGCAGGTGCGCCGCGCCATCACCTACCAGCCCCTGTACGACAGCACCAAGACGGCCGCCCAGAACCAGCCCGAGCTGAACCGCTTCCGCCTCAAGGGCAGCTATCGCTCGGCCAGCAGTGACGTGATCTCCCTCAACAGTGTGAACATTCCGCAGGGCAGTGTGGTGGTGACCGCCGGCGGGGTGCGCCTCATCGAGAACCAGGACTATACGGTGGACTACAACCTGGGCCGGGTACGGATCCTCAACCAGGGCATCCTGGAGAGCGGCACACCGGTGAACATCAGTCTCGAGAGCAATTCGCTGTTCAGCATCCAGACCAAGACGCTGGCGGGGGCGCGGTTCGATTACAAGATCAGCAAGGACCTCGTCTTCGGCGGCACCATCATGAACCTGTACGAGCGCCCGCTGACCCAGAAGGTGAACGTGGGTGACGAGCCGATCTCCAACACCATCGTGGGGCTCGATGGTTCCTGGCAGACACGTTCCAGGTGGCTCACCGACCTGGTGGACAAGCTGCCCTTCTACGCCACCAAGGCGGAGTCTAACGTATCCGCCACAGCGGAGGCGGCCTACCTGATACCAGGGCACAGCCGGGCCATCGGCCAGGCGGGCACCAGCTACATCGACGACTTCGAGGGTAGCGTGAGCACCATCGACCTGCGCACCCAGGCCCTCTGGTTCCATGCGGCCACCCCGCAGGGCCAGCCCGACCTCTTTCCGGAGGGGGACTTCGTGAACGACCTGCGCAACGGTTTCCGGCGTGCCCAACTGGCGTGGTACGTGGTGGATCCCCTGTTCTTCCGGAACAACAACCTCACCCCGCCCAACATCGCCGATAGCGAGGAGATCCGCAGCGACAACCGCATGCGTGAGGTGCTGGAACAGGAGGTGTTCCCCAACCGACAGCTCGCGGCCGGAACGCCCGCCAACATCCCCGTGTTGGACCTTACGTACTACCCGACCGAGCGTGGTCCCTACAATTACAACACCGACCTCACCAACGAGGGCGACCTGTTCGACCCCGAAGGCAACTGGGCGGGTATCACGCGGCGCATCACCACCACGGACTTCGAGGCCAGCAACATCGAGACGGTGCAGTTCTGGATGATGGACCCCTTCTTCAACGCCAGCAACAGCAGCGGCGAGCCGGCCACCAACCAGGATTCGGAGAACAGTACGGGTGGCGAGCTCTATATCGACCTGGGGAACATCAGCGAGGACGTGCTACGCGATGGCCGCAAGTTCTTCGAGAACGGCCTGCCCAAGGACCTCACCGATGTGGCACAGGCAACGGACACCACGGCGTGGGGCGTGATCCCCACCACGCAGAGCGTGGTGAACGCCTTCGCCATCGTGGAGAGCAACTCCAACCGTTACCAGGACGTTGGCATGGACGGGCTGGCCTCCACGCAGACCGACCTGGACGGCCGCAATGAGCAGGCGTTCTTCCAGGGACGCTACCTCAACCTGCTGCCTCCGACAGCAAGGTCCCGTTGGCTGAGCGACCCCAGCAACGATGACTACCGCTTCTTCCGCAGCAGTGCCCTGGACGCCGCCGGCGCCGACATCCTCGAGCGTTACAAGTACTTCAACGCACCCGAGGGCAACTCGGTGACCGATGAGGACTCGCCGGAGGATTACCCCACCCAGCAGACCACCATCCCCACCGCGGAGGACATCAACCAGGACCAGAACCTGAGCGAGAGCGAGAGTTACTTCCATTACCGTGTACGCCTGCGGCCGCAGGACATGGTGGTGGGCCGCAATTACATCGCCGACCGCATCCTGGCCACGGCGAACACGCCCGAGGGCCCCAAGCAGGTGTACTGGTACCAGTTCAAGGTGCCGGTGCGCCAGCCCGATGCGGTCATCAACGGCATCCAGGACTTCCGCAGCATCCGTTTCATGCGCATGTACCTCAAGGGCTGGCAGCAGGCGGTGACCCTGCGGTTCGCGCGCCTGGAGTTCGTGCGTGGCGAGTGGCGCAAGTACAACTTCAGCCTTGAGACCCCCGGTGAGGGTGCCGCCGGTGATCCGGCCACCACGCTTTTCGAGGTGGCTGCCGTGAACATCGAGGAGAACGGCAACCGCACGCCCATCAACTATGTGCTGCCGCCGGACATCAACCAGGAGGTGGACGTGGCCAGCGCCAACCTGCGCAACCTCAACGAGCAGAGCCTGCAGATGAAGGTGTGCAACCTGCGCGATGGTGACGCGCGTGCCAGCTTCCGGAATGTCCAGTTCGACATCCGCAGCTACAAGAAGATGCGCATGTACGTGCATGCTGAGAGTTCCGACCCGAACCGCCCGATCAACTACGGGGATGTGTCGGTGTTCGTGCGCCTGGGCAACGACTACGACCAGAACTACTACGAGTACGAGATCCCGGTGCGCCCCTCCACGTTCTTCAACAACGACGCGTTCAACGTGTGGCCGGAGGACAACAACATGATCATCGAGTTCGCCAAGCTCAATGACATCAAGATCCAGCGTGACCAGGCCGGCTTTGCGCGCAACGAGCGGTATGAGGGTGCCGACGGCGATCGCCGTGTGTTCGTGAAGGGCAACCCGAACCTGAGCCAGATGCGCACGGTGATGATCGGCATCCGCAACCCCAAGAAGGACGGTGAGGAGTCCAATCCGTGGCGTGCCGATGACGGTCTGCCGCAGTGCGTGGAGGTGTGGGTGAACGAATTGCGCCTCACCGACTTCGATCAGCGGGGGGGCTGGGCGGCCCTGGCACGTGTGAACGCACAACTCGCCGATCTGGGCAACGTGAGCATCGCCGGCAATTACAGCACGCCGTTCTGGGGCAGCATCGATAAGCGGGTGAGCGAGCGCCAGCGCGATACGCGCTATGGCATGGACGTTTCCGCCAACCTGGAGCTGGGCAAGTTCCTGCCTTCGGAGAGCAATGTCCGCATCCCCTTCTACATGGGCTATTCGGAGCAGATCATCAATCCGCAGTTCGACCCCCTCAATCCCGACATCGAGTTCAACGAGGCCACGCGCACCCTCACCCGCGAGGAACGCAAGGAACGCCTGAAGGAGTCGCGCACCTATACCCGGCGGCGCAGCATCAACCTAACCAACGTGCGCAAGGAGCGTGCGGCAGGTGCCAAGGAACAGTTCTTCGATGTGGAGAACCTCACGTTCACCTACGCCTACACCGACCAGGAGTACTTCGATGTGAACACGGCCTTCGAGAACACGCGGACCTACCGCGGAGCCATCGCCTACCAGTTCGATCCCAAGCCGAAGACCATCGAACCGTTCAAGAACGTCGGTCTGGTGAGCAAAAGCAAGTGGCTGAAATTGGTGAAGGACCTCAACTTCAATGTCGGCTTCAAGCAGGTGTCGTTGCGCACCTCCATGGACCGTATGTACCTGGAGCGGCTGGTGCGGCCCAACCCCGACATCGAATCGCTGCCACCGCGTGCCACCTACAACAAGAACTTCAACTGGACCAGCCAGTACGGTTTCCGGTACGAGCTCACAAAGAGCCTCAAACTCGATCTCAACGCCAACAACCTGGCGGTGATCGGGGAGACCCCTGGCAGGGTGAACCCCAAGTACAGGGACGAGTACGAGCTATGGAAGGACAGCGTGCTCACCAGTATCCGGGATTTCGGCGAGGTGACCCGCTATGACCACACCATCGGGGTGAACTACACCCTGCCCCTGGACAAGTTCCCCATGACCGACTGGATCACGGCGAACACCGCATACACGGCCGGCTACCAATGGGACCGTGCGCCCTTCACGCAGGACACCCTGGGCAATACCATCCAGAACTCGCAGAACATCGCAGTGAACGGCCAGTTCAACTTCGTGAACCTCTACAACAAGTCGAAGTACCTGAAGAAGATCAACGACAAGGGCAAGGGCAAGGTCCCCGGAAAAGGCAAGGCCCCCACGCGCAGCACGGCGGGCAAGGACTCCACCGCCACCAAGCCCGAGGAGCCTGCGAAGGTGAACGTGCTGGAGGGCCTGGCACGGGTGATGATGACGCTGCGCACGGGGACGGTGACCTACAGCCAGACCTCGGGCACCCTGCTGCCGGGCTATTCGCGCAGCACCAATGCCCTGGGCATGGACAATTTCGAGGCGCCCGGGGTGGGCTTCATCATGGGGCAGCAGAACCACGACCTCAGCGGTGAGCTGGTCCGCGATTTCGCGCGCACGGCGGCAGGGAACGATTGGCTGGTGCGCACGCCATCCATCTTCAACCCGTACACGAACACGCGCAACGAGACGATCAACGGGCGCCTTTCACTGGAACCGTTCAAGGGCATGCGCATCGAGGTGAGCGCCAACCGCACCATCGCGGAGAACCGCAGCTCGTTCTTCCGCTGGAGCGACAGCCTTGACACGTATGTGAACGACAGCCCCCGTGATTACGGCACCTTCAGCGTGAGCATGCTCACCTGGCCCACGGCCTTCGTGAACGACGATGGCAACTTCGTGAACGCGGTGTTCGAGCGGGTGCTGGAATACCGTCCGCTCATCAGTGCCCGCCTGGCCGAGGGCAACGCCAATTCCGAGCTCGACCAGGCCACCGGCTACCACACCGGCTATGGGCCCACCAACCAGGACGTGGTGATCCCCGCCTTCCTGGCAGCATACACCGGAAAGTCCCCGGACAAGGTGAACCTCAACCCTTTCAAGCAGCTCCCGATGCCCAACTGGGACATCACCTACGACGGGCTCACCAAGATCCCGCTGTTCGCCAAGTATTTCCGAACCTTCACCTTGAAGAACAGCTACCGCAGCAACTTCAACATCGCCAATTACCAGACGAACCTGCTCTATGTGCCGGGTGGTGCCGAGGTGGATGCCGCGGGCAACTTCATCCCTGAGCGCCAGATCAGCGTGATCACCGTGCAGGAGGTGATGCGGCCGCTCGCCAGCTTCGATGCCACCCTGAAGAACAGCATGCTGCTGAAGGTGGAGTATAACCGGGACCGCAACCTCAGCCTGAGCCTCACCAACTACCAGGTGACGGAAGTGCGCGGCAAGGAGTACGTGGTGGGCACGGGCTATCGCTTCAAGAACGTGAAGTTCCCCTTCGCCGTGGGTGGCAACACCCCCAAGAGCGACCTCAACCTGCGCGTGGACCTGAGCCTGCGCGACAATGCCACCGTGATCCGCAAGATGGAGGAGCGCCAGAACCAGGTGACCGCGGGGCAGAACATCCTTTCCATCAAGACCAGTGCGGACTATGTGCTGAACCAGCGCCTGAACATCCGTGCCTTCTACGAGCGCGTGGTGAACACCCCGGTGATCTCCACGAGCTTCCCCAGCGCCAATACCAATGCGGGCATCAGCCTGCGATTCACACTGGCCCAATGACCGGCGAAGGGCTAATTTCGCCGCGTAACAGCACCCCACCCACCCCATGAACTTCCCCGAAGACCTGAAGTACACGAAGGACCACGAATGGATCCGCATCGAAGGAGATGAGGCCGTGATCGGCATCACCGAATTCGCGCAGGGCGAACTGGGCGACATCGTTTTCGTCGACATCAACACCGTCGGCCAGGAGGTGGCGCGTGAGGCCGTGTTCGGCACGGTGGAGGCCGTGAAGACCGTGAGCGACCTCTTCATGCCAGTGACGGGTACCGTGCTGGCGGTGAACGAGGCGCTCGCCGACGAGCCCGCGGCCGTGAACAACGACCCTTACGGCGCCGGCTGGATGGTGCGCATCCGGATCAGCGATCCCGCTGAACTGGAGGGCCTTTTGAGCGCTGGTCAGTACACCGCCGTGGTGGGCTGATGGCCCTGCGTGCCTGGGGACCGGCCCTGTTGTGGGCACTGCTGATCCTGGTACTGTGCCTGCTGCCGGGCCGCACCCTTCCGCAGTGGGAGTGGGCGGACCTTTTCAGCCTTGACAAACCCGTGCATGCGGTGCTGTTCGGGGTCTTAACGGTGCTGGTAGGCCGCGCGTTCAAGCTTATGGCGCGTACCGGGCCGGTCCTCCTGTGGTCGGTGCTATTGTCGGTGGGCTACGGCTTGGCCACCGAGGCGATGCAGCAACTGCAGGCCCTTGGACGGCACGGGGATGTGAACGATGCCATCGCCAATACACTGGGCGCTGTGGGCGGCGCGTTACACCTTAGGCGGCAGTGGAACAGGCAACGGTCCGCGGGATCAACGAAGGTTGCTTAATTTTGAACCTCCCGGCGGTTGACGTGTACCGCCTTGAAATGACATACCGATGGAAGCGCGCAAGAACCCCGAGGCCGAACTGGAAGGCCGCAAGACCAGCTTCATGTTCATCGGCCTGCTGGCCGGCCTGGCACTGACCCTGGTCGCATTCGAGTGGACCGCCTTCACCGAAAAGGTGGACAGCCTCGGACAGTTGGAACTGGACCTGCTGGAGGAGGAGGTGATACCACCCAGCGCCGCTCCGCCGCCGCCGCCGCCGCCGCCCCCCGCGCCCACCACGGTGCTGGAGATCGTGGAGGACGATGAGGAGGTGGTGGAAGTGGAGCAGATAGAGCAGGAGGTGGACGACAATACCGAAGTGCAGCAGGTGGAACGTGTGGAGGAGGAAGTGGAGGAGGAGCAGATCTTCACCATCGTGGAGGAGATGCCGAGCTTTCCGGGAGGGGAGGCGGAGCTGTTCAAGTACCTCGGGAAGAACATCAAGTACCCGGAAATGGCCAACAGCGCCGGTATTTCGGGGGTGGTCTACGTGACCTTCGTGGTGGACAAGGACGGCAAGATCCGGGACGTCAAGGTGCTGCGTGGCATTGGCGGCGGCTGTGACGAGGAGGCTATGCGTGTGGTGAAGAACATGCCGGCTTGGAAGCCCGGTAAGCAGCGTGGCAAGTCGGTGACGGTGCAGTACAACCTGCCCATCCGCTTCACGTTGCGGTAAGCTGGTGGATGGATCATGGAAGGGGCTGGCCGAAGGGTCGGCCCCTTTTGTATTCCTGTGCGAGATGCCTGTATTCTTATTTGCTTGTACAAGCAAATAGTCATGGAAGTGTCACGGTGGTCAATTATGCCCAATTGTCTTGGGCATCAACAGATCGCATTGACGGTGGTTAGCTATGGATGGTGGTCGGGCCAGCCGGTCTGATCGGCCAATAGATTGAATGTCAAGCTCTTGTTCCGTCCTATTATTTGCTTGTACAAGCAAATAGTGCGGTTGTTCGCCCCAAGCTGTTCCTACACCACCATCCCTGCAGCCACCGTCTCATTCGTGCCTTCGTCGATCAGGATCAAGCTGCCGGTGTATCTGTTGCGGCTGTACTTGTCGAAGTGCAGGGGCACGGTGGTGCGCAGCTGCACGCGCCCGATGTCGTTCATGCGGATGGTGGGGTCCTCCGCCTTGCGCAGCGTGCTGATGTCCATCTTGTACTTCACCTCCTTCACCATGCACCGCGCATCGCGGCTGGTGTGCTTGAGGGCGTACTTGCCGCCGGGCTGAAGCGGACGCTCGTTGAACCAGCAGAGCATCACGTCCACGTCCTGGCTGCTCTCGGGCATGTTGTTCGGGCCCACCAGCATGTCGCCGCGGCTGATGTCGATCTCGTCGTTCAGCGTGATCACCGCGCTCTGCGGGGCGAAGCACTCATCCACCTCGCGCTCGCCGATGTGGATGCTCTTGATCGCGCTCTGGAAGCCGCTGGGCAGCACCTGCACGGGGTCGCCCTTGCGGAACACGCCGCCAGCCACGCGCCCGGCGAAGCCGCGGAAGTCGTGGTGCTCCGTGGTCATGGGCCGGATCACCGTCTGCACCGGGAAGCGGCGGTCGATGTGGTTGAGGTCGCCGGCGATGTGGATGTTCTCCAGCAGGTACATGAGCGTGGGCCCCTGGTACCAGGGCATGCGCTCGC
>Ga0169931_10007104_pt1 | contig 16706 bp, 7 predicted proteins | sample Kivu_15m_20L_FD_129675 | JGI IMG/M metagenome (GOLD analysis project Ga0169931, IMG submission 129675) | Freshwater microbial communities from Lake Kivu, Western Province, Rwanda to study Microbial Dark Matter (Phase II) - Kivu_15m_20L... | ecosystem: Environmental > Aquatic > Freshwater > Lake ...
ATAACTGTCTTGTTTATAATATTATTCAGCAAAATTACTTGTATTTATAGTATATATATAGTGTACATTAAAATAAATCTATTTTAATTTTAAAAATTTTTTCTATTTTTAATTTTATTCTTAAAATTCTCATAAATTAAAGACTTCCTTCCGATGATCTATCCGAAAATTTTACTTCTTTAATTTTCCTAGCATTTCTCTAACAGGTGCGAAATATTCGTGTTCCATAGCTTCTTTGGGGGTAATCCTTTCCACATGATCGTAAATTAACATTTTAGAAAGAAGATCGATGGCTTCAGGTGGGCATAGGTGACTATTCTCACTGGTGATGAATTTTTGCCATGGTTTTTTGGGGAAACTTAAAAATATTTATCTAAATTATTACTTAGAAAGAATAGTCGAGTAATGATTGTCCATAGTAAGATTATATTTGTCTACATACTTATAAATATCTTCTGTTCCGAGGACTTTAGCAATCTTAACTAATTGATCATAGTTATCATGGCCTTGGAAGAAAGGCTCCTTTTTAAAAATCTAAAGAAACGATGAGATTGAATAATTTTTTGTTTTCTTACCATTCCAGCAAACATACAACCAAGACTCCATATATCAAGAGAATAGTCATATAACATGTTATCCAACAACAATTCAGGGCCTTTGAAATATCTCGAAGCAACTCTGACATTGTACTCTTGATTAGGGAAGTAAAATTCAGCCAAACCCCAATCGATTAGTCTAAGTTCTCTTTTCTTATGATCGATAATTATGTTGTGAGGTTTGACATCTCTATGGATGATTCCCATCGAGTGACAAAACTCGAGTGCCTAAGAAAAATTTTATTTATATTTATTTATTGTTTATATTATATACCTTCAGGGTTTCATAGATGTAGTATCTAATGTCGTAATCAGTAAACTTTGGGAATAGTATTTTAAAGTCAGTATTCTCGATCCATTCAAACACAAGGCATGGTGTTTTTGAGGAAGAATCTCTCACCACGTCTAAAAGTTTGACAATATTTGGGCCATCCTTCAAATTTTGTAAGATTTTGATTTCTCTCTTAATTTTCTTTTTCTTGACTGTTATAAAATTAAAATTGCTTATTAAAATTATTTTATTACCAGGTTTCAAAATTTTGATTACTACTTTTTCATCTGTGTTTACGTTTATTCCTTCGTAAACTTCGGAGTATTTTCCTCTTCCCAGTTTTCTTATGATTTCGTAATCGTCTTGTTTTCTATCGAATTTTATAATTTAATTATACTTACCCCCAGTTTACTTCTAAATTTTCGTAGTTGGAATAGTCTTGGGGTTTGTTAATATTTATGTCGGCATATAATTTAGGCTTGGAATTCATTTTATATAAATTTTATGTATTTAATTTAAATTAATATGTTTTAAATTAGGGAAAAAATTATTTTAAAAGAATATTCTTATTTTCAACAGATGTTATTAGGGGGATATTTTGAATGATTTAATCTCCAGGAGAAAGCTTTTAATACTTTTATAAAATATATTAACAAAATGAAATAATTTTTAATTTGATGAGATTATATTTAAATCAAATCTAGGTAAATTATTAAAATAATAACAAAATTTTTAAATCTATAGAAATCCCCATTAAAATTATGGATTTTTATAAATTATAATCAAAATTTCAATTTTATTTTTCAGTTTCTAAATTCATATTAGAAAATAATTATTACTTAACTAGAAAATCATTATATTTTAATTTTTAAAATATAATCAATGGATACATCAAGCATCATAGCAATAATTTTATTTCCTTTACTCTCTTTGATTCTGGGTTCTTTAGGGGCCATAATAACTTCTAAACAAATCCCTATTTGGTATGTACACTTGAAGAAACCTAAATTCAATCCTCCTAATTGGTTATTTGGACCAGTGTGGACAGTTCTATACATTCTAATCGGATTTTCAGGCTGGTTCATCTGGGATTTAAATAAGGGATTTTCTGTAGACCATGTCGCTGCCTGGTTTTTCTATTTTTTCGGATTTTTATTAAATATACTATGGACTCCATTATTTTTCGGGTTACATTGGCTTCTTGTTGCTTTCATTGAAATTATTGTGTTAGACGTGTGTATTTTTATGAACATAATTTTATTCTGGCAAATTAAAGTCGTTGCTGGAGCAATTTTGATTCCTTATTTCCTGTGGGTGACCTTTGCCAGCTACCTGTCAGGAAGTAATTGGTATTTAAATAGAAATGGAGACAGAGAGGTGATAAAAGATTATATAAAAAGCAGTAGTTAAATTATTTAGATGATTTATATATATTAGAAATTTAGTGTATATTTTACTTTTATTATTTTTAATTTTCTAATTGCCTGTTTAGGGGGCGGGCCCAGCGCGCCGGCCCCGGTCACCTTCCAGCACTAGGCAGGTTTCAGACCCATTATAAATACGAATATTTTGTAATGATTTTAGTTAATATGAATTAGACATTCGATTCTGTTATAATTTCAAATATAATGACATATATTTATTATAGATTAATACTATTAAAATTTTTCATAGAAGTTTTTTCCAGTTACTTCAATATATTAATCAGAGATATCGAGTGGATATGAATACTTATACTTGTTTTTTAATTGAGGTTATTTTGAAATATTTTCATTTCTCGATATTATTTCTTATGTAATCCATGAATTTTTTGGTGGGAACATCATCCTCTAAAATCATCTACAAATTTTTTAAATTAATTTTGTACGTTAGCTTTGTGAAATTGTTGATAAGCACGATCCCAATTTTTCTTGAAATATTCACCAACTCCAGAGTTATAATGGAAATTAAATTCTTTAGTATATTTCAATCTAACTGAGAACCAGTCTCCGCTTTCTTCAAGAAACTCAGTCCATACATCATCCTTATATCCATCGCTGATAACTTTTAACAATCTTATTCTTGCGTTTCTTTTGATATTGATCTAATAGTTACAAAATATTAACGAGTCATAATTAAATTACAATTTGCATTTTCCTACGTAAATCTTCTTCAAAATTTTGAGTTTTAATCTCTCTCTCTAAAGTTAAGGCATTTAAATCTAAATCGACTGTATATAAATCTATTTTAAGAAAAAATAAATTTACTTAAATTTTGACTATTACTATCCTTAGCAACATCGATTATTCTAACGAAATTTCTAGCTTGATTACTGAGATGCTTATAAATATCTTCACTAAGTATAATATGAACTCCATAATCTTTAGTTTTTTCTTCTAATTTGCTAGCCATGTTAACATTTGGCGATAAATAAGAAGCATCAATTTTAAACATCGAACCGATTGCGCCTTCGATTGAATATCCCAAATGCAATCCGAATCCCATTTTGACAGAATAATTTTTGAACTTTTTCAGAATCGCCTCGTGTTTACGATATTTGGCAAGTTTAAATGATGTTTGAACCGCACAAAGTATTTTAATAATTGCAATCAATGCCAGATCTACTATCATAGATGTTTTGTTATTTTTTATAAGATGCAATTCGTCATTTCTATTTTCGACACAATTTTGATCGAATTTCCAAACTAACAAGAAAGCGTCTCCGATATTTTTATTTGCATAGCCACAATGATCTGAGGTAATTTCATGCACAATTTCTGCGACTTCGTTCACAAATATCATAACTTCCTCTTGTAAAATTTCGGTAGTATCTGTAAAGCATCTAATATCACAGAAGCCGTAGATGGCCATAACCTTCTTTCCAGGGACTAAAGGATTAATGTCTCCATCTTCTGCTTTTTGCATGTTTGTAGATATGATTTCAGCACCTGCTTCACCAAATCCGAGTACGAGAAGTGTGCTAATCTTAGATATCGTGCTCTCGAGTACTTTTGTTTCCAATGTAGCTTCTCTTTTTTTAATTTTTTTTAGATAGACACCATGACTACTTTTTGTATCATCTTCGGTTATCTCTTGAATTGCTGCGATGGGATTTCTTGAAAGATTATTTATTCTGTTTGTGATTTTTTCGAGAGGTTCAATGACAAGAGAATTCGTGTCTTTATAAAAACAAGTAATTCCTATGAATATAACAACCAATATGAATATTGTTTTAAGAATGTTCATCAAGCTAACAAACTTCACATTTATTCTATTATCAAATACAGCAAAGCAACCTGGATATTTTATTAAAATCTCTTGATCAGATGAATTTTGTTCACAAACATCCCAAACTTCGACCTTTTCGATCATCCTCAATGCATTTGTATTCTCTTTATCTCCCCATTCGAGATTGTATACTTTAGCATATATTATAGGAGTTTCTGAATTTATGTTTTCGTTTATGTATATTTCGAAAGTAATGTTCAACATTTGTTCACTCTGTTTAAAATCTTTTAAAACTTGCAATCCGTATTCCATCGATGTCTTAGGTGAATAGAATATAGTGGGATTGAAAAAAGTAATTGCTATCGTCAATAAAAATATGAAAATAGTGAGTCTTTTTAAAATAAGCTCTTCTAATTTTTGTCCAACTTTCGATTCTTTTATCATAGGTAAATAATTTAAATTATGATTATTTGTTTCTGTTTCATTTTTTTGCTTATTGATTTTGTATTTTAGTTTTAAATTTTTTAGTATTTTTATCAACCTAATCATTTTAATGGACCTCGAGAGAATCCTAACTCCCCTGCCAAGGACCCTAAGCCGTTTATACAACGGGTCAAGATTTTTCCGATTAATGCTAGAAAAATCTTCTATGATACTATCACAGACCCAATGAAGATCAAAGGAAATAGAAAGAATCGAAATTACATCTAACCAAAAGAAGAACTCCCATATATAATCATCAGAGAAGGCTATTTTAAACAGAAATATTTCAATCAAACACAAAACCATTACTGTGATTGAAATAACTGAAAAAGTAAAATCGAGTGACTTGTCTGCAAAGATAAGCTTTAAATCATCAGCAAATAAAATGTATAAGGAAATTAGTAAGTAGAAAATTTTATACCAAGGATTAGAGAGCAAATGTAAAACTCGGCTATGAATTAATTCGTGATTATCAATATTAGCAATTTTGAAGGAAGAATCGTTCATATGAATTTCGGAATTTTTAAGAGAATTCTCTCTCTTTTTTATAGTTAAATCACTTTTTAACCTTTTTCTAATTTTTCTCAATTCCTTAAAGGATTTACAACTATCATTATGACATATTTTATCTGTAATACCCTTAGTATGATCTTCGTCTTGATATTCTTTGAACAAATTTGTATTATTCGTCCTTTTCTCAAAATTCGATAACTCTTCTTCGCCTATTTTCTCCTTTTGCATTAAATATTATACCACATTCACTTTATTCAATCAAATAACTTTAAATTTTTTATAAATGTATATATTATCAATTTCAATTTAATTTAAACATTTCTATTATAAAACGAATCTTTGTCTGCTAAAGGAATATTTCTTCTCAAGTATTTTCGAGTTTCCTTATCGTAGTAAACAACCTGCAATGAGTTGTTAGTATATTTGTAATTAAGATTATCCTGAGATCTAATCACAGTTGAAATAGCGAAAATGCAGCCAAAAGTGAAACCGGAACCAAGCATAGCTAAAGGAAGGGGCCATAGACTCTTCATCCTAATACTTTCAAATCCCCCAACAAAAAATCCTAGTATGATTCCAGCTAATCCTCCTAGTTGGAACCCATACCTTCCGACCACCCAAAAATCAGCAAACGCTTTTTTAATTTTTATATACTTTCTTTTTAACCATCCTGGTTGATCTTTACTTTTGACAACAGCGGTGGGGGTCGGTACGGTGGCTTTGATTGATTTGTATTGTTGATCTTTTGAATCAGAAGGAGAAGACATAATTAATTAAATTAATTTTTATTTTTTTATAATTTTAGTTTAAATTATTATCGTCAAATATTTTTAATATTTTTCTAACTTAATTTAATAATTTAGTAAATATTTATTAAGTAATACAAATGGGTTGTTTCCCTTCAAGAAGAAATGAAAACGATACAAAAACAATAAGTAATCTCTCCATTAACAAGAAGCAAACTTTAAATAAAAATGAATTCATTTTTATGAGTAATTTTAAGAATACTGAGGAAAAGAATAATTTTATTAAAATGAGTAAACTAGAAAAAGATAATATCAAAATAAGGAATTTAATCGAAAAAATGGATACAAAAGTCACCAATAATTACAAAATTCTAACTCATTTAGGAAAAGGATCCTTCGGAAGTGTATATAAGGTAAAGCATCTTGAATCAGGTATAATTCGGGCTATGAAAGTAATAAAAAAAGAAACGTTGAAGTATCAAGACGACGATCGTTCGTTTTTAAAGGAAATAGAAATTCTTATGAAATTAGAGCACCCAAATATCATAAAAATATATGAATACTATTCAGATGATGTTAATTACTATTTAATCACAGAATTTGTAAGTGGAGGAGAGTTGTATGATAACATAACATCATGGAAGGTGTTTGATGAAAAAAGAGCGCATTATATAATGTCTCAAATCTTATCAGCTGTGAATTATTTGCACAAACAAAATATAGTGCACCGAGATATCAAACCAGAAAACATGCTAGTGGAGAAAAAAATTAATTTAAAGAGCTCAGAAGAGATTAACATTAAACTTATAGACTTTGGAACTTGTAATTATATCAGCCAGGATAAAGCCTTTACGATGAGAGTAGGTAGTCCCTATTATATAGCACCCGAGGTACTGAACAAAAAATATAACGAAAAATGTGATTTATGGTCTTGTGGTGTAATTCTCTACATTCTCCTTGTCGGGTACGCCCCATTCACAGGGAGAAACACATCCGAGTTATTTGAAAATATTTCAGCAGGGAAATACTCCATTTCAGGAAATGGATGGAATAAAATTTCAAATTCAGCTAAGGATTTAGTCTCGAAAATGCTTGAATATGATCCAAGTAAAAGAATCGGTTCACAGGAGGCGATGGAGCATCAGTGGATAAAATCGATTAAAACTAACTCAGAAAATATCGAGCCGCGTTACTTCGATAAGGTTTTTAAAAATATCGTAGAATTTAATTTAAGAGAGAAATTACAAAAGGCTACAATCGCCTACATTGTACATTTTTTGTATTCATCTCATGAAATCGATGAATTAAAAAAAGTTTTTAAGATGCTTGATAAGAACAGTGACGGTATACTTAGTTATTCTGAAATAAAATCAGGATTTGAAAAAGTAATGGGGAAATATATCTCCGAAATTGAAATCGACAAAATTATTCAGGATATGGATGGAGATAATAACGGTTTCATAAGCTATGAAGAATTCTTAAGAGTTTCTATTAACCAAAAAAAATTATTGAATGAAAGAAATTTAAAACTGGCTTTCGATAGATTCGACATGGATAAAGATGGAAAATTATCAAGAGAGGAAATAAAAAAAGTACTTGGTGTGTCAGAAAATGAATACATAAATTGTTTATTGAAAATAATAGATTCAAATAACGATGGGTTTATTAGTTTTGAAGAATTTTGTCACTTGATGAATCTTGTTATATCTGATTCGAAATCGGGGGATGAAAAGAAAAAAGAAAATGAGAGCAAAAAAGAAAACACAAGCGAGACAAAGAATTTGGAAAAGACCTCAGACATTGAGGAGGAAGGAAAAATAAAAACGGAATCACTTACAGAAATAAATCATAAAATACACATGCAAGTTTTCGAAGAAGGTGTGAGCTCTTCGGATTCCTCCGATTAGGTAAAGATCTTTTAATTCTCTACGAATAACATAATCAGTTTTATTTTAATGTCTGGTATAAAAGATATAAATTAATTATTATTATATATAAATAAATTTTTCGTAGCTATATATTTATATTCTTTTAATATGATTCTTACTATTTTATAAATCAAACAGCCTAATTAACTTAAATGGATAAATTAGTTTAAGAAACCAACAAACAACATTAAAATTTTTATATTTTAATTATTCAAATCTCGATATTTGGAGTATATGATAATTTCACCCTAACGCTTATATTTGTTTATAAGTAATAAATAAAATATTTTAATCAAAAAAAATGAACAACGATTCAATTCATATAGAAGAATTTCGATCTTTACAGAAAAAGTTAAATGACTTAAAAACTATTCAAATAGATAATTACTTTGTTGGAAATTTTTGCGATGCCCTGGATTTAAATAAGCAATGGTGCGTAGCAGAGGTCATAGATAGACAAGATGACAAGATAAAAATTCACTTTGAAGGATGGTCGAATAAATTTGACGAAGAATTATATATTAGTAAAAGCAGAAAAATTACGCATTTCAGGAGGTTTTCACAGGGATACACTGGACAAAAATCGACAGCCTACAGATTATATAATTTCAATCACGAAGACTTTTTAGAAATAAAAAATTTGATTCAAGAAATAAAAAATAAAAAATTCGAAAATTTAGAAGATCCTCTACAAATCACTCAGATACTACGAGGAAAAATTTTTACTTTCATAGACATTTTTATGACGTGCAACTTAACAAAAAGTAATCAGGATATATCCGAAACAGAGAATATTGTGATTATGATTGTCGGTTTGTTAATAGACTATCTACATCTAGCATTGGAGTTTTTAGAATATTGTAAAAATAATCTGAAATATTCTGAGGTTATTGAAAAATATAATGATGTTTTTTTAATTGATAAGACATCTGCTATTATGGCTAGTTATTTCGAATTTGTTCTAACCATCACAAGAATTTTCGGACTTGACCAAAGAACAAGTGTGTTCTATACTTACAATGACGAAATTGTTTTGAAATATCTTAACAATCGATTGAACTCTAACCTCTTCAAAAAAATATGCAAGGATGAATGCTACTTAAAGAACTCTAGCTATAAAAATGTATTGACCTTTATAATTGCCACTTTAATAGACTACTTCAATCACATAGGCGGCTTCGAAATCTTGTTCGAAATAATATTTTCGAAATTCGACTCCCTCCTACAAAATTCAAATAGTCCCCAGCTATTACCAACACCTTTTTATTTAATTTTTTATTTATTTCAGATTTTCGAATTTATTCAGCCTTTCATCGATTTTACAGCGAATTTCAGTAGTGAAATGATGAAATTTAAGGAATATTTCATGTTCCGAATTAACAACATGAGTGAATCAGAAATCAAAGAAGTAGACAAATATTATATTGAAGGGATAGCAAGTTCTATCAAAAATGTCTTTAACATCGATAATGTAAAAACAGCATCGGGAATAATTTATGAAGAACTTCTTTTAAATTATCATTTCAAATGCTTTATCTCCAAAAATTTGGAAAAGAGAATAAAAGGAATCAGCTATATCAACAAAGCCGCTGAATTCCTCGATAAAAAAGATCACAATAAAAATTTGAGAATGCAGATAGATGACGAAGGAGAGGAAGAGGAGGAGTATATCCATGTTGATGCTAATCATTTTTTTCTTTGGCTGAAAGAGAAAAATATCTTGGATGAGTTGCTAGGGGAAAATTTACACGAAGAAATATTGAAAAGATGCACTTCAATCTTCATTATTTACGCTAGGAAATCTGCGATTGGAACTAATATCTACGATCTATTATGGAAAGCGTTTGTTGAACGCCATGAATCTATATCTTCTGTTATTAAGTCTCTTCTTTGTAATCTTATTCTTTGCATGAATGATGCAGATAAAGAATATAATTTCAACAAGATCAAGCTCTTCCCCCTAGGAAATTATAACACGCAATTTAATAAGTTTATAAAAGATCTAACAATTAATTGCATTCGTTCAGATATGGCTAAGAAAAACAAAGGAATCAAGTACATACCCGATCGTGATATTTACTTTAATAATAATCCGAATGAAATAAGAGAATCTAATCTATACGGCATTCCTTCTATTTACCACTTCATGCTCGACCTTGAAGTAACGAATGCAAACAATTACGAAAATATCGAAATCGCCTTAGAAAGCCTGAAAGAAATTTTCGAAACAACCAACCTAAACAAAGACATTATAATTAAATACATCCTCTATTGTGTTGGGAACTTATTACATGGACATTCTATAGTCCAAAGTTTGAAGTTAATCAAAATACTTCTTAATCAAATATCAGAGCAGAGATATCAAGATTACGCTCTGGATCATTCTGAAAATATTCTAACTATCATAAAGGAAAAATACATGATAATAGATTTGATAATTGAAGATCTCCATAGATATTTCGAAGAAGTTGAAAATAAGATAAAAAAAATTACGGCTGAAGAAAATAACCAAATGACGGATATAGGAGCGACCCAAGCAATCTCCTCTTCTCTTACCTCTTTTTTTAACTCAGAGAACCTTTCTATTCTAAATTCAAATTCAGCAAGGGAATACATAAGCCTCACTTTCGAAGGGAATTACTCTCACATGACCAACATTGAAACTAGATTAGATCTTATTCACTTTATTCTCCAATATTCAGATATGAGAGGGCTACCAATAGAAATTACTAATGACCATATAATTAAACTATGGGATATACTTGTCTTGAATACACGCACCGAAAACGAAAAGCAAATTTTGTACAAATTTCTTCTTCAATCAAACGAAGGTGGAGGGTTCAGCGATGAATTTAGCGAAAAGATCACAGAAAGCCTATTCAAGGGTATACTTACAAATCCTGCTAAATTCCAGCCTGATAAGATCAATCTAATCGCATTCAAACTCTTCCAAAAATATTTTAACTTAATAAACAGCCTAAATGGAAGTCTTGTTATTCTTAACAGAAAAATAAAAATCACTAATCACAATTTATTAGGTGAGAATACACTGTGGCAAATTTTAACACATAATAAAAATGATAATGTGAGACGTGAATGTTCAAAAATTTTAACAAGCACCTGCCTAAACTTGGATAAAGTAGAAGAAGAATTTTGTTCCCAAATTTGGAAGAAATTCGAAAAGAATCTAAAAGAAAATTTGATAAACTCCATAGGAGCAGAAAATTTCACAAACGGCACTAACAAATTCTCTTCAATTAAAAATTCAATCGGAATAAAAGGAATAATTTTTTTAATAAAAAATTTTATTTCTGAGTTGAATTCAGATGGTGACATTCCTTCACAAGAGGAATTGACAATCAACAATGTTAATGCGTTTACTGTGATATTTGTCAACATCTCAAGGAATGAGAAAAAAGCCTTGAATATCGGCTCAACTGAATTCGTCTCACAAGTGCGTGACAAAATTTCCTTTATCTTCGATATTCCTTTATATAAACTAGCATTTAAGCAGAATAGGAAAATAATCGACATGAACGATGACTTGAAATTCTTGAAAGAGTTGATAGACCCAAATCAGGTAGTCGAGGTTATAGAGAGAAAAAATCCCTACCTACAATTTAAAAATATCAACCCACATTCTTTGATTGTAGAGAACGAATACATATTTGAAATTTTATTTAAGCTTTTAGAAGTTGATGAGACCCATGAGAAAATAGAGAATAATCCCTCCTCTGAAAAATTTAAAAAACAATTTTTACAAGATGCCTGGGAATTGATCTACCTTCTACCAATTGGTAAAAATTTGGAGAACAAAATTTTCCGCCTTGGTAAAGAAAAATTTCAACATAATGATGATGAATATTTAAATACTCACAAGAGTTTAGAAGTTTTCAACTCAGATTCGGTATTTAAGCTATCCTATCTTCTTCAAATTGTAAAAAAATTCGTTGAATGTGACTCAACCTGGCTTATAAATTTCATCAGCAATAAAGGAATTGAAATATTAATTCATATGCTTTTAAGACTTAAAGAAAATAATTTTACAGACGATTCTAACATAGGGATGAAATGTTTGAAGGATATTTTTTATGTTCTCGATTTATGTAACCAAAATTTAAAAGAAAATTTTTACAAACTTGAGGAAATTAAATTACATGAATCAAGTATGATTCAGAAACTGATTGAAATTATTATCTATATCTTTAAAGGCTCTCATTCCAAAGACAACGATTCCAAACTCAAAGAAATTCAATCTGAATATTCGAAAAAAAGAAATCGCGAAATGATACACAGAATTTTTTTAAAAAATAAGAAACCCCCTAGCCAAGACACAGAAAATCCAGACAACCCAGCCAGGGATACAAACGCAGTCGATTTTAATAACAAAAATGAAGATAATTCTTATGGAAATCTTGATGAAGTGCATTCGACAATTAGAAAAATCTGGAACACAGAGGTTGAATTCATTCAACTAGTTTTGAATTTTTTAAATAATTTTGAATCAGATAAAATTGTGGAGGTTTTGGTATCAAATAAGGTTGTAGAAAAAGCTGATAATGACGATCACATGACTGTTGATACTGAAAATAAATCTTCAAACATAAATATACAGGAGAATTCTTTATACGACTTATTTGCATGGTGTTTGATATTTCCTAAAAATGTAAAAATTAAGGAACTTATGATAGAAAGAATTCTTCTATTTGCTTCTAATTGTGATAATCTCATAAAAGAAAATTTTTATGTTAATGTCTATAATTTCATATTCACTGAAGATGTTCTGATCATGCCGATGAACTATAGGCAGTATGAAGATAAAAATTTAGAAAATATTCTTAATGCCCCGTGTGAATTTTTCTATAGGACTATATTACTTTTACTCTCAAAACAAAAAATTACAACAGATTTTGTTTATAAAAACTCGGCATATAACAAATTACGTGTTGATTTTTTAAAAATATCAGAACATATGATGAACCACATTTTAAAAGAAATTTCTAAAATTACTGAGGGCAAAAGCTTTTCTTACTCTACAGTAGAAGAAAATATTATAATTGGATTTTTATCTATTTTAAGAGAATTGGTTTTATACAATTCAGATATTTCTGATCATGTGATTTCAAAAAATTTGTTTGACCTTTTAATGAATAATAGCCTCTTCACCAATTTACAAAAAAATCACCTTGGCAAAAGTAATTCATCAATTGTAAAAACATCACAGGGTAGAAACACTGCTTTCCGTTTATTGACAGCAATTTCTTATAATAATCCTGAATACATAAATAAGATTATCCAAACAGTAACAGAATATCATAAACTGGGCTTCTGGAGAACTAAAAGAATTTCTGACTGGAATATAAGCGCATCAGAAGAAAAATCCTCTACTGGACTAACAGGGTTGAAAAATCTTGGGTGCACCTGCTATATGAATTCCCTGATGCAACAATTCTTTATGATTCCTTCTATTAGAGAAGGAGTTCTTTCCTCGGCAGATAATCTTTCGTGTAAAAATGAAGAGTCTGTTCTGTTCCAATTAAAGACCATTTTCGCAAGTCTATTATGCAGTGACAGGAAGTTTTACAATCCTAAGGACTTCTGTCAAATTTTTAAAAATTACGACAATCAAGTTATGAATGTGTTGGAACAAATGGATGTAGATGAATTTTTCAATCTGCTTATCGATCGTTTAGAACCCTTCCTTAAAGGCACTGATCAAGAAAATCTTTTCAAGAATCATTTTGCAGGAACTTTGGTAAATCAATCCATTTGCATCGGATGCCCTCACTATTCAGAGACTTTAGAACCCTTCTCATCTGTAATCCTCGGTGTAAAGAATAAGAAGTCTATCATTGAATCTTTGGAATCTTTTGTGCAAGGAGAAATGCTTGAAGGAGATAATGCCTACTACTGCGATAAATGTGAAAAGAAGGTAAATACTTTGCGAAGACAATGCATCAAACAATTGCCGAATGTCCTTGTTCTTGTATTAAAAAGATTCGAATTCGATTTCGACACAATGGTAAAGATGAAGGTCAACGATTATTGCGAATTCCCATTTGAATTGGATATGGAAAATTACACACAAGAATATCTATCAAATCAAAAAATCATTCCAGGTAACTCGAATAAATCGTTGAACAGCAGCAACCATAAAACCAATCACAAAAATCGTAACAAAATAACTACAAATTGTGATTATGTCTTAACTGGTGTAATAATTCACACAGGTACTGCTGATGGAGGACATTATTATTCTATAATAAAGAATATAGAAGACGGAAATTGGTACGAGTTCAACGATGCCTATGTAACACCTTATGATCTGAATGATTTGCCCGAGGAAGCATATGGCAGTAAAAAACAAAAAGGGGATGAAAACGAAACGTTAAGAGTTTCTAACACATCTATGCTACTTAAAAATTCACTCCGAGAAAAAGGTACAAACGCATATGTCTTGTTCTACACCAAAAAATCTGAAATAGAAAAAATGAATTTCAATTTAGGATCGACAAAAAATCAAATTATGAAATCTCAGATACAAATGAATATAATGCAAAGAATTCAGTTAGATAACCATCAGTTTAGGGTTAGTAAACTTGTCTTCTCAGATGAATACTGCGAATTTATGCAAGATCTTCTTATTAATTACAACACTGAAAATAATTTGATTTATAAGCAACCGATGATCACTAAAAACGCGAATTTAGATACAACTTCTTTGATTAAATATAAAAGAAATATACAAGAAATAATTAATCTTAACATCAGAGAAAATTTATTTGTAACTGGATTGTCGATACCAAATCGAATCGATACAGATATGTTGTTCTCTACTGATTTTAATGAGATAATTTTTAAATTCGCTTGTAACTTTTTCTTTACATCTTTGATTCGTTACAAAGAACAAAAATATTTGCCTTCTTTTATGGATATACTGAAGGCGAATATTAATTTATCATTCACTAATGCAGAATGGTTAATCGAGGAATTTTCAAATTCTGAAATCATAACTGAGTTCTTGGTCGAATGCCCACATCCTGAATTAAGAAAATTAACATGTGGTATTCTTTATTGTGCTATGTTGAAGCTTTCTAATGAGGAATCTTTTATCAACGATTTAAATAGATTGAACAATGGAGACGATATAGTAAACAATTCTTTACTCAATTTTGTACAAACTATTTTATTCTTGATGAATCGAAAAAGACAATACTTAGGAAAGGATTTTACTTTCCTTTATTTTATAATCTGGAGATTCGCTTCGCTTTTTTTAGAAACTAAAGAATTTCTCATAAAAAGAAACTTCCTTAAATTTCTAATTAAATTTTTCAGCTCTAAGAACTTGATGGCTGGCTTTAATCTCCCCAATCGTAGCATGCAATCTCCCAATCTGATCGAGGAATCTTTAAAAATCAAACTGAGAGAACCGAAGCATAAAGAGTTGTCTGTTAAATCAATGAATAAAACAGAAAAACTTTCTCCCCTTGAGGAGATGATGGAAAAGAAACAAATTGAGAAAGGTTTTATTCCTACTGACATATATCTCTTAATAACATTATGTGAGATTTTAAGATCAACTGATTTAAGTGAGAAGTGGGAAAATAACCCCTACAAAGATGAAAAATTAACTTGCCTACGCCCCCTGAAGCTAGACGACGAGCTAAGAAACTGGTTTAACTTCAAAGACAAACAGATTATCCGCTATTTAATAAACGAATGCAAAACTAAACATACAGCTATACACTTATCAAAGTTATTTTTATACATAAGCTGGGAAAGCCTCGAGATATCATCAGAAATAATTCAAATTTTATGCGAGTATTTGAACAGTCTTGATATGGGGGAGTTAGACATTGTAATAAAATTGTACAGAAACATAGTTCTAATACAAGATAGCCTAAATGAAAGTAGAGTAAGCATTTTATACTAACATAAATAGATAACTGTCTGGTTAGATAAATACTTCGCAATTATATTAGAGAATCTGAAATATTACAAATTTACAGAATACAACATCGACTTCATCATCAAAGTAAATATGTCCTTAAATTTATAGTTCTTCAACAAACATTTTACTATGCTATTACCTTTCATAAGCAAATACACTGGACATATTGTGAAGTTAATTCAATGGCTTAAAGAAAATCCTTATGCACCCATTTATGCTCCTTCAAGAAATACTGTTTTGTTGAAAAAGAGGAATTTTAATTACGGAAATAAAACTCAGAATAAAATCGAGGAGCAAATATGTAAGATATGTCATTAATACTTATTTTTATAATTTTTAGATTTACAAAATTATAAGGAAAAAACTGACACCAGAGTATTTAAACTCATAGAAATTGCAAAAAGTAAGTAAATTATAATAAAAATAATCAGAGAACGTTCCACTAGACACTCAGATTTCTTATGATTCCGACGAGGACATGATAGACTTCAAATTTTCTGTAAAGGATAGAATAAAATTTGAGTAAGAATAATAAATTAAAGGTGATAATTATTTTAGAAATTTCTCATCCACTGTAAAATGTGTACTTGATGAGATAATTTATGTTGAGCCTACAGCTGATTTATTATTTAATAGAAAGTTACCAAATTCCCAATGGGTAGAAACTGATAAAAACATCGGAATTTTATAATTAAATGAGAAATATAATATCAGGTAGTTTGGAATATATATTTAAATCACTGGATAGTTTTATATAAACCTATCATAAAAACTTACATTATATAAAATTTATAATAAATAAGATTAAAATTATAAATCTCCTTTTGAAGTACTGATTATATATAATACAAGTAGTATTCGATACTTTATTATTTAAATACAATTATCTAAAATAATATATTGAATATATTTCAATTTGAATTTTTAAAATTAATAATTCTCAAATTATTAATTTAATTTTCCTACTTTTTATAAAATATCCACCCAGTTTAGTAAAATTATTTACAAGAT
>Ga0169931_10007105_pt1 | contig 16706 bp, 15 predicted proteins | sample Kivu_15m_20L_FD_129675 | JGI IMG/M metagenome (GOLD analysis project Ga0169931, IMG submission 129675) | Freshwater microbial communities from Lake Kivu, Western Province, Rwanda to study Microbial Dark Matter (Phase II) - Kivu_15m_20L... | ecosystem: Environmental > Aquatic > Freshwater > Lake...
AAATAAACTCGCCTTTGCAAGAGCCTAAATGTCTGTATCACAATAAACAAATGTCAATATTGGAAACATCAAAATTAGTTACGGCTTAAATGCAGTATATTCATACTTATGATAGATGAATACAAATATATTCATATATTTCAATATATAATTATTTATGAATGAAATTAATTGATGATTATTATTTACTTTTTCCATTATAATTTCTAATAATAGAAAAAAAATGAATCAAAATTAAATGAACAGAATGATATATGCTTGTAGTCCACATCATATATAAACGTTAAAAAGTCATTTAAATCCTCAATTACAACAATAAATTGATAATTCACCTAATCCTTCTTCTAAGTATAAGGATGTTTTAAAAACTGTTGCATCTTAAGATCCAAGTAAATAAATAATTTGTTAGACAAAGAATATCATATGACTAGTAATATATTGAAAGTGCTGTCAGATAAACATAAGCAATATTCAAACAACCTTTCGTAAACTCTATAAATTATGATAAAAAACCAAGCAAATATATAGATTATTAATCTTAAAAAGCGAATAGATATTCAAAAATTATATAAAATGGTTGTAATAGTCCTATGTTCTTCAAATCAAATGATTAATATATAAAAAAGAAAAATTAATCATCTTAATTAACTAAAAAAACATTGATATAACAATTAAAAGAAATATAATACAAAAAGAATTTATAATCCTCTTTTCGTCAAAAATAAAATTAAAGAATAAAATAAAATTAAAAAAGAAGATCAATGGAAGATTATCATAACCATAGAATATAATTGATTGGAAAAATGGCATTTGGGCAATAAGTTAAACGACAAATTTAAGATAAAAATATGATGAAAGCTAATAATAACAACAATAACTTTAGTTATAATCATTCTATAAAACATAATCCTATTACTAATCCAATTTAATATCATATTGACAATCCATATATTCTTAATCAATATCAGCAAAGAGTCTCAAGACATTATTGATTTACTTCTATATCATTCAATATATAAAGATTTATAATAGTTTTAAAAATAATAATTTATCATCTTTTTCCTTTACCACCTTTCTTTTTCCCACCTAGACCAAGTCCTTACATATCTCCGCCCATACTACTCATCATTTTTTGCATCTCGGGATTACTTGACATTTATTTCATCATATTCATAAGATTTCCAGCGCCTCCAAGTTGGGCCATCATTTTTGGATCGATCATAGATTGAAGTTTTCCTAAAACTTGATTAGGATTTCTCATCATATTAACTTTGTCATTCATTCCTTTTCCTAAATTCGTTTGACCAACTTTACTTATTAATCCTTTCAATTTTTTATGTTATTCTAATAAAATTTTAACTTATTCAACTCTTGTTCCTGATCCTTTTGCTATTCTCTTTAATCTGCTTTATTAATCAATAGGTTTATCTCTATCTAATTATTAAGGAGTCATTGAGTCCATTATAAAGATAAATCTTTTTATTCTTTGAATTGATTCTTTTTAATTATCTTTGTTGATAAGATTAGTTCCTGCTCCTGGAAGTAACGATAAGAAGGAATTCAATGAGCCTAATTTTAAAATTGATTCAAATTGACCTCGTAGATCTCTAATAGTAAACTATCCTTTTTGAACTTTTTTAAGTAATTATTTTTGATCTTTTACAGAAACTGCATCTTTAACTCTCTACATAAGCTGCTTTATGTCACCTTATCCTAAAAGTCTTTTTATGAAAGAAAGTGCATCAAAAGGTTATAAATTTTCAAAATGTTATCCATCACCAATAAAAATAATAGGACTTTTAGTTGCGGCAACAGCTGATAAAGCACCTCCTCCCTTTGAATGACCATCCATTTTAGTAATAATAACTGATCCTACATTAACAGCTTTTCTAAAGGCTTATGCTTGGGCGAAACATTGTTGTCCTATAGAACTATCCATAACAAAAATAATATTATCAGGTTGAACAGCTTTTTAAACTTGTTTCATCTAATCAAACAATTAAGTTTCTTGTTTGTGTCTTCCTGAAGTATCAACTATAATAATCTACATTCCTTATTATTTGAATTAAGCTACACCTTCTTCTGCAATAGTAACTGGATCAGTTTATATATAGCTACCATAAAATGGAACTCGAATTTTTGCAGCATTTTGTTTTAACTGATCAAAAGCACCAGCTCTAAAAGTATCAGCGCAGACCATTGCTACTCTCCATCCTTTTTTTTTGTAATAATAAGCAACTTTACTACAAGTCGTTGTTTTTCCACTGCCTTGTAGTCCTACAAACATTATTATATTAGTTTTTCCTCTTTTTGGTTCGAATGGGACCTTGTCTACTTTCAGAAGATCTGTTAATTCTTTTATAACTTATGTTTTGATTAATACTCTCAAGTTACTACCTTCTTGTTCTTCTGTTTTAAATTTATTCATAATGTTTTCTCTTAATTTCATAACATATCGAACATCAATATCACTTGAAAGTAGTGCATTGCATATTTATTTGAGGCATTCTTTAACAGCTCCTTAGTCTATGACAGTGGTCTTATTGAATTTTTGAAGAGCTGTTGTGATTTTACGACCTAATTATGCTAAAACCATATGATTCTTATATTAATAAAAATGATTATAATAATTTACGTGCAATTATCAATATCAATAAATAAATTCAAATTTTTACTTATCGTTTCTGATAAAAAACTAATGATTCAATTATTTTTTTAAAGAAAATAAGAATTAAAACGAAAAGTTGTCCTTAAAAATTCATTAATATCATGACGATGTTTCCTTGAGTCCAGGATAATTCTATTTCAATAAAGGATAATCGAAATAAATTTCATATTCAGGAGAAAGTTCTCCATTATGATCAAGATTTCTTCCACTTTTTTATGAAAAATCTTTAGGATAAAATTTACAAGCAGGTTGATAAGAATCTTTTGTTTTATCTCTAGTTAATAAGCCTAAATCTTTGTACAAAGTTGCAACTAATTATGAGCAGAAAAATCCACTATCATCATTTTAATCTCCTTATTATGCTCTTCTATTACTACCTGGAGTTCTAACAACAGATTCATGAGCTGTTAATTTTCCTATTGATATATGATAATCTTTTTTTAAATTTTCAGTCACAAATTTCATAACAATGCTATTGAATTTTTAGTTTCTTTCTGTCTTTAATCTTCTCCATGAAATTCTTGCTATAGAAAAAGTTACCTAGGAGTACTTCTATACCATCCATATCTTATTACAGATTTCCAAGGTACTAAACTCACTCCTACGCCACCATTTGATTCAAAAAGTAACAATCCATGCTGTGGACTTTTAACCATCATACCAACATGATCTTTTTAATAAATAAATTACCAAAATCTGATCTTGTAAAAAATCTTTGAACTTTAGCAAAGAAATGAACACCTTCAAATAAAATAATATCTCCAGTTTAACAATTTTTTGTAAAATAATCTTCAGTTTAATATCTTTTTTTAAAAAATGATTAATCCTTCAATAATTTAGTCAAATTATATTGTCTTCCTAAAATTATATGAAAGAATACCTTTACTATCTCTTATCATTTTTTATATTTGTTGATACCAATATTCAATAACTTTATATTTATTATGACTCAATATTAAAGTATTTCCACCAAATTATATCCTATTTTACATATAAATGTACATCAACTCATTATTCTAAGGTATACTTTTAAATGATATATCAGCACTTATTGTATCAAAATTCAAACATACTATCATTTAGTTGTATTGACCATTTTATTTTGATATATAAATCTATAAAGTAGATTCATTGATCAATTTTAATAAGCATTTTTTATTTTCGTTGACATTTGAACATAAAAAACATGGTTTATTATGATCCAAAAGTTCTTATTTATTGCTATTTATTAAAGTTTTTATATAAACCTATTTTTGATATATTTATTCTTCAATCTATCTAGTTTATCTTATTTCAGATTTTGGTTAATATTTTAATATCGAAAAATCGATTCTCTTCTTTTTAGGGGATATATTATATTTTTTATTTTAATCAATATCTTCTTAAATGGTTTTTAAGTTTTATATTGGCTTTTGATTTGAAATTCTACCAAGATAGCTTCGGTACATACTTTGTGCAAGTACTTCTTTGAATATATTATTATCAACTAGTAAGAGGTTATTTTGTTGTTTACTACGTTACTACGGAAGAAAAGATGGCGAATCGAATTATCTTACTTGACGAAGAAGTGGATATTATGTCATAATCAAATTATTGATAATTAAGTTTAGTAAATATTATAAAACTTTTGAATTATATCATGATTTACAAATTGATCAATAAGATATATATTGATGATTTAATTAATGAATATATGTATTGATTAATATGATAGAATAGATAAATTATGGTCTATGTAAATCAACATCCTTGAATTGGCCATTTGTTGTATTAAGCAACGAAACAGATACATTACCAGCAATCAGATCCCATACTGGCGAAATATTTAAGGCAGTCAAGATCAGCTGGAACATCTTTTCCTTTTTAATGAGCAGCTTTCTCACATACAGCATAGGCTTTGTTAATATCATCAATGCAAAGAACTTAAAGATCATGGGTGCATTTGTGAGTTGCAAGGGTGGTGAATAAGTTTGATGAGAATGCAACAGCGAGTAAGAAGAAGACAATAAGAACTTGTTTCATATTAATAGATTTATTATAAATTATCAATATATCTAACCATAATTTATATTATTGATCAATAAAGAATTAGATTTTAACAGAATAATAAAGCTTGTTAAAGCATCATTAACTCTTATCTTTTTATTTATTTCTTTAAGAATATTATTTAATTATCTAATTCAATATTCGATTAATTTTATAAAATCTTATTCAATATCTTCCTTTTGTTATAATAATAACTTATATAAATTTATTGAAATATTAAAATGGGTAATTGCGCAGGTCAAAAGAAAACTATTAAATAATTACCTAAAGAACCACGTACTTTAAGTAAATCTAAATCAAATGTTAAAAAATCAGGCAAAAATAATACCATATAATAACTACCATAATCACCTTAGCAAGACAGAAGTAATCCTAGTAATACTTCAAAATCAAAATTAACTTAATAATAGTATTATTGTTATTTATATAGAATCATAAAAAAAAGAACAGAAATAATAAATGTATTAAAATAAGGGAATCCTATTCCTCCTGTTTTTCATACACCATCAATTATTAAGAATATTAAAACTCAATGATTTTTCATATAAAAATATTCTACTTTTAATTTGTATTTTTATAGAATTATTATTCGAATAGTCTTGCCATAAATTATAATATCAAATCTATTATGAAGTGGCTAATCCTACTTAGTATAATAATCACAATAACTCTTTCAATTGATGATGGTGATTGGGTAGATCCTTATAATTTACCTGTTCCATTTGCTGTCAATCCTTTTTATGCAGGATATCTTAATGTTTCTGAAACAAAAGCTCTTTATTATGTTTATACGCCCTCTACAAATAATCCGTCAAAAGATCCTTTAGTAGTTTTAATATCACCTGGACCAGGATGTTCTGTACTACATAGTTGGATTTATTCAAAAGGCTAATTTACTTTCACTCGTAATACATCTACTTTTAGATTAAATCCAAATAGATGGAATAAAAATGCTAATGTTCTTTATATTTAAGGACCAGCTGGTGTTGGATTTACTGTTGGAGTTGAATAAAAAATCTCAGACAACATAACAGTAACTGAATATTTTAGAGCATTATTTAGATTTTATCAAAAATTTCCTTAATTAAAAGACCAAAAAATGTATCTATCAGGTTTTAATTATGCTGGTATTATAGCTCCAAAATTAGCTTTATATTTAGTATAACTTAATAAAAATCCTGACACGCCAGCATGGTAAAAAATGAATATTAATGGTTTGTTGATGTTTAATCCTTGTACTTATGCATAATAATGTGATAGCCATTTCTTATTTAATCAATTTACAGTTAAAGCTCTCCGAAATCATTATTTTTTAACTTAAGACTAATATTAAACATATAAAACTCACTGCACCCTTAGAACATCTTAATGTTAAAAGTAATAACTTAAAATTTAATCTAATTTTAGACAATCAGGGGCAGATCTAAGTAATTTGTATATGTAATGTCTTCATCAACCTGGAGATTATGGTTGTATTGATCATATGGGTGCTGACCTATTTTTCAATAATGCTCATGTGAAAGAAGATATGAATGCAGATACATCTAAAGTATGGAATTTATGTAATTTTACATTGAGTAAAAACTATGAAAGAGACCCTGATGGTTCCTTAAAAACATATGAAACCTTACTAACTAGATAAAGAAATCAAAATTTAAGAATAGTAAATTTGATATTATATAGTGGATTATTTCAGGGACATTATCAGCGAGAGTTCCAACATGGGGCACTAAAAAATGGATAAATGAAATAAAAGGACAAATAGGATTTCCAAATACTCGTTTATGGTAAACTTGGTTTTACAATAATGATGTAAATGCAGGTTAAATTTAATCGATACCTGGATTAACTTTTGCCACAATAAGAAGTGCAGGGTAAATTTTTATTTATAAAGTTATTATATGTTTGAAGATCAACCATAAATAGCACATTATGTTTATTAATCCTTTTTATAAGGCAAAGCTTTATGATAATGACTATTTATATGATAATTAAATACTATATTTATCATCAATATTTTCTATTAATTGATAATATAAATTTAGTATAAATAAGTATGCCAAAAGATTTATATTAAAACTTTTATATTTTAAAAATATATGATGGTAGTACTATTATGATATAAAAATCATCTGTCAATACTGTATTTTCTCAAGTATCAAGCTCTTAGATCTAAAATTAATCGTTCAGGAACATAAAAATATATAACCTTAAAATCAAAGGCTTGTTATAAATAGCAAAGTTATTAAAGCTCATGATAATCTTCCTGTATAAAATCTTCAATTATCTAAAAATGATCTTTTGAATGTCTACACAAAATAAAAAAATAGTGATAAAAAATAATAGCCTCAATAAAGAGCTTTACAAATAATAGAAAAACTATAAATATCACCAGTAAAATAAGATTAGGTTTAGTATATATCTTAATAGTCTGTATAAATAACTTAGGCTTTAGAGATGAAATAATTATAATAATTTTTTGACAAAGCTAAAAACTAAAAGAATTGGATGATTTCTAGTTCATCATAAATTCAATAATTTTGTTTTTTTCTTTGGAAATAAGGTATTTCATAGGTAACAAGTGTGCTTTTCAATGAGTAATTATAAAATAGACTAATATAATCTTTCATAAAATTAAATATATTCAAAGAAAATCGAAAATATTTCCTAAGTAATACATAATTTCTTAAATTTGTATGCCAAAAGATAGCTTTTGTCAATAGTAATCTTAAATAATTACCAAATTTTATAAAAAGAATCTAAATATAGTTATATTAACCTGAGCCGTCTCTAACTTAAAAATAAATATCTAAATTGAAATCCAAGATATCATTATCTCGAGATCAATAATTAGTATAAGAGTTATAAAAACTTGGCTTCGATAAATAAAGAGCACAAAATACTATTTAATTAAGTTAAAACAATTTATTGAAGGCTATTTAATATTTAACTTTTAATTAAAAAGTCTTTGAAATATAGGTAAAAATACCTTTGTAAAAGTTAGATCAATGTAAATTTTTATATTCATGGTTTATGAAGCCATAACATACAATACTAAGATTAAAATTAGCCGCATCTTAAAAATATTTAGATTTATATACCTTATCAATGAAACATAAATCTACTTAATTCTATAATGTAAATATATATTTATTAAGCTTTATTAAGTTAAAGAAGATATGTCTTTAAATTAATCAAAGAAAATAAACCAAATTTATATAATTCATGATTGGATATATATTTATTGATGAAAAATATAGTAAAATCAACATTTGCATTTTTTTGCTGTATTCGAGGTTGTAGACTATGCAATCTTTTTTATTGATAGTGTAATATTACTGACAAGAGTTACAACCTTTTTTTATTTATCAATTTTATGATAAAGACGTATTATTGCTGTTTCAATATTTTTATTTGTCTTCGCACTAGTCATTAATAAATCTATTGAGTGTCTCTATGAAAGGCATCTCGATTGTTATTGATTAACTTGTACTTATTTAATATCAGTTTTATTTGCTAAAATTAATATAGGTATATTTTATATTGCGTATTGTTTGATTTGCTTCATCCAAACTTAAATTGAATTAAAAGAATTTTTATCCGTAACACTATAGATAAGTAATATACCCATAGCGGCCCTATAATATGAAGGAGTTATAGTTTTAAATCTTTCTTGTCCAGCTGTATCCCATAATTGGACTAATACATTTTGCCCATTTATATTTATTACTTTTTCTCCATAGTCAAGGCCTATTGTATTTTTTTCATTTTAACTAAATGTATTATTGCAAAACTGTCTCATTATTGAAGTTTTTCCGACATTACTATCGCCAATCAATATATATTTAACCATCTAATCATGAGGTTTACTTATCATTTAATAATATATAATATTCAAAAATCATATAAAAACAAAGTTTTATTATAACGGGAATTAAAGAATTTTAATCAAAGGGAAATCCATTGATTTTTTGAAAGAACCAGAAATTTTTAATAATTTATTAATTGATTTTTTATAAATATTTTGCAAATTTATTGAGATGTGCTTAAAAAAGGCAATAATTTTAGATAAATAATTCGATATGGTCATTTGTACAATAATTGGTTTCATTTTAGCTATTAAATATCTATTTATTTTCTAAACTTAGCTACAAATCATATGATTATATATAAAAAGTGCATATAGTTTATATATCTATATAATATAAAATAGTATTATTTATAGAGCATATACCAATAATCATATAAATCATATGCTTCAGCTGAAATTTAATAATAAACTTTTTTTAATTGTTATTTCTTTTCACTATGATCAAATTTTATCACTAAAACCCTTTATATAATAAACAAATCAATATTTCAATATGCTTTATTTTTCTTTATACTATAAAAGGCAGATGATTTTTCAAAAAATCATAATTAATATCAAAATTAATAACAAAAACTTGTTTCAATGCCAATTTATATACAGTTTAACATATATCGTATCATTATTGTTTTTATTTTTATTTTTTATTTTTTATTTTGGTTGTCAAGACAATCTAATTTTGAAAATATGCATAATTATTTTAAAAATTATATAAAGACCATGATTTTACTTGATAATGGCAAAAAATCAATAGTCATATGTATTTTAGCTATTAATTTTTATTATTTAGTGTTTTTTATATTTGTTAAACCCTGTTATCATTACTATTACATAGAATATAATAAAGATAAAGACCTTAATATATATTCTTATTTAAAAAATCAATGAATAATTCATTCATTAACACTTTATCATTCATGTTTATGATTATTGGGCCTTGATACATAAGTCAGTTAAGATTATATCTCTTACCGGTCCATAATTATTATTTAATTATATGGCTTCCTTGAGAAAAACACACAAAATCAAAAAGCAGCTCATACAGGAATCAGATAAAATAGATTAGGAAGAATCACAGTAATAAGATATAAACAGATCTGATGATTAAAACACAACTATTTGCAAGGTATCATTGTATTCATTATAGATGATCAAGAGTTAGTAAAATGGAAAGAAGTTAATGAAGATCGATCCAAGAAGTATATCAAATTTGTCAGAATAATAAAGATAAAAAATTAAATCAGAACACCCTTAAATGAATTAATATTTCCTGATGACCCCAAGAGATAAGTCTAAATTTTTTCATCTCTTAAATCAAAAATATCGATCATAGATTAAACTTTTAGAGCCACCTGGTTCAGCCCCAATGAAAAAAACGATTCGATTCAAAAAAAGATTTTAAATAAAACATTTTAGTTATTCGTAAAAATGTTAGATGATAAAGGCAAGAAAATCAAAGATGTAACTCTACAAAGCTAAAGATTAATCTAAACCTAAATCTATTAGCAAATTTCCTAGAAATATATGATATTGCATATCCATCTCTTATTTATATATTTAACTATTATTATTGAAATAAAAAAAATGTTATCATTTGATATTTTTCATCTAATTTCTATTTATTATCATTTGTATGATAGAAGGTACTCTCTTTTTACTTTATAATTGTTTTCTAAGTCGATATAAATCTTTACTTTTGAAAAATTTATAGATATCTAATGTTATTTGGACCCATTTTATTATATAGTTTGAGTTTTTCGTTCACAATGTTCTTAAATGGTGATTAAGGGTCAGGATATTCTTTTCTATATAATAAATTATAGTAATAATTAGGATCTATTTAATTTATAGCATTACCTTTTTTATTATCTTACAAATAGCTTATTGCTTTTTTCATTCTATTTCTAGGCTTAATAAACCATTTATTATATTTTAATTATTAGAAACTAGTTTTTGTCTTAGTCAAACTTATTATTCTAGATTTTTGTCCTTTTTAAGATTAAAATGAATAAGAATCCTTAGTTAATGATTTATTTGGCACAGAAGGAGCAGTTTTTCTTATACAGTGAATAGTAGGTGATTATTTTGTTACATGTAAACTACTAAATTAAGATCTGACTCTTCTTTTTCCTTAATAAATCATGTAGTAATTATAATTATTTATTACATTTTTATCTATTAAATTTTATATATATTTATCATATAAATTTTAAGATTATTAATAATGATCAAAATAACAAAAAGAATAATCCCATCAATAATCAATAATTGTTTTAAAAATATCTATTTTTCAGTTAATAATTATATGAAAACTTATCAATCTCATCAAATTACTCGACATCATGATATATTTAGAATCGATTAGTATAATAAGTATGATAAAGATTAATCATAAGTTGATAAATTTATATAAAGATAAAGATAAATATATAAAAAAGAAAGCGCAAAATGGAAATAATATACTTAAGAATATTATAAGATTGTGTCATCTAGAAAAGACAATAGGACTGCTAGTATTCCTTAACCATATGATATGTATTAGTATTCAACTAAAATTGATTGGAAAAACGGAAAATAATATACTAAAATCTATAGAAAATATATTGATAAAACATAACAATAATGTTTAGTTTTAGATATTATGCAATATTCTCAGATAAATCGGCATTATAAAACTGTTTCTCTTTTAAAAACAGCATTTAGTCCATCACATCGCTATATAGCATTTGCTGTAGACTTAAGAAACAATTAAAAATCATATTATTATATAGCAGATACACATAATCCTCAAAGATCATTAATAAAAATAAGATAAAAAGATGATGAAAATATTCGTATATAATAAGTGAATGATTTGTTATTTGTTTCTTAAAAATAAGTCTATTATATAAAAAGTTAAAATTACAGACCACATAAAATATATTATCATAATATCTAAACTGGATAAGTCCTTGAGATATTACACTAATAAGACCCTCAATATTATTTAAATTTAAAGAAATCAAAAGATAAAAAATATCTAATAATAACATCTCAATCAAGATCTAAATCTAAAGTATGGCTTTTATCTTTATAAAATAATAAAAAATAAATGACTAAGATATGCTAATAAAATGGTAAATTATATATTGATCATGTGTAAAATCATTTTGTATATTGGTCTGATGATTAAATAAGTAATATCAAAATTTTATATGATTAAGGTAAATCGAAAGGCAAATAAAATAATATTAATTTTAAAAAGATGAATCAAAAAATATTGTATACTTGTCTTGAAGAATAGATCATTTAAGATATTGATATAGTCAAAAATAATATTATCTTGTATATACAAAAAATAAATAAGCCTATAATGAAAATTATAAATTATACATAAAATGTATAAAGAACAATTTAAAAAGAGAAATAAAATAAATAAAGATATAATATTATCGATATTTATGATGCTCAACTACCATATTAATATGGAAGTATTACACCATAAACTAATTAAAATTACAACTCTAATAAAATTTTATTTAATTTATCAACACCTTTTGTATATAATTAAGTTTACTAATATTCTATCTCAAAAAGATTATTTAGTGTGATATAAAGGTTTTAGCATACTGGATCAAAAATAAATATCGATAAATATTAGATAAAAAGTATCAATGTACCCTCTGCAACAATGGATTATATACCAATGACTTTGATATCTTTAAAAAAGAGACAGATAGGAAAGCTACTGATGAATACTTATGGATTTTATGGACTATCGACAAAAATAACTTATGATAATGTTAATATTGCTGCTTTATAAAAAGGATGGACTATAGCATATCCACATATTCGAGGTGGAGGATAAAAGGGTAAAAAATGGCATAAGCAGTCAATAAAAAATAATAGAGAAAGAACCTGGAAAGATATCGAAGAATGTGTTGGATATTTAATTAAATAGCAATATACAAATCCAAGTTTATTATTTATTCAAACCAGTTCAGCTGGAGCTATTGCTGCATGGAATACTATAAATAGAAAACCTCATCTTTATAAAGGAGTTATTATGAGATTCCCATTTTTAGATGTTTTAACTAGCTTAATGGATAATTCTCAACCATTATCTAATGCAGATTATTAATAATTTGGTAATCCTATATAAAGTAAGCAAAGTTATAATTAAATTGAATCAATATCTCCTTATTAAAATATTTCAACAAAATAATATCCAGCTATTCATATAGTAGCAGGACAAAATGATTATCGTACTCCAATAAGTCAAATAGCTAAATTTGTTGATAGATTCAGAGATAGATCGTTAGATAATGATAGATTTGCTTAGTTAGGAATAAAAGGGTTAACTGTTGATATATCTTCTTCAGCTAGTCATCTAGGATAATCAAGTATAAAAGATTAAAATTATAAAGGATGTGATATGTTTGGATATATGGATTATGTTATAAAATAGATTAGTAAAGATTGTAAAAATTAATAAGTTTGATGCTTGATTTATATACTTAAATTATTTATTTATAATTATGTATCATAATCTTGGTCTTAATTGGCTTTTCGTTTCCTTTATTTTATTTATAATCTCATCTCTTTGCTACTTTTTGTTCAATGGATTGTACTATTTTGCCCAATGAATTAAATTTTAATAAGGTTTTCCATTAGAGTTTGCAATAGCAGACATCAAAGTATTATCATCAAAACCGAAAGCTTAAACTAGTCCTAATGCCTATGGTCGCAACTCATTGAATAATGAAAGTTTCTTGTTATAAAGAAGTGTATATGCAGATGGTTTAATAGTTTATGTTTAATAAAATTTCGATGCTCTTTCAAGAACTTTTTATATTCCATAAACAAGTAATAATTTTGTTAATACAGATTTGATATTATTATTAGTAACTTTGTTTACTTATTTTAAGAAAAAACTATATGTTATAACATATGCGTGAGCTGTAGCTGCATCGTTTAATAAAATTCCAGCATGATGATCTTATATCTCTTTAAAAGTATGCTTTTTATCGTTAAGTAAATGCGAAACTTTAGATCCGTAAGCCATGAGTTTAGAACAGCTATGGCTTTGTAAAATCTTTTGGATAAAATATGGACAAGAAACACTTTTATCATCAACTTAAATTTATAGATTTCCTTCTTTGATCAATTCTATATATTTAGAACTTTAAGCTAAAGGCTTTCCTTTTTGTAAATTCAATAATGACTTAAACATAAATCTTCCAACTTGAATTAATAAAATAGTATATTCTCCTTCTAGAGTAAAAGTTGATGCAACTTAAGTTAATCCTGTATTAATTCCAGCATATGAGCTAAAGCCATGCCCTCCAGCAGCTCTTCTAACAATTTATCCTCCTCTTAGTACTTAGTAACTCAGAATAGCTTTAGTTGCACTAGTCAATATATGAGCTTCATTTAATCTATCGAATCTCCCTTGTTTAGATTAACTAAATACGAAATTACTCAATTGCAAAATATTTCTAGCTGTAAACCAACCAGAATAGCTTTATGCTATTCTAGGAATAACTTTTTAAAGTTGAGTTTGATAATTTAAAATAGGAATTTATTTACCAGTCTGATCTTTGAATTGAGTTCTTAGTAGAGAATAACGTGTTATTATAGTGGCGTTTCGACATATAATATTCTTAGTCATATAAGTAATTCCACTTCTAGTTAGTAACATTGTTGCAAAAGATATTTTTTAGTCTCCTTGGACTGAATATTTTCCTTATTTAGATACTACATGATATTTCATAAGCATATTTCTTCGAGGAATTCTGTAATTATTGAATATAGCATATCCATTATCTTTATGAATAAAAGTATATTTAGGCCCTATATCCCCAGCCTCTACTCCTTTATAGACTTAAAGAGTTTTTGGGTCTCTAATAGGGACCAAAAAAGCATGGACGCCATATTTTTTACCATCAATAATAAGTTGAGCAAAGACAGCAGCATGATTACAATAAACTCCAAGATCTCCAACCCACCATTTGGTAGCCCCAATTTAAGGTGTGTTAATAATAAATGTCTCTGTTCCTCTGTCATAAGTTGCAGTGGTCATCAAACTTTGAACATCAGAACCATGAGCTAATTCAGTTTGACAATAACATCCAACAATGTGTCCATTTCTAGCTGGTTCTAGAAACATTTTTTATTGTTCTTGATCACAAAGATTTTGAAGAGTTGTTATGAACATCAGAGCATGAATAGATAAAGGAACAGCATAAACAAATAATTTATTTTTGTCTAATTCCATTTATGCACTAAACTATTATGTTTAATGTAATCTCATTACCTTTTTAGCCAAATCTAGCATCATATCTGCACGTGAAAGATGTAGAGTGCCAGGATTGAACTTCATTACTTAATCATTTGCTACTTTTTTCTGCAAATTTAGATATTTTTCATATTTCTATTTGCCTTAATAAAGAAAATGAGCAAGCTATTAAGTGCGAAATGATAGCTTCTTTCTTTATAACTCTAACATTTTTTGATCTTAGTATGATGAAATATTATTAAGCACAAATATATAATTTAAGAGATTAAAATAATGTGATTACTAACAAAATATTATATCCTAATTTTTATTATACAAAGAAAATACTAAAATTTTAAGACTTTTTGATAATGTTTACCCTAAAAAATATTTATATTTTTTTATTATATTATAATTATAAAGATTCCAAAGATATCCATCAATATCATAGTCTTGGCTTAAGCTGAATTTTTGTTTATTTTATTGTTTTTATGATTTCGTCTCTTTGCTATTTTTGATTTAGCTTATTATATTCCTTTGCCCAATTTATCAAATTCTCATAAGGTTTACCGTTTGAATGAGCAATAGCTGACATTAGAACATTATCATCAAATCCAAATGCTTCAACTAAATTTAAAGCTTAATGTCTTAAATCAGAAAAAAGAGAAAGTTTCTTATTGAAAAGAATAGAGTATGCTTCAGGTCTAAGAGTTGATGTTTCATAAAATTTTGAAGATCTTTATAATATTTTAGAAATTCCATATAAAAGTACTAAATTCATCATGACAGCTTTGACATTTTTATCAGTAATTTTATTGACCTCTTTTAAAAAATATCCATAAACAATTACATAAGAATGCGCTATAGCAGAATCATTTAAAAGATTTCCAGCCCAATGATCTTATACTTATTTAAGACTCAATTTTTTATCATCCATTAATTGTTTTACTTTTATTGTATAATTAATTATTTTACTACAGCTGTGACTTTGTAAAATATGTTGAATGAAAAATGGACAAGTAACTGATTGCTCATTTACATTTGCTTATAATTTATTTTCTTTTATTTTATTTAAATATTGAACACTTTAAGCTAATGGTTTTCCTTTTTGTAAACTTTGTAAAGATTTAAATAAAAATCTTCCTACTTGAATCATTAGAACTGTAAATTATCCTTAGAGAGTATATAATGGAGAAAATTAAGTTAATAATCCGCTAATTCCTCCATAAGAGTTAAAACCATGTCCTCCAGCTGCCCTTCTAATTGTTTATCCTTTATCCAAAGTATCTCTAGTCATAATTGCTTTAGTAGCACTTGTTATAATATGAGCTTCATTTAATCTATCAAATCTTCCTTTTTTTGACTATAAAAATACAAAATTCCCAAGTTCATTTATATTTTGAGCTGAGAACCAGTAAGCATAACTTTCAGCTATCCTTGGTAATACTTTTTATTGCTGTGTTTGATAATTCAAAACAGCAATTTATTTACCATTGACATCTTTAAATTGAGTTCTTAGAAGAGAATATCTTGTGATTATAGTTGTCATTTTACTCATTTAACTCGCAGTCATTTTAGTTATTCCACTTCTGGTTAATAACATAGTTGCAAAAGATATTTTTTAATCACCTTGAACTGAATATTTTCCTTATTGGGATACTACATGATACTTCATTAACATATTTCTTCGAGGAATTCTATAATTATTGAATATTGAGTATCCATTATCTTTGTGATGCAATCCTAGCTTTGGACCTATATCTCCTGCTTAAATTCCTTTAAAAACTTTTAAGGTTTTTGGATCTCTAATTGGGACTAAAAAAACATGAACTCCATATTTTTTACCATCAATAATAAGTTGAGCAAAG
>Ga0169931_10007106_pt1 | contig 16705 bp, 10 predicted proteins | sample Kivu_15m_20L_FD_129675 | JGI IMG/M metagenome (GOLD analysis project Ga0169931, IMG submission 129675) | Freshwater microbial communities from Lake Kivu, Western Province, Rwanda to study Microbial Dark Matter (Phase II) - Kivu_15m_20L... | ecosystem: Environmental > Aquatic > Freshwater > Lake...
ATCTGGTAGGTCGTTTTCATGATGGGGTTGATTTCCACCATCTCAGGACTCGCCAAGACCGCTATAAAAGGCAATACGGAGGCCACACCGACCATATCAAGAGCCGCCATGATCAGGATCATGGTCAGCAGGAGTCCGGCCCGCTTGCGTTCTTGCGGGGTCAGGAGCTCGAGAAGTTTCTTGAGGGTGGTCATACTTTAGGGTCAATATCGCCGGATAGGTTCAATCATGCAAGGCACCCTATCCCTACGGTTTCGCCGACCTCGGTAACACACTCCGTACCGGGTTTGTTGCTCATTTTTTCCAAGAATAGCATTTTGAGCAAATGGAGAAATGAAAAATAACTCCATGGGTAGTAAAAGGCAATGAAAACATGGGGGATGGAGGGGGATTTCGGCCCTTGAGAAAAAATATGTTGATGAGAGTAGCTCATAGCAATTTGCCTCAAATCAGCTTTGTTCGGCCGTGATATGCTGGATGGGTACGTTGACCACAAAATCAACCTGAATACTGTCGATACGGATGGTGACCGCGTTCTTGCTCACGCGCATCACAATACCCGTATTCCCGGCCATACTCCCGTTCACGATCTTGACACGACTTCCCTTTTCGGGGGTCTGATCGACCATACGCTCTCCGAGCAGGAGCACGTACTTCATCGCCTCAATCTCTTCGGGTCGCACAATCACCGGCTTCTTGTTCCAAAAGACGGCATTCAGGATCGAAGGATCTTTTAAGATGATGAGTCGCTGCTCTTCGAGAACATGGGCAAAGATGTAGCCTGGGATGACCGGCTTGTAGACCTTTTTCCACCGATCGCTCCATTTCACCTTCGTCTTCATCAGCGGACAAAAGATCTCCAGTCCTTGTTCTTCGAGGCGATCTTTGATCTTTTTTTCATGCCGCGGACGTGTGTAAAAACAAAACCAGGCTTTTTCGGATGAAGGCGTCGGCATATGAGTAAACTAAACCTATCGTGAAAGAGAGAATAAAAGAGAGAAAACGTATACTGACTATACTACAGCAACTAAATTTATATTTGATAGGGTAAGATACCAAGATTTTCGCTCATCTTCCAGTTTTGATCCGGCGGGTAGATTGGGGAAAAACCTTCCTAAGAGGATCTCGATATTAGAGTTTACCTCTTCGTTGAACCAATTCTCGTTTAATCTCAAGCGATTTTTCTTCGGTCAAATCATAGCCCCACATCACCCAAATAGCAAGAGCTGCTGTTGCGGCAGGTATGATAATATCAGCGAGGCGAAGATGGTTGAGGGTTTCTACTGTTTGGATGGTAGCATTTTGATCAAAACCGACTGTTTTTAAGACTAAGCCGCCAAGTACAAGAGCGATCCCCTGCCCTAATTTAACCATCCACCAGTAGATTGCACCGAAAGTACCTTCCTTACGAGGCATACCATTATTGAGTTCATCCAGATCACAGACATCTGCAGTCATACTCATCATAAGCGTAAATAATCCACCGATTCCAAAAACCATAAAGGGAATTGGGATGAACATAAGCCATGGATTACCTGGATTAAATCCCCACCATTTAAAAGCATACCCAACAATGGAGATCAGGGTTGAGATAATAAAAGCATTTCGTTTACCCCAGCGATTAGACATCCAGGTTATGACAGGAATAATCAAAAATGCTGTGCACAGCGCACTGATGGTCGAAAACCAAGCTGGCCAGTTTCCTGCAGCACCATAATCGCCGCTAAACATATAAAAGACGATAATGAAGTAGCTATAGGATGCCACCATCTGAAAGCCGTTGAATACCAGGAATGTCGCCCCACACAGGCGTAGAAAAGGTTTATTCTTGGCAATCAAAACCATATTTCGGAACAAATCCTTAACATTATCAAGGATAGAGGCTAGGCTTAGGGTAGCTCTGTTGGTAAGCTGGGATTGATCCACTTCTTTACAAAACAATGCAGGCATCATACCAAAGAACATGGTAGCCACACCAACAACGACGGCTAGTTGATGTACGCCTTGGGCCTGAGTTTCAAACAGATTGGGATTGGCGATGATCACCCAAAACCAAGGCACAATCATCCAGGCAATTTGTCCGATGGTCTGGGAAAAACCCATCAAACGTGTTCTCTCATTGTAATCCGAGGTCATTTCGTAGCCTAAACCGATCAATGGAGTAGAGAAGATGGTATTTCCGATCAGATAAATCATGGAAAAAATCAGGAAATACCAAAAATTGTACATCTGCGAGTTTGCAGGATCAAGTTGCCAGAGAAGGATAAACAGAATACCACTCATGATGGCACCGATGAAAATATAGGGGCGTCTTCGGCCAAAGCGAGACTGGGTATTATCCGAGATATACCCCATAATAGGATCGGTGAGTGCATCAAACAATCGGGGTAAACCCCCGAGCAAACCTGCTAAGAAGGGATCCATGCCAAAGGCCGTGAGAAGGAAAAAAGAGAACACACCCAGAGCCCCAGGCAAGAGGTTATTGACCAAATGACCCGAACCAAAAGCTGCCTTTTGTAGAAAGGGAATTCGTTCAGATGGAGGCGTATTGTGAGATGTCATAAGCAGAATTTATGGGGTGTTTGCTCGAACTCTTTCCTGGATTTCAGCTTGTGTTGGGGGGACCAATACTTCTTTCAACAAGGAATCCAGATTCCCGTCGTAGGTTTTTGTGATGGCTTGACCAGCGCGACTCAAGCCAACAAATATTCCTTCATCGACCAACTCCCAAATAGCGAATTTGGCCTGAGCTTTCAGATTGATGAGTCCAAAATGGTTTTCAGATCCCTCGGAATTATGGGCATCTTTCCAGGGCTCATCGAAAGCTTCAAAATAAAAAAGGGTGATACTTTTTGAGTTGGTCCATTCACGCATTTTTTGGTAGTAGAGCCCCGATTTGTATTCATCGACGGCTTTGGATCCCGTAGGACCATAAAATTCATTCGACAGGGTCGACCAACCAGATTCTCCAATATGAACGGGTTTGTCAATACCCAGACTCTTCATGTATGCAACAACACGTTCGTACTGATTTTGGGCATGTTGTACCGATCGATCGATCGCTCTTTCAATCTTTTCAAGCTTACTTAATGAAACTTCTGAGTCCGGCACGCCCCAAAAATCAGGATTATAATGGGTATCGTGCATCGGATAGGTGTGCATTGAGATGAAATCGACCGCCTGATAGATGGCTTTTAGATCTTCGGTGTGATATTCTGGTCCACCCCCACCCCAAGAGGCAAAGTTATCTGAGCTGGTAATCCAAAGATCTTGAGGCAGTTCACCCTCTTTTTTGAGCTGCTGGAGATGTTCGACCCAGGCTAAGATGATCGATGGTTCAACATAGTAGCTGCTCGCCCAATGAACCATTGCCTCATTCCCAACGGCGATGATTTTGACAATATCCGGGTATTGTTTGGCTAATGAAACGGCTCTGGGGATTTCACCCAGACTGCGTTCGCTTTCCTGATCACGAATCGGTTCGAGTGTAGCGTCGAAGGCATTTTTTGCCTCAATCCATGCCCCCATCATCAGGTACATTTCAAAACTGGGATCTTCTTCTTTGAGCTCACGTATAGCTTGTAGAAGCCTGGATGTCTCCTCTAAGTAAACATTATAGGTTCTAAGGAGTTTAATTCCCATCGCGGAGAGGATCCGTAGATCTTCTTTGAGTTCATCGACCGTGGGTTCAATCCTACGATCTTTGTGTCGATAGCCTCCAAAGGATATCGCTGGATAGTCGGGATTTCCGAGGATTTCTGCTGCAGATATCGGCATTGATTCAGAACTCATCATAGGATCGCTTTCATTATTCGTGCATCCAAAAACCACGATTAAAACCGCAAGCGCGATCAAATGGCTTAGGCGTGACCTTGAGAACCTGGTTCGACTCATAACACATCCTTCTCATTGAGAAAAATATGAATGTGGTTGATTCCCGATGTGCGTAGAAAAATATCCTTGCTTAAATCTTTGCCAAGTACAAAACCATCCAGTTGAACTCTATGCCCCTGTTGATAGACAAGGTCGATATATGCACGATCGGAAAGGGTGTAGATGATGGGGATTTGGCAAAAGCTGAAAACGTGTGACATGGGAGGAATTTGAATTTCCCTCTCCTGTTGATCAAGATCGATATGGTGGAACGATTGGGATTCAGCTAAAAAGTCTTTCTTGTAGAGTAAACTGGGTTTAAAACGGATGATGCCATCCTCGACAGTAAGACCCGTTTCAGCCATATGCACCAGGAGATCTTCTTTCACCTGACCCGTCATACCAGGCTGTTGAGCTCCTCGATGAGATGGGGTATGTGAATAGGGATCGGTAGAAAAAGCTCCATAGTGTTGTGGGGATTTATGAATCCCGATGCCATCCCCGATATGCATATAATGTGCTCGCAATGGCTCGAGGACCTCAAGAGGCTCACCTGCTTTTTGTGCGGTGAGGTAGTTTTCTTGAACGGCAAGGTGCAATTTAGAGACCATATGCCAGTAGATGGAGCCAAGACCTTCGTAGGCAAAGAAGGTACCGGATCGACCCGTAAACGCTTTATGATGGAAGATTTCCTCGAAGAGCTGAAGAATGGCATCACGCTGTTGCTCGATGAGTGTTCGGTATGGATCATCCTGAATCTGATCCAGAGCTTTTAACAGGTCGGATGCATTTCGGAAATTTCCATTGAAGTGATATCGACCCAATAGATCTCTACTAACAATGCGTTGATCCTGATGATCGGCCATATCAGAAAGAAGGCTCAAGGCATGCACTTTTTCTGAAGGAATGTGATTTTTTTCCAAAAAACGGGGGAGCGTTTTGTTGGGATAGAGCAGATAGCTGTTTTGATCAGCTCGATACAAGTCGCTTTGACGAAGAGAGTCGAGCAGGCCAAGAACTTGATCTGTCGATAAATAGTGGGCACTCAGAACGGCGACTTGTCCCTCAAGCATTTCACTCAGGTGTAAAATGGAAACTCCATCTTGTTTGAATTCGACCAGATTATAAGCGTGATAGAGATGATCATCGCGACGATTTGCTTGAATGGAGTGTTCAACGAACTTGAGGCATGACTGAAAGAAGTCCTGAATTTGGACGAGGCTCAGTTCCTCTTTATCTCCCGAAAAGCCATTCTGATAAATACCGCATCGATAGTCGCTCCCCGCTTGTCCGAGTTCGGTGGCAATGATTTTACGAAGATTGTCATCAATAGGTCCAGCAAGTGAGCTGGAGTACTTCCTAAGGACGGATTGCAGTTCCTGAAAACATGCTAAAAGTTCTTTCGATACCTCGAAACCTCCAACAGTGGACGCAGATAAGGGTCGTTCCCAAAACTTCAAGAAGCGATGTAGATAATAGAGGGTAACCATTGAAGCCCCGTTTCCAACGAGGGCATTGTTAGCGTCATTCCACTCTGGTCGTTGTGTGTTTAGCCAGATACCCGCTTCAGGAATGAAATTGGATATCTTTGCTAATAGGGTTGCGAGTATCTTTTCGAAGAAGGATACATGATGGATGCCTTCTTGCTTACTATGTAGAAGGGTAGCATCGGATCCATATTCTGCCATGGCTTCCCGAATGGCATGATCAAGAGATGCATCGAAATCAATCGTATTCTTGGGATCTTCGACAATGGCCTCAAAGGACTTTATTTTGTAGGGCACATTTGCATACACAAAACAAGCGTTTTGGAAGATGTTTTTGAATGCCTCTGGCTTGTAGGTTTGGTAGAACTCCAGGAATTTGAGTAGGTAGATAATCTGATGATCTCCCCAATATCCGATGTAAGACCAAGGATTTTCAGGTTCAATCACTTCCCAATCAAATCCGTCTTTGGTAAGTCGATATGGATTGTAACCGTCGAAGGTGGAAGCATTCAAAAACTTGAAGATCATGCCTTCGATAAACTCGGGGTATGAATGAACGAGTGCTTCCCAGTTTTGAAAGATATCTCTCCAATTCCCTTCATAATCTAAGACCTTGGAGCCATCCAACTCATTTTGGGTATTTATGGAAAACTGATTCCATGGTCGGCTGGGATCCCCATGACGGCGACTAAATTTAAGAGGAAGATATTCAATACACAGACGATACAGATCTGGCTCATCCACTCCCTGAATGAGCCTCCTGAGATCCTGAAGATCACATTGTTCAGGCAGGGTGCTCAGTAGTTGATGATTGCGATGATAAACCTGTTGGTTTGCTTTTTCCAGATATCGAAGCAGATCTTGCTTTTCAATGGTGTAGTTGTCATCAAAAACACCTCCCCGCATAATATTGAACAAGGTATTTGAAAAATGACGCGCATCTTTGATGGGATCGGAGCTCAACCTGAGACCATCTGCACTTGCTACAAGCTGTACAAGAGCCTTGGTTCCACGATCGATATCGTCTTGAACCTCTGCCATCATATCGGGGTTGTTGGCGATCCGGTGAATGATTTCGGTGATCTGAGAATGATTTTGATTCACATTAGCAATCACCGACCAGCCTTGCGTCGAGCCAGACTTGATGCGGAGATCCTGAACGGTAAAGAAGGCACCTTTTTCACCTTTGATATCCGATTCAGCCTGAATGGCTTGATCCTTACGAAAGCGGTCGAGCTGAAGCGATGAACCTAGGTAAATGGGATCTTGTACGCCATGTGACCATGCAATATTTGCCTTTAGGGCTTCGCTTGGCTCGGTCTTATCTACGATGATGGCGCTTAGGGTGAACAAAGCCAATCCAGATTCTGGCAGAATCTCCGTCCGCTTATAGGCATCTACTAAATTACTAACCGCATTTTGTGTATCTGGTTCAACCCCGTAAGGCATCACATTTTGGATACCATCCAGAATTTCAATCCGGTATTCATTATCTGAGGTATTGATCAGCTCTACTTTTCGAATAAAGCCAAATTTCTTGCTGGAATTCCATTGATATCGGAAGCATAGACCCAGTTCATGTTGAATTTCTTCGAACATGACTTTATTGCCATAGACCGTTTTGTAAATATTTTTTTGGGTTGGGTAGGGAGATTTACACTGTCGAGAGAAGGGTTCCCAGAGGATGCATTTCCCTTGATGATGTACTTTGATAATCGTCTTTGATCCACTGACCTCTGCAAGGTCAACAAGTTTATCATCAGTGTAATAGGGGAAGAGGGCAAATCTACTGTTCTTGCGTCCCGCAGAGATACCGCCATTGCTAGCCACAAACATCCAGTGATTCGAATCACTGACGATGCTCATCAAAAAAGGGCGAATGGCATCATGATTTTCAATTTTGAACCATTTCTCGTCCCCAATAACTATCAAATCCATCTTTGAACTCATTGATACACCCGCACGTAATCGATCACCATTTCCTGAGGGAAGGGGGTTTTATCATTTGGAAAACCAACAAATGCACCACCTACGGCAATATTGAGTACAAGAAAAAATGGTTGATCAAATACCCATTCGCCGCGAATATCGCGTTTACGTACTCTGTGGTAGAGATAGTCATTTACTAAGAAATCAATCCGATCGGGAAACCATTCAACGGCATAGATATTAAAATCGGCATCAAAACGGCCATTTTGAAGAGCATAAGAACCCGAAATGGGATTGCCACCGGAATACCCTGGACCATGTACAGAACCATAAATGATACTTGGATCTTGTCCACGCATTTCCATGATATCAATTTCACCGCTTTGTGGCCAACTGACCTGATCGATATTACTACCTAACATCCAGAAAGCTGGCCAGATACCGGGGCCATGGGGTGTTTTGATTCGAGCTTCAACACGACCATGCATTTGTTGGAATTTCCCCTTGGTGTTTATTCGCGCAGAAGTAAATCCTCTTCCGCTGAACGTCTCCTTGCGAGCCGTGATTACTAGATTGCCTTGGCCATCTAGGGAAATATTTGATGGACGATTAGTGTAATATTGAAGCTCCTGATTTCCCCAACCATCGTTGCCGGTACCGATATCATACGACCAGTTCACTGGATTGGGTAAAGCGCCCAACTGGCCATTAAATTCATCACTCCATGCAAGAGTCCAATCTCTGGAATCACGTTTTTGGAAGGAGTCGGGAGTGCATGATACCGTTGAAAGCATAAGTACCATAATTACACTAAAGGGGAGAAGTGAGCTGGATGAAAAGAAGTTCGTCATCATATTTTTACTGTTGATAGAAGTAAACGTTATCGACGAAAACACTTGGAATGTTACCCGATTCATTCACGAAGATAATTTGAGCCAGATTAGCCCGGCCGCTTAAACCTTGAAAACTGCTGAGGGGAATATCTAAACTGATCCATTTGCGAGCATCTGAAGCGGCAATCGTACGAGTAAAAACACCCGTACCACCCGTGTTAAAATTGACCAATTCAATTTTGAATCGTCCCGCTGAGGGAAGCGGATTGGGCAAAAATACATCGATATGGAGGTGGGTCATAGAGCTCGCATTCACCGTTGGCGAACTGAACTGAATGCCAACAAAGTTGAAGTTTGTGTAATGCAGAACCTTATCCCCCTCGAACTCAAAATCTGCCGATTGGGTCGTCTGATAGGGCTGCCAATAACCATTGTAATAGTCAACCGGCACATTTTGATAGGCATCGCTAAAGATGGAAATGACCCGATTGGCTGGTCGGTCTGGAACGGGTGCTTTTTGAAAGACGCCCTGCGATACGATGGTTAAAGAGCCTGCCGCCTGTTGATCCCCTAATTTTGCGGAGATTACAGCCGTCGAGGGTCCACCAATAATGGAAACATTGCCATTGGCATCCACTTTGGCTGTGGATGGATCGGATGAACTAAATTGAAAATAGGATGGAGTCAGATTTACGGCAATATCCACTCCATTTGGTAGGTTGTGAAGACTTTGTAAACCACTTATCGTTGTTGAAACACCCGCAAATGAGCTTATGGTTTCATTTTTACCCTCCAAGATGACCGCTCTTGGATGGGCAATGGTTCCAAGCTGCTCAAATTTTACTTCATCGATCCAGAAGGTAAAACCCTTGCCCTCTTTAGGACCAACCGAGTAAAAGAACATCCCTCTTTCTGCACTTAGACGTTGCGGATCTGGAATAGGGATGTAGTATTTCTTCCAATGTGTATTGACATCCAACCCTGATATACTAGCTTGATACTTGTTTTGTGCTAAATCAATCCCGAAGCCAACGATATCGAGGGTGGTTGCTTGGCTAGCTTTTGCCCAAAATGTAAGCACATTGAAGGCAGACAGATCGCGTGGAGCCGATGTAAAGTAAGCACCGCCAGCATAGGTACCCCTGGAATCGTTCGCATCCGGCACTTCAATTCTCATAGAAGCTTTGGATTGACCGTAGGTTGTTTCCATGTCAACCTGAAAAGCTGTAGGAACAGAACCGCCAAATGCGGCATAATTGAGCCCGGAGCTGAATCCGTCAATGAAAACCTCCGGGTTTGCTGGATGGGATGGTACTTCTAGTCCATCGACAAGACGCTCACACTGATTGAATGTCAACAGAAGCGACAACAGAAGTGTGATTCGGAATAATTTGGTGGTTGATTTCATATTCATGATCATGCCCAAAAATCAGAAGGAAATTTGTACATAGGTTCTCAGTTCCCATTCATTACCATTATCAAACCCAATGGCCTTTGGGTTTGGAACAAAATTACCCGCGGCATCACGAGTTAAGGTAGGTGCATAACGAGGTGAGTATTGGTCCAGCGAGCGCCAGGTTCCACGCATACCCACACGTGTTGCCGGTAGATCGAACCAATCGGGCTTGAGCAGGTTTGTCGAAAGATCTGCCATCAGCTGCAGCGGAAAGGTTAGATTAAAATCACGGTGATAATCATAGGGTCCCCAGTCATTGAAACGAATATGAGAACTCAGTTTTTTCTGTTTGTATATGGCCCTCACTTCCGATCCCAGTCGACGAACTGTACGTTGATCGCTGCCATTAGCCTGGGCATCACTGGCATACACGAGGGCAATGATGCCAAAATCTCTATTGGGCTTACTTACTATACGTGCATTGATTTCCCAGAGATCTTTTGCAGGTGCTGCCCCCGGGAATGCAAAGGTACTGCGTCCATCCGGGAAAATACCGATGGCAGCATCCATCGTGGTTGGATGATGGCGATACACCAGACCCAAACTCACGGCAAATTCAGCATCTTCGATTCGGTCGCTATCCCATTCGTACATCCAGGTGGCTGGTGTTGGATCATAGGTAAGCATAAGCTCCCCTGCAAGCGTCTCACGATTGGTACGCACCACAAAAGGATCATCAAGAATGTTCCTTGGTCGAGCTGGAGCGGCTACATCGGATGGAATGGGTCCTTCGATAGGTTTTTGCCACAGGAAATTGGGAGCTATTTGCAGATTACCAAGGGTGTAGGTGAAGCCCGAAAGCACGTGATATTGATTGCCACTTCCACTGTCTTTCAATCGCCATCCTGTGAAGGTCATGGTTTGATCGGCGCCGCCATGAGCAACTAAGCCCATCACTGCGGATTGAGCATACCAGTTCAAGAGACCATTTTGATACGTGATCTTGATCTTTCCACCCCAGTTGTCTCGAGATTTGATACGATCCACATATACCTGTGTTTCGTTGTCGGAGGTGTTGCGGATAAGTTGAAATTCACGTCCATTAAGAGGTTGACCCGCCCAGAGACCACCGACATCCAGCCTTAGGTTTCCTATTTTTCTTTGTGCATGAAGACTAAGGCGACGCGTCAGAGGCTGAGGGATTGCAAAGGAACTTTGAGTGGTGCCTTGACGATCGAGATCTTCATGGTAAATGGCACTAAGTTCCACATCGTTCCACGTACGAGCGTATTTAAACAAAAACGCAGGGTTGGCGCCCCACCAGAGCTGTGGACCAAATGCAAATTTTAGTCCTTCGAGCTGCTTTTTGAAGGATGCTTCAAAACCAAATGGAGCAGCAGCATTATAGATATCTATATTTGGACCATAATTGGCTTCAGGGTAGAGTCCAAAGAAGTCTCCTTCATAGCCCCAGTGATAGTGCCCTGTTCGATAGAATCCCGTGAGATCAAATAAGGTATGATTCCAAGAGTAGCTTGCTTTGTAGACTTGAATTCGGTTGAGGTCTTCAAATTGAGCGTACCCTGTAGTAGTTCTAACTTCAAGAGGACGCCCACGATTTTCATAGAAAATTTCATCGATGGGATTGAGTGGAACATTACCCAGTACATTCAATTCCAGATTGGCCCGGACATTGGCGGAGGGATTCGCTTCAATGCCTACAAAGAAAGACTGCAAATGATCAAAGCCTTGTTGATTTGGATAGATACGATGATTGGGATCGGCATCTTTGGGTGTGGTTATGAGAGCACCACCGGTTGAAAACGTGCCAAAGTGTGCATTGAAGCCACTCAGACGAATTTGGTTGGATCGTTCACCTTGTAAAGCAGCCTTATCTCCTCTGGCGCGTAGAGCGGCGTCGGTGAGATTGATGGCATCGAAATAGCGATTGAGATCCTCTAGACTGAGTCCTTCCGCATAGGGATTAAACTGATGGATTTCTTTTAGCACATAGTAAGCGGCTCGAGGATACAATTCGTATAAGCCTGCTGCATTCGTTCGGCCCTTGGCGGCAATGCCAAACCATTCCTCATTCATATTATTACGGCCTTCGATGTAATCGCACTGGTATCCCCCATTCGACCAGGAGGCGTTGTTATCGTGTACATCCAGATTAACCGTTTGTCCGTATTTCCACCAGCCATCGCTGAACTGAAAGGTGTATCCACCTATAGCATTTTCATTTTTACCTAAACCAGCGGCATTGGCATAAATCTCTTTCCAATTTCCATGTTTGTAGTAGGCCTGGCACAGTTGGTCTTCCTGATTGGTGAGAGCGTTAAAGGCGTCAGAGCCAAACTCGGTAAGTAAAACAGGTTTCGGATATTCCTTTTTGAGTCGATCATATAAATCAGTAAAAGTGACTCCTCTGTATACGTTGGCGCCAAAGATATCGATGTCGGGTACTTCTTCAGCAATGATATCCAAAAAGAGCAGATCACCATTTGCCATCGCTATGGGTCGATTTTGATCGATATTCTTTATTGCGAGCGCTCCCTCATTGAAGAGCTTGTACATTTCTCGAGCGCGAATAGTAGATCTGCGATCGGCCATCGGTATATCTTCGGTCTCGGCTCCGTCCCAAAAAAGACCATAGTTATTTTCATTTCCAAGCAGATACAGCAGGAGTCCTCTTGTATTCTTGTATTGCTCAGCCAGTTCTGATACCTCTTTCAGAAGGATTTCTCTAACGCGAGGATCAGCATAATCGGTGTTAGGTTTCCATACTCCATCGACATTCAAACCGTATCGACCAAAAGAGTGATTCAACATCGTATAGATACCATGGGTATCGTAGATATACTCAATCCACTGTTTTGGAATACCGGTGTACACTCGAATAGAATTAACCCCCATATTTTTTAGTAGTGCCATTTCACTATCGAGAGCACTTTTGATCAGATTGGGCGATTGATTCCAAATACTATAGTTATAGTTTGTACCGACAGGGAAATAATCCCAGTTCATACCATTAACCATCATTGGTGAGCCATTGACGAGTAGTCGCCAGCCGTCTTCATATTGCTTGACTTCGATGCGTTCAGATTGAGCAACAGCAGAAACGGTGATTCCCAGAAAGACACCCAAAAGGAGGAGCGTTACCTTGACGTTCATCATGATGTATAGATGGATATGCAGACTTTGACGAAGATGAACAGGAAGTACCCAAGCTAGGAGAGTACTTCCTGTTTCCTTGAAAAGGTTTGAATTACTTGATTAAGGTCATTCTCTGAGTAAGAGTAGCACCTTCTGTTTTTAAACGATAAATATAGGTACCGCTAGATAGTGTGCTTGCATCTATCGTTATTTGATGCGTTCCAGCGTTCAATGGAGCATTGAAAACGGACATCACCTTATGACCTATGATACTAAATACATCGATTTCAACCTGAGAACGAACAGGTATTGAAAACTGAATATTCGTACTTGGGTTAAAAGGATTTGGATAGTTTTGCTCCAATACATAGCCTTGTGGAATTTCAGAACCAGCGTCGTCTAGGCTTGTTGCTACACCGGGCTTGTCACCAAAGCTAAGGTCATCCCAGTAGTAGGTTCTTTCACCAGATTCAGCACCTGTTTTTCCGAAGTTAAAGAAGATAGAGGCTTTGGTATAGTTGTAATCAAAATTGATTGCAGCTGTTCCAGTAGCTTGTTTACTGAAATCGAAAACGAGATCAACCCATTTGCTCGCTTCTGTAACTGTCGCCTCTGTTTCAACACCTATTGTTGGATCAGTAGCATCTTCCACTTTTAATCGAACAGGGATATTCGCAAGTGGCGACCAAACGCGAACGCTCATTTTTGTACTACCTGTTTTAAACGGGATACGTGAGGCAAAGCCTTCCGGCTGACCCACCGTCGTTCCTGCCCAAAGTTCAGCGCCAGCTGTTTTGATGGATTTTACCACTTTGTTGGTGCTTTTGGTTGGGTCAACGACGATCTCAGAGGCATTGCCACCGAAATCAGCTAGTTTGTAATCAATAGATGTGTCCTCAAAAGTCACAGGGAATTTGAGTCCAACAGGAGTGGTTTCTGATAGGGTTACATTATCGATGAATACGCTTGCATTGCTAAGACCCATCTCAAAACCTAATTTCATTTTGGGAAATTTCTCAGTCAACACAAATGTAGTTGTGTAGGTTTTTTTGTCGGTGCTCAAGGTGAGGTCGTACACCTTCGTGGGCCTAAAATCACCACCTTCTTCGCCAAAAAACATCCTTAGCTGACGTCCACTAGTTGGTGAGCGAGCATCTAATGAAATTTTGTAGGTTTTACCGGCGGTAAGAGAGTCAAGCTGACCAGAGGTGAGTACCTGAAAAAGCTGGACGTGCCATATTTGAGCCCCGGCATTTGCAATACTAGTGATGGCTGCTTCGCCACCAGTAACACCAATAGTTGCAGATACACCAGCAAAATCAGCCACGAAAGTGGACCAGTTTGCCAGGTTGGTGGTAAAGGTACCATTTCTGACGATGTTAGGTGCTTGTGCACTTGCGGTGCTGTAGACGCCAAGCACCAAAGTGACCATTAATATCATCGAAAAGAGGCTGGGTGCAGCAGTTTGTAATCTATTTTTCATAGGATAGTCTGTTAATTGATACATGCTTATGGAAGCGCTTTGATATGCTATTTGTATTTTGCGAATATTTTTCTAAATATTCAATGATTTTTTTCTATTTAATGAAAAAATTTTTCATTAAATAGCGATACACCAAGAAGCTTATCCTAACAAAAAGGGACACTTGCAATTAAGCCGAGCAATTACGCGTGATTTAGTGCTGATTAAAGCCTTAAAAAAGTTTTTTTAATTCAAAATATGGACTTGCACTTATTGAAATATTTTTCAGATATTATGAAATATTTTTCATAATACGTGTAGTTACAATGAGCAAGAAAGTCACACTTGAGGATGTAGCCAACGAATCCGGTCTGTCCATCTCTACGGTTTCAAGGGTATTATCGGGTAATGGAAACACAACAAGCTCTAGGGCTAGAAGAGTATTTGAAGCTGCTCAAAAGCTCAATTACCCCGTATCATCCCAAATTACACCCCTTTCGATGCGTACTAGCATCAATGTGGCATTGGTAGTTAAGCACTATACCGGCGAATTCTTCGCATCTCTTTTTGAGGGCTTTGACAAAGCGATGGTTGATAGTAAAATTAAAGTCAATCTCATCAGTGTTAGCCACACCTTCTCTTCGCCTGATATGCTGGCTATCTACCTCGCAAATTCACAATTTGATGCCGCCATCATTTTTCTTCCTGATTATTCACCAAAAGATTATCAGGACATCATAGACCTTCTGCCCCCTCATTTCCCCATCGTTTCCATCGCCCCTATTGCAAACCCTGTGTTAGATACCATCACCTTTGATAACTACCGTGGCGGACATCTCGTAGCACGCCATTTTGACGAACAAGGATATAAACGCGTCGGAATTGTTTTGGGTCCAGGCAATAAATCCGAGGCAATGTTGCGAAAAAACGGGTTTTTAGATTACGTCCACCATTCTCAACACATGAGACTAGTTTGGGAGTACACAGGTGATTACTCCATCGAACAAGGCAAAGCAGCGTATCTGCACTATAAAAACTCAGATGTAATGCCCGAAGCCATCTTTTTCAGTAACGATACCATGAGTATTGGATTTACTCAAAGTGCTATTCGGGATGGGGTCAAGCTACCAGAACAATTGGCTATCGCCGGCTATGATGATTTGCCCATATGTACCTTGTACACTCCGACCATAACCTCGGTCCATACCCCCTACGACCTCCTGGGTAAGAAAACACTCGAACTTATTCTCGACCGATTAACTGAGAAAAAAGGCATCCATCACACAGGCTATACTAGTTTGGTTCCTGTAATACTTTCCATTCGTGAAAGCAGCGGCATCGAAAATCAATGTTGATCATTGATAATGATTGCTAATGACTAAAAATGATTGATAATGATTGGTATTTTCCTCTTATACTATGCCGGTTTACACTGGAGGAAAAACACTAAGATTTAATCATCGCTTATGTCGCTCGTACTCTTACTCGAAAACCTAAGCAATCCCGCGCTCCTCTTCTTCATCTTAGGGATCATCGCTGTCTATGTGAAAAGCGATCTGGAAATCCCTCCAACTTCATCGAAGTTCATCTCGCTGTATCTGCTCTTCGCCATCGGATTCAAAGGGGGTCAGGGCTTGATTCGCAGTGCCTGGACCATGGAGATCTTCTGGACGATCCTCTTCGGCATTGTCGTCGCCGCCATCATCCCGATCTACGCGTATTGGGTCCTCCGACGCAAGTTCTCCGTTCAGGATTCGGCCGCTATCGCAGCGGCCTACGGCTCGATCAGCGCAGTGACCTTCGTGACGGCCGTCTCCTTCCTGGAGATGAAATCGATTGCCTTCGGAGGACACATGGTCGCAGTGATGGCTTTGATGGAAGCGCCGGCCATCATCGTGGGGGTCTTGCTCATTCATCGCTTTGGGAGTAATTCGAACACAAAAGCAAACATCACCTCCTCGGTAAAGCATTCATTTACTAACGGAAGTGTCTTCCTTATCCTTGGAAGTCTGCTCATCGGTATGCTTGCCACCGAAAAACAAGGGGAAGGCATCAAGCCCTTCACGACCGATATCTTCAATGGCTTCCTGGCCATCTTTCTGCTCGATATGGGCATTGTAAGTGGACGCAAGCTGGCCGATTTCTTCCGCCAAGGACGCTTTGCCATCCTCTTCGCTATCCTGATGCCGCTGTTCAACGGCTTGCTGGTCGCCTACACCAGCGAATGGGTCACCGTCGATGTGGGCAACCGCTTCCTTCTAGCAGTGCTAGCTGCCAGCGCATCCTATATCGCCGTACCCGCTGCCATGAAAATCGCCGCTCCCGAAGCCAATCCCTCGCTCTACCTGCCCATGGCCCTGGCCGTCAGCTTCCCCTTTAATATCACCTTAGGCTTTCCGGTGATATGGAGCGTGGTAGGAAGGACGTAAGACGTAGGACGTAGGACGTAGGAAAGACGTAGGACATAAGACATAGGGCGTAGGAAAAGATAAAGGATGAGGAGAAAAAGATCCCTCACCCATCATCCATCATCCATCATCCATCATCCATCATCCATCATCCATCATCC
>Ga0169931_10007107_pt1 | contig 16705 bp, 5 predicted proteins | sample Kivu_15m_20L_FD_129675 | JGI IMG/M metagenome (GOLD analysis project Ga0169931, IMG submission 129675) | Freshwater microbial communities from Lake Kivu, Western Province, Rwanda to study Microbial Dark Matter (Phase II) - Kivu_15m_20L... | ecosystem: Environmental > Aquatic > Freshwater > Lake ...
AAAAAACTTACAAATGGTAATCTGGTCATTGTAACGTATTTGCGTACAGATGGCATTGCCGCTAACAAGGCAAACTCATTTACATTAACAGATACTGTTGGTGGATTTTCTCAGAGCATTATCTTCCCTATTGCGCCAGCACAAGGCGGCGCAGCACAGGAAAGCGTTGAACGCATACGATATACTGCACCAAAAGCCTATGTTGCTAATGGTCGCGGCGTAACAAAAGATGACTTAATTGCACTCATTAATAAAAATTATCCATATTTTGAGGCTGTTAACGTGTGGGGTGGTGAAGAAAATGACCCACCAGTATATGGTAAAATTTATGTTGCTGCTAAACCAGCACTAGGATTTGAGATTACAGACTCAGAAAAATTAGATGTAATTAATAACGTTATCAAACCTGTATCTGTAGTAACAGTAATTCCTGAATTTGTTGAGGTTGATTATAGTTATCTAAATGTTTTCGCAGATGTCTATTATGATGCAACGAAAACTACCAGATCTCAAGATTCTCTCAAGTCTTTGATTAGAACAGCAATTATTAATTTTAAAGATGCTGAATTGGATAGTTTTAATGGTAGATATAAAATTTCTAAACTGCTCCGCGCAATTGACGACACAGAAATCTCTATTAGTTACAGTGACGCAGATTGTGTAATCGAAAAACGATTAATTCCACAAGTTGGCGCATCAAGAAACTATACATTAAATTTTGGCACATCAATTTCTAGAGAAGACCCAAAATATAGAATTTATAGCACGCCTGCATTTAGGCAATATGATCCAGAGGCAGTGTTGCGCGATTGCTTCTTTGAAGAAACACCAGGATCATCTTCTGGTGTTGAGGGTATTGAAGTTCTTGCAGCAACATCAATATACGATTCAGTCCCAACACTTACCATTGATGGCGATGGTGTTGGCGCTAATGCCTATCCAATAGTTGTAAATGGACGCATTACTCAAGTTGTTGTAGATGATCCAGGAACCAACTATACAACAGCAACTGCATATGTCACGTATCAAGATGAAATAGATGCAACTGCACAATTTAAAGTAAATGTTCAAAATCGTTATGGAACTCTGAGAACTTATTATTTTGATAATAACAATATTAAAACAGTAATGACTGCAGAAGCAGGAACTATTGACTATACATTAGGTAAATTGGTGTTGTCAGAATTTGATCCCGTTTCAATTTCAGACCCATTAAAGATTCTTCGCTTTGCTGCAAAACCAGCAACAAATAATTTTGAATCGTCAAAAGATAAAATATTTACCATAGACGAAGATGATGCAGGTTCTATCAATATCAATATGTTTGCGATTGACTGATGTTTGCAAATAACTATATCTCAACAATTGTAGAGAATCAGCTGCCTGATTTTATTCGATCAGAGCATCCAAAATTTGTTGCACTCCTTAAAAAGTATTACGAATATCTTGAACAAGAAGGTAAAACATTAAATCTTGCTAAAAATCTTTACGACTACGCAGACGTTGATAGTACAAGATCTGATTTAATTAAGTATTTTAAATCTAAGATTATTCCTAATTTTCCAGAAGAAACAGAACTATCAACGCCAAAATTAATAAAGGCTGCTAGAGATTTCTACGACAAAAAGGGCACGCCAGATTCATTTAAATTTCTTTTTCGTGCATTGTATAACCAAGACATTGATGTATATTTTCCAAAAGAAGATATTCTTAAAGCATCTGATGGTAAATGGAAACAACCACAAGCACTTCGCCTAGCATTCTCTGACACGCTAACATTAGTTGCGAACGGTAATGTAAATGTTTTTGCTGTTACCGCTAATACTATTAGTTCAAATAATATTAATTTTGTCAGTGCAAATATTGCTGTAAATTCCTATATTCAAATAGGAACAGAAAAAAGAAAAGTTACGAATGTTAATGCTTCGACAATTATCGTAGAGATACCCTTCGCAAACACAGCGAATGCGCAAACCTATGATTCTGCGAAATTATATAAAGTAACATTGAGCGAATATGCTTCCTTTGACGTCAATTTATTAGAAAAGAAACTTGGTGTTGGTGAAGTTTCAAGAACAACTTGTGTTATTGAAAAGGCAGTTCAAACAGTAGACGTTGAAACTGGACGTGAGTTTGTTGAACTCTATGTATCGAACGTTAGAAGATTATTTGATGCTGGCGAAAATCTAGTTGTCAAATATACAGAAAATGGTATAGAGAAAACATTTAAATCAAAAATTATTTCTCTAATCTCTAATCTTTCTCTATATCGCAATCGCTTTGGTGTCGTGCAAACTGGTCGTCGTTATAAAACTGGTGATCCTGTAGTGTTTTATGGCGGTCTTGCTGACACACCTGATGCAACAGAAGCAGTTGCAGTTGTAAACAATGTGTCCACTGGTTCTATTGAATCTATTACTGTAACTAAACCAGGATACTATTTTAGCACATTTGATAATTCATTTATTCGTGTATTGTCAACTAGCGGCGTCGGTGCAAACGTTGTAATCGATTCTATTTGGGACGATGCTCCAGCAAATGCAGAAGTATTCCAATTTAACACAGATGCACTAGTTTATAAACGAGATATCTTATTAAACGCATTAGAATATGATTTTGACAATGTTACCAATTATGTTAACGTTATTACAGGTGCAGGAAATACTGTCAATACAGTTAATCTAAACACAGCATTTTATGTTGCGAGTAATGTGACTGATTATTATAAATCATTTATTTTGCAGGTTATTTCTGGAACAGGTGCAGCGGGTTCGCCAAATAGTGCACAAATACTTTCGTATAATGGCACATCAAAGATCGCAACATTGTCTACAAGTTTGGCAGTTGCCCCAGACAATACAAGTAATCTTAAAATTTATGCAAACGCTCAAACTGAAATCGGTCGTGCACTTACCTACGACAGTGTTCTATTAGGCAGAATACGTCTTGTTGATTTGTTAGACGGTGGCGCTGCATTCGAAGAACCTCCAACGTTTGATACTGAAACGACTTATCAAACAGATTATACGCTAGACCAAGGATATTTGACTATTCCGACTGGTGATTTTTCAAGTTATAATAAGACTGGATTACCATATCCTTCTATTCGTCTAAGATCAGACGGTCCATATAGCACCGCAAATGGATTCTATACAGGATGTCGTTTATTCCTAGATCCTGGTGATACAGCACACTACGCTAAAGTTGTAGATTATGTTGTGACAAATCCTAACACAAGCGCAAATGTAAAGACATTGTATCTTGATCGTGCATTCGAAAACAATATTAATGCTATAAACATTCAACGTTTTAGATTATTCTTAGACTTTAGACCAAGTGTTCGTACGATCGGTAAGATCGGCGTTATTAATGTACTAAAAGGTGGAGACGGATATAGCGCAGGTGATTTCTTAGAATTTATTGGAACTGGTTATGGCGGAAACGCGACATTAACCATTTCTGGCGGCGCAATTACGGCAGTCAATCTTACAAGTCGCGGTGAAGGTTACAGCGCGATGCCGACTATTAGAGTACGCGCAGCTGATGGCTCTATTTCTACTGGTGCTAATGCTGAATTTGAGGTATTCGGTTTAAGTGGCGGCGAAGAAATAACAGCAGAAACAACTGATATTGGACGTATTCAAGATTTTCGTATTATTAATCGTGGTTTTGATTATGCAAATACGCCATTAGTTTCCTTTAAGATTGTAGATATTCTTACTGATAATTTGCCTGCAGCCACTGTGGTTTTAACGGGCGATACCGTTTGGCAAGGCAATACAACAAACACCAGTGCAACTTTCCAAGGCATTGTTGACGCATCATATAGAGCTGATAACGTCAATACAGTTATTCGAGTGTTTAATTATAGCGGAACTATTAATACATCAGCTGCATTAAGGGTTAACACGACTACTGGAAACATATCAGTTAATGTATCAACTCAAAACGCAGTTATCTCTTTTGCCGATATTTACGACGCCGCAGAAAGAAAATACCCACATTATTATGGTAATGGTCTCGCCAAAGCCAACGCAGAGTTCTTGCGTGGTCTCATTAAGTATGATGGATTCTATCTAAACACAGACGGATTCCCAAGTTCAGACAAAAAACTCCAAAACAAAGATTATTACCACAATTATGCTTATGAACTCTCTACTGAGAAATCGTTGGATGACTATAAAGAAACAATCTATCGAGTAGCGCATCCTGCTGGCATGCAACTATTGTCTAAATATCTTCTAAAAAATCAGGTTATAGAAACTGTTTCTTTATCTTCTAATGTTACGATCAGTAACACAAGTCAATCAACTAATGCTAATACGAGTTATGCAAGCAACGTTTTATATGGAAACTCATCTTTCTTTGTAAGTAAACCTGGAGAACCAGGTTCTAGAGCTAATGTTGGTGATCTAATCGTCATAAATACAACTGAAACGGCATCTCAAAAACAGTATACCAGAACCATCACTAACGTAGTCAGCAATGATGAAATTTGGCTAGAGTCCGCCATCGGCGGATTAGGCGACGGTCGTTTAAGATTTAAATCTGGAAACGCTAATGTTATAGTGTATGCTAATAATTATGCAGTAACAGAAAGTTTAGAAGCCAATGATAACATTTCATTCAATATATCTGGTACAGTGTATAGAAAGAGTATCGTGTCTGTTTCTGGTAATGTTATAGAATTAAATACTTCTACTGGACACGTTAATGCTAATTTGCTTTATCTAAAAACGCCAATTTATAACGTAGTAGGATATAAGATCATTAGGACAAATTTATGAAATCATTAATCTATAAAGATTTTGGTATCACAAACGCTGAGAATTTTGAGACTATGGTTTCATTTCCTTTAGCGAATGTTTATGTCATGATTGGCAGATCTCTACCATGGGCAAACGCATCAAATAGTTCTTTATATGATGATACTACGTTACCTGCGCCTTATGATAGCGTTGATTATGTAAATCAGTTGGCGCGCGATGCCAGTATTATGAAAAAAATCTCTGCTGCTGATCTACAATTGGTCGTTCCAAGAGTAGATTGGTTGGCTAATATTGTTTATGTTGCGTACGATCAAACAACAAACTTATTCGTAAAAACAATCTCAACAACAATTACTGGCGGAAACGTTAATGTTTCTGGAGCATTAGCAAACACAGTTGTTGCTAACGGTATTAATCTTGCTGCTCTCACACCCGACGTAATGTCAGGAACATTGATCACATTAGGAACAGAAACTAAAGAAGTTCATTATGTAACGCCGAATGGAACATTCCTTCGAGTAAATACTGCATTTGCTAATACATACACGTCACAGAATCTACAGGTGTTGACAACATCTGCAGTACAATATTCAAATAAATTTTATGTAAGAAATAGCGCTGATCAAGTCTTTAAATGTTTGTTTAATAATAATGGCGGATTGTCCAGTATTATGCCAGAAATTGCATTAGACGGACAACTACCAGAAAATCCTTACGTTGAAACTGCTGATAACTATAAATGGAAATATTTGTACACTATCCCATCAGGATTAAAGAATAAATTTTTTACTGATAAGTATATGCCAGTATTACGTGAATCGATAGTTTTTGAGAATGCAGATCCAGGTAGAATTGATATTATTAAAATTGTTAATGGCGGCAGCGGATATTATGCTGGCGGAAGTGTTAACAATTACGCTATAGCAACAGTAACAGGAGATGGGACTAGAGCAAATGTCACAGTCGATGTTACCAGCGGCATTATAACTGATGTTAACATTTTAAACGGTGGTAACAACTATACAACCGCATCAGTTACTCTAAATGATCCGTTACAAACGTCAATTGGTGCTGACGCAAATCTATCAGTCGTCATTAGTCCAAGTTATGGGCATGGAGCGAATCCAATTCGTGAGTTGGGCGCATCAAATATGATGGTTAGCGTAGATTTTGATGGAGATTTAGAAGGAGAATTACCAACTGAATCTGATGGTACTGATACGATAAGACAAGTAGCTGTTGTAAAAGACCCACAATATGCTAATGGCACTTACGCAACATCAACTTATTTACCAACATACACTGAACTTTCAGTATCTGCTCCTGCTGTTTCATTTGATCATAATGCCATTGTGTATTCTGGAATCAGTTATGAGAATGCTTCGTTTACAGCAAGAGTAGTGCATTTTGATGATGAGACGAACTTACTTTTACTGAATAATATTGCTGGCAATGTGAATGCATCAGTTTCTGAAACAATTCGCCAGTTAAATAATCCGCTCGTAACTGCGAAGGTATTTACCGTTACAAAACCAGGTATAAATATTTTCAGCGGTGAAGTATTGTATGTTGAAAATAGAGCAAAGATTACTCGTTCTCCTGATCAAACAGAAACAACTAAACTAGTTGTAGAATTTTAATCGTAGGTAAAGTCAATGGAATTTAATGTAGAACCATATTGGGACGATTTTGACGCGACTAATGGCGCACTAGAAAACAACTACATGCGTATCCTTTTTCGCCCTGGATATGCGGTTCAGGCTCGTGAACTTACGCAGTTACAAACGATTCTTCAAAATCAAATTAAACAATTTGGCGATCATATTTTTAAGGATGGTTCTCCAGTAATTGGTGGACATTTAACCATTGACAGTGGTGTCACCTATCTAAAATTAGAAGCACAAGACCCAGCAGGTCAAGATATTGATCTTGAAAATTTCCTTGGAGTTACTGTTTTTAATTCAGGAACTCCTAAAACTCGCGCTAAAGTTATTCAGACCTATGATACTTCAACAGATCGTACGTTAATTGTTAGATATCTTCGCGGATCAGGTTTTAGCGCAGGTCAGACAATTTCGACTGCAGCTGGTTTTAGTGCAAATGTTGCTACTGGAACATTTACTGGCACAGGTTCAACTGTATCCATTAACGAAGGTGTGTTCTATGTTAATGGTTTCTTTGTAACAGTCCAACCGCAGACCATTGTATTGGATCCATATTCTTCTACTCCAACTTTTCGCGTTGGTCTAGAAATTGATGAGGAAATTATCACCGAGTCAGTTGATAACGCATTGCTAGATCCTGCGCAAGAGTCATTCAATTATCAGGCTCCTGGCGCTCATCGTTACCAGTTTTCATTAAATCTTACTAAAAGAGCAATCGATTCAATCGACGATAGCCGTTTCTTTGAGTTATTGCGCGTAGAAAATGGCGTAATTACTAAACAAGTCAGCTATCCAATTTATTCAGAGTTAGAAAAGACTCTCGCCCGTCGTACATATGATGAGTCTGGCAACTACGAAGTAAAACCATTTTTCGTTGATGTTTCAGCCAATACTATTGCAGGCTCATCTGGAAACGCTAATACTTTTATTGTAAATGTTCAACCAGGAAAAGCATACGTCAAGGGATTTGAATTTGAAACTATTGGCACAACAAAACTAGGATCTGATAGAGCCAGAACTTCTACAACTAGAAAAGATTATAATCTTTCTCTTTATTATGGTAATAGAGTGTATCTTTCTAACGTACAGGGCAGTGGAACAGCAGGTTTAGGTGTTTCTTATTCTGCGCTCAATGAAGTTGATATTCACTGCGTTGCTGCTAATACAGTTAATCTTTCTGGCATTTCCGCAAATTACTATTCTACCAGAATAGGCACTGCAAAAATTCGAAATCTAGATCGTTTAACTGGCGATACATATCAACTCTATATGACAGATATGGATTTTTCGCCTATTGTGGCAACAGCCAATGCTACAACAAATACTACAGCAATTAAATTCCCAGCGAATTTTTCTCCTTCGTCAAATGCATATCAAAACTGCATTATTACTATTGTAAATAATTTTGGATCTAATGGCAACGTCGCTAAAATTACATCTTACGATGGAGCAAATAGAACTGCCTTTATTAATCCTCCAATCAGAACTGCAATGCTTCGCGGTTCAACATTTTCGCTCACTATCCCGCCAGAATTTGCTGAGTCAATTATATCAGTAGATTCAGGATTTACTGCAGCAAATTTACAAGCAAATATTGCATTAGGTAGCCCAAGCAGAGATCCTCTCGGAAATACTGTGTATGAAGATGCTACTTTGGATACAATGCTTTACAGAATTCCAAATTTTTATGTAAAGTATGACAGCGATAAGAGCGTAGATTTTTATCGCAGAATATTAAAGCCATCAGTAAATTTTACAGTAAATGGTTCCGTAACAATTACTCTCACAGGTTCTGATGGGGTATTAGATTTTGGATCAGACGGTTCAACTATCTCATCTGCTGAACGTTCGGAAAATATTATTGTTGTTGCAAAAACTGGTGCAAATGCTGGTAAAATTATTGACATGACTGTTGGTGACAGAAGCGCATTCAGAACAGACTCAGTTACATTGACTCTACACACTTCAAATGGATCTGGCACAGCATTTAATGGCGATATCTATCTAACAACAAAACTTAACAACGCTAATGGTGTTGCTCGTAGAGTTAAAACATTAGTTCAATCTAATAGTGCTATTGAAACTGGAGATACTTTATCTTCAGCATCTGCAGTTACTGGATACTCAGAAATTAAAATAAATGCTTCTAATGGCACTATCTGGTTTACTTCTAGCAATGTTGTAAACAAAGTTCCTGGAGAAAAAACTTCTCTATTCTTAAGCGATGTCGTAAGAATTAATAGAATTTATGATTCTGGTAGCATGTCTTATGCGCCAAATACAACTAACAAAACAGATATTACTGATCGTTATACTTTTGATTCTGGTCAAACTGATAGTTACTATGACCATGCTTCAATTACTCTAAAACCAGGAGCAAATCCACCAAGTGGACAGACAGCTGTATTCGTAGATTACTATACGCACACTGGTACTGGTTATATTTCCCAAAGATCATATGCTAATAGCGTTTATGAATCTGAACAAATACCAGTTTATAAGAGCCAAACAGGTCAATTGTATTATCTTCGTGATTGTATTGATATGCGTCCACTACGTGTATCAGGATTGGTTGCTAATCCGTATAGAGCAATTACTCTTGGACCAACAGGAAACGTTGCTGTTGATGGGTATGTTATTACTGCTAATACGGCAAGAACGCAAAATGTATTGACTCCTCCGCTAATCACTGGTTCTATTGTTAGAATCAATAACGAAGATAGAATTGTAGATAAAATTGACAATTCAACACAAATTAGAGTCACTAGACCATTTAATTCAGCATGCACTAATGGATCTATTCAACTAGTTGTTGAAAATATCCAGTTAACTGGTGGTGTTGTGCAGCGTCCAACTGATTCCATGGAATTAGATTACGAATATTATTTGCCAAGAATTGACAGAGTCGTTGCTACAAAAGATAAAGAATTTAAACTTATTCAAGGCGTTCCTTCATTAACGCCAGTTCCGCCATTAGAACCAGAAGATTCAATGTCTATTTGCACAATGGATCTTCCGCCATATACTGCTTCTTTAAAATCAATCAATATTAAACATATCGAAAATCGTAGATATACGATGAAAGATATTGCGATTATTGACAAAAGAGTTGCGCAGTTAGAAGATTATGTCCGACTTAAAGAATCTGAGAAAAACATAATCACGAATCCACCAAAGTCACCAGAAACGCCAAACATCAATAAGCCAATCTATGGTACTATTGTTGATGAATTTAATGATATGACGGTGGTTGACACATCTCCTAGCGCAGAATTTTCTGCTGCCGTTGAGAAGGGTGTTCTGACTTGCGCCAAGTTGATTAAAGCATATTCGCTTGAACCAACTAAATGGAGCACAGGCGATAAACTCTTTATGCTAGATTATTCAGAAACACCATTTGTTTCTCAGCCATTGTACTCAAATAACTCTGGTGAGGTTGTACAAAGTGGAATTATTGCTAAATTTGAAGGATTTGCAACTCTATCGCCAGAGCGCGATTACTTCTACTCGCAAACATTCTTACCAGTATTGGGCGACACATCAGGTCGCTATGTTGAACCACCAACAACTTTGGAACCTTCTGTTGAACCAAGCACTCCTCCAGCTCCAGACGGACCAGTGCCAGTTCCACTTCCAACGTTTCCATATCTAGATCCAAATTATAGCGGAAGCATTGTGGTAAATATTGGCGCTAACAATTATACAGATACTGTATACAACGAGCCTGTGTTGGTTGGCGCTGATCTTCCAACTAGAAGAAGTATTGTTGTTGATATTCCTCACTGGACTACACAACCACAAATTGATATTGTGCCTACTTGGATTGACTACCTTCAAAATTTAAACATTTCCCCTATAACCGCAAGTAATAGTTATGTCGATGTTGATATTACTAGTGCACCAGATACTATTACAACATCAAATGTTACGGCATTTAACCTTGCTGCGATTGGATTAACAGTTGGTGGATTCTTAGCAATCGGTTCAGATGTTGGAATACTTGACGATCGCGAAGAAAGATTTATTAAATATATCGATCCTGCAGGAGCATTTCTAGAAGTTGATACTAACTTTACTGCTAACATTGCAGCCGCTAATTTGGCAAATGTTGCAATCGTTGAAACATTTACTCCTATAACTAGGTCGCCAACTATTACATACGAGCCAGTAATTACTCAACAAATTGCACTAGACTTTACTTCTATGATGCCACTCACATATCTTGATGATATTTGGGCTCCGCCAATCGTAGAGCCAGTGCCGCCAGTTGAGTATCCAATGCCCGTATTTGCGCCAGGATGGTTACAAGAAACTATCACTGCGCCATCTGTTGACACTGGATTTGATCAAATATTTAATACTCAACCTGATACTCCACCAACTCCAGAAACTGATTTTAACTTTAATTTTGGCGATTTTGGTTATTGGAATTTTGAAAACTTTTATTATGGATCATAACTGAGGTAAAACGACATGGGTGTTTACATTAAACCAGAAGAATTAGAACGCATTAGAAATAGAGCTGCTACAAAGAAAAGCCCTGTAGCACCTTTAGTATATGAGCCAAATGATCCGCAAACGCCAAGCATCACGCCATTTATGCGTGAAAATGATATTAACTTCCAGGTAGTTAATCTAAAACCAGAAGCAACAGCCAATATCTTTTTTGACAATATTAAAGTCAATCATTTTAGCCAAAGAGCATCTTATGTTAATGCTAATAGTTCTTCAGCATTTACAAGCATTCGTATTAATGAGGGCATTTATGGCAAAACTTCAAAAGCATATGCAGAAGTTCTAGGATCATCTATTACAGGAACTGATAATTTACTTTATTTAAACGAAAACTTTTTATCTGTAAAAGTTGCTGGTTCAAGTTTAGCATCTACTGATTTTAATGCTGATGATTATGTGTATCAAACCTCTAGTAATAATATGTTTTATTTTGACATATACAATGGGTTTTCATATCCGCAACTAGAGTTTTTCGGAAGAGTCAAAAACTGGGAAGTTTTAAATTCTACAACTGGCGTATTGATTATCGAGCCATTGTCAGGAACATTTAAGACATCAGTTACAGACAGCAGCAAAAATGCTATTTTTAATCAAACTAATTTTATTTTAAATCGCGCGGCAACTGACGTTTATGCGAACAATAGATTTAGCGTTGCTGAAGACGTTGTGAGGGTTGGTCAAACTAATGCATTATTTAATGTAACAAATTATGTTGCTTTGTCATCATCTGTGAGCGGTGCTGGCATTAACTTAAAATCTATTGTTCTATCTTCTAATGCTATTTCTCGCGATGGATTGGCAACAATTGTTGGCAATACAATTAGTATCGTCTCTGGTACTAACATGGGTTATAAGGCAAACGTTGCAGCAGTCGCATATTCCAATGCGAATGGTTGGATGATGGCAATTACTGATGCTGATATGGACTCATATTGTACATCCAACTCAGTATATTCAATCGGCGAACATACAGTCAATGATGTTGGCGCATTGTATGGCATTTTCCACATTCCATCATATACTACAATTCGTTGGTTAGCAGGTGATCGTGTATTTACAGTAACTGATACTGCATCATATGACGATAATAATTATAGAATGCGTGCTATCGCCAAATATACGGCACTCGGTAAACTCGATACTTCTGAGAATTCAAGAAATAATGTTCTTCGTGAAATGACTCCAAGCACAAGACGTGCCCCGCCGAAGGCAACTGAACCAACTCAAAAGGTTAACGATCGCAAATTTATGGCGCAAACATTTTTTACGCCTAAAGGAAATTCTATTGTTAATGGTGAAGTCAAAAATGCATTTGGCATTTATGTCACATCTATAGATTTATTCTTTAAAGAAAAACCAACAAACAATGATGAGTTGCTACCATTTACTGTTGGTATCTCAAAAGTTGAAAGCGGTATTCCTGGAAATGATTTAATTGCATCTAGAACTTTAGACGCAGCTGAGATTAATGTTTCAACAAGACCAGACGTTGCTAATAGCAGCACCTTAACGAAATTTTCATTTAAAGATCCAGTTTACTTGCTACCAGAAACAGAGTATGCTATTAAGTTAATGACTGAATCTGATGAGTATATTGTTTGGACTGCAACATTAGGTGGTACATATGAAGATAGTGTTGGAAATTTGAGAAGAATTTCTGAGCAACCATATTCTGGCAATTTCTTTAAAGCACAAAATGCTTCTAACTGGAATCCAATTCTAAATCAAGATTTGATGTTTAGACTTAATCGCGCTGCATTCGAAACGTCGAATACTTTCTTCTTCAACATCAGCCCTACTAAATCTGAACTTAATCGTATGGGTCCAGAATATGTTTCAAACACCGTTTATGATGCAATTAAAATTTCTTCTAGCGGTGAACAAACAAAAGCACCTACGAATATTTTATATGAAGTGAAAACTACCAGAGCTGATGGAACATCCACTGATTACCAAAAGATCAATAACAATGAAATTTTCTATTTCAGTAGAGATACAGCTGGCGCAATTAAGCGAAGAGCAATATTTAAGGGTGATGCTGAGTCAATTAACGTAAGAGTTACTATGACTACAAGCGATTCAACAGTATCACCAATTCTAAACTATGAGCAAATCAGCGCATTTACTTTGACAAATATTATTAATAATGCAGGATTGGCTAATAATTTAATCACCATCACAAATCCTGGTAATCATATTAACGTCGCAAATATTGCTATTACTATCAGTTTACCTGATATTGGCAGCGATGTCGCGACTGCGAACGTGTTGCCAGGTATGTTGAGCGGCAATAATCTACTTGCAATTAATATTACCAATCCAGGTTCTGGGTATTATTCAACACCAGAAATCTTTATTGTTGAACCAGGAGCACCTGCTAATGCAACTGCAGTCATTGCTGGTGAAACCGAATCTTCTGGTGGCAATATTCTTGCCAAATATCAAACAAAGATTGTTACACTAGAAGATGGATTTGATGCTGGTGATCTGATCGTAAGACTAGATGCTATTAAGCCAGTAGGAACAGACGTTGCAGTATACTTCAAGATATTGTCTGCAAAAGATTTGGATAATTTTAACGATAAGAAGTGGAAATTGATGCGTAAGGTTCGCGATAACATTTCACCAGATCTAAATAAATCAGTTCCATTAGAATATCGTTTCTCCCTTACAAAAGGCAGTATTGAATACAAGGAAGGCGACAAGATGTATCCTATTGGCGGATCGTTTAAACAATTCGCTATTAAGATTCGACTCACGTCTAACGACCCAACAGTAGCACCTTCGGTTGATTCACTGCGCGTAATCGCTGTTCCAGGCGGATAATCTATGAAATTTAAAATTAAGAACACGCCATTTACCAGAGATTTAAAGAATATGGCTATATTGTGTACGGATAAATCTGTTAAGGCTAGATATGAACAGCAGATGGCTTTGGTTAATGAAAACAAGCGTAGAGATGAAGAAATAAATAGAATCAAAGATGATATTTCAGACATTAAATCTATGCTTATTAAAATGATCGAAAGAGGACAAAATGGCTAACGCAAATATATCACCGATTCAAGTTACTAATACCTTTGATGAATGGCGCGTCGCCACGAACGATCTTATTCAAGACCGCAATATTTTGCGCAATAAGACTTATGTCAAAGATGAAGCAGACCTTCAACTAGCCAATGGCGCGTTAACTCTTTCGCGTTCGACTGGCGGCGTGCTCCTCACGCTTACTGGTCAAGGTGGTGCGTTGATCGGTGGCACAACTACGACTTCTGATCTTGTTGTGCAAGATGATGCATCTGTTGCAAATAATTTAACAGTTACTGGCAACGTAATTGCTTCGGGTAATGTTAGCGTTGGTAGAAATGTCAACGTTGCCATGGAACTCGCTGTAACTGGTAATGTTGCAGTTAATGTTGATAAATTTACTATCAATTCAAATACTGGCGATGTTACGATTAAGGGTGATATGATTTTAGATGGCGGAGACCTAGTTTCTACGCCAAATGCCAACGTTGTTAACACTTCAACAAATAATGTTAATTTTGGTGGCGCTACAGAAATATTGCGCATTGGTTCTCCGTCAGGCACAACTATAATTAGAGGCAAAGCCAACGTTGTTGGTTCTGCAAATCTTTTGTTTGGGGCAAACGTAACTGGAGACTTTTATGTTTCCAATAGCGTAACTGTAACAGCAAATAGTTATTTTGACGCTAATGTGAATGTTGGCGAAACAATTTACGTTAATGGTATCGTCGCATCGAGATTTAAAAACGTCGATGTTTCAAACGTCGCAACGATTGACAACGCATTTATCACTACTTTAACAATAACAAATCCAATTCAATCTCTTGGCACTGGCGCAAATAGTTGGTCGCTAAGAATGGGTTCCTCGTCAGATGGCGAAGGTTTCTTCCGCATTCAACGCAGCGTTGCCTCAGGCAACGTTGATATTTTCTGGGATGAAACAGATGATACATGGAAATTGGTGAGAAACTATCCAAATTATGGAAATGAAAGAGCAAATCTCAGCGCTACATTAAAGAGCGTTAGAGATTTTGTCATTAATACCACTGCATCATCAACGCAGACTATTGATCTTTCTCAGTCTAATTGGTTTAGATATACGCTAAACTCAAATACAACATTTGTGTTTGCAAATGCACCAGCAAGTGGCGTTGGAATTACAGCGACGCTTCTTATCAATCAAGATGGTACTGGAAGCAGAACGATCTCTTTTGCTAATGATGTGTATTATGCCAATGGAACTGTTCCATCGCCAAGTACAAATGCCAACTCTGAGGATATGTGGACATTTACCACATATGATGGTGGTGCGTCGTTTATTGGCGCATTAGCAATTAAAGATTCATTCGTTCGTCGCATTCCTGATGGTTTAGTCGAATATCTTGTCGTTGCAGGCGGCGGCGGTGGTGGTGCTGCAGATCATCTTTGGTATCACGGCACTGGCGGCGGTGGCGGCGGCGGTGGCGGCGTTCTTAGCAGCCCATCAATGAATATTGTTAATGCTGTAACTCATACAGTTACAGTTGGTGCTGGTGGTTCTGGTGCTTGGGATAATAACTATTATGCTGCTGGCGTTCCTTCTACTCTCTATGGATTTCAGGGAGCTCCATCAGAACCAAGATATATCGTAGGATCTTCTGGTGCCAATTCTTCCATCACAGCTCCAGGTCCATTTTCAAATGTGGTTGCTGTCGGTGGCGGCGCTGGTGGTATGAACTATGCATATGGCGCTCAAGCCCCATTGGGAGTTGGAGTTTCAGGATTTCCTGGCGGTTCAGGGGGTGGTGATGGTCGCGGTGGAGTATTTGCTGCATACAGACAAGGCGTTCCAAGTGCATTTAATCTAGTAATGAATTTACCATGGTATGATGGAACTAACGTAGGAACTGGAACTACTACAACACTTCCATACACCTACAGCACTCCTAGCATAAACCTTGCCGTCATATTTGGCGGTAATACAACAACCAGTGGACCAGCATTTACTCCAACGGCGAATTTATGCCAACCATTTACATGGAATGCAGCAAACAATCACTTTACATATAATTTCTATGATAATGGATTGGCTAGTAGCGCGCCAGGTGTTCAAGGTGGCGGATCAGGCGTTCCTGGACAAGGATTCGCTGGCGGAGACAGCGGTTATCTTTATACTGTCAATGCTCATAGCACCAGAGTTAACACAATGCCTGGTCATATAGGATTGGGATACTCAGGCTCGCCCTTTGCTGATTCTTTTACAAGATCTCCAGTAATTACAGATGCAGATGAAGTTAAAAGAGCATATATCATTTACGGAATTCTTGTTGGTGGAGCAGGCGCTGGGGGAGGTGGCGGAGCTGGAGGTATTGGACAAACAGCCCCAGCAGTAGAAATGGGTCCACCATATGGCGGCATCACTTACGATCTTGGTTTTATCACTCCTTTTGGCACAACTCCACTTCTTAATCCTATACGCGGCACTGCAGTTCCAATTTTAACTGGTCAGCAACAAGGTGGTAATGGTGGTATCGGTGTCACATCAACAATCTCAGGATCATCTGTAATCTATGCTGCTGGTGGCGGTGGTTACGGTTATGCGATTGGTGGTAAGGCTGGCGGAAACGTGAGCGCAAATGGAGCAGGTGCTGGTGGATTTGGCGGTCAATTGACTTATGGTCCAACAGGATCATTTACTCAACCACAAGGAACTCCAGGATATACTGGAAATACAGCAACAAATGCAGCATT
>Ga0169931_10007108_pt1 | contig 16705 bp, 38 predicted proteins | sample Kivu_15m_20L_FD_129675 | JGI IMG/M metagenome (GOLD analysis project Ga0169931, IMG submission 129675) | Freshwater microbial communities from Lake Kivu, Western Province, Rwanda to study Microbial Dark Matter (Phase II) - Kivu_15m_20L... | ecosystem: Environmental > Aquatic > Freshwater > Lake...
CGAACTTTACGCTATAATTAATACTAGAAGGTTGAGCTTCGGCTCCTTTCTAACGCCCCTCCCTTTCTGGGGGCGAAACGCTCCCTCCCTTTCTGGGGAGCTAGTCCTGAGCATGACGCCAAACTGCTCCCTTTCTCTATTGACAAACATACCTTTATATGAGATACTTAAGATATGAAACTAACTAATGAATATATCAAAGCAGAACTTATTAAGATCAATGAGTTATTAATATCGGGATCTCTTCATGATGTAGATGAGGCTAGTCATATATCAGCAAGGTTAATAGGTGAACTCAGTTCTTCTTGACATACCCTCGCACTTTCGGCTATAATGGTTATATGAGTAGGGTGGTAGTCTGCGATATATGCAGCAAAGAAATTGAAGTGCGATGGGGCATATTTGCTCATGATACACTTAATAGACATAGAAAGGAACATAAAAATTAAATGCAAAATGAAGAATTTACAGAAACAATGAAAGAGTCTTTATCAAAAATGTATTGGCAAGGATATGCTGATGCCAAAGAAGACATTGCAGTAGAGATTGAAGCTATTGATCTTGGTACATCTTCTCAGCTTAACGGTCTTGGAGTTAAGATGATTGCAACAAAAATTGCTAGGGGTAATTAATGTCACGGTATGAATTTAATAATGAGATTATTGAGATAGACGAAGAGTTAGAACGTGCTATCATGAAAAGGTATTTTGAGAAGCGTTTTATATCTACCCTCGTTTGTTCTGCTTTTATTATTGGATTTTTATTAGGAGTGATTGCACATGCCATTTGATTGGGATAATACAGAGGTTATTCATCAGTCCCGCCGACCATTACGATGGATAGCAAATTGGGCTGGAAGTGTGGCAACTAGTGGGATACTTGATATGTCATATATGGAAGATGATGGCTATACTGGCTGGCGGTATAAACTTAAACTATTCTTATGGAATACCTTCTACCCAATTTATAACAAATATGGAACACACTATAAAATGAATTGGGATCTATCAGGTCCAGGATGGGATGACTATGATGACAATGGTGTGCCATATTGGGATAAATGGGAACTCTGGGATTACGAAGATGAAGAAACAGGCGATGCATTTAGGATAATTAATCATGAAAAATAAGAAGATTGTATTACTTGCTATTTCTGCATTTATTGCAGCATTTGGAATGTATAAAGCATTTAAAGATTTATCAGATGCGTTAGAGTCTGCAGATATATCTTGGGATGAAGAAGAAGACTTGAAAAAGCTTTAAGCATGTGATATGCTTATAGAACGGAATCGTAACTTAGTAGAAAAGAGAGAATAATGAATCCGAAAGTAACACTAGTGGGTCGCCTTGGTGCTGATCCAGAATCAGTTGGAACAAGCGGAGTTCGTCTTCGTGTTGTAACAAGTGATAGAGCAAAAAATGATAAGGGTGAGTGGGAAGATCGTGACACCTCTTGGTGGACGGTAAAAGCATGGAAAACTCTTGCAGAACAAACAAAAAAGACTCTTAAGAAGGGTCAAGAAGTAATGATTACTGGAACAATCTATCAAGAAAATTGGACAGATAATGCTGGTAATAATAGAACTTCTTATGAAGTAGTAGCAGACTCAGTAGGACTAACTGCATATACTATTTCAAAACAGCCAGCAGTAGCTACGGCTTCAGCATCAGACAATCCTTGGAATAACTAAGGACATTTTTGTGGTGGGGCCAGTATCTATAGAAGGGTATTTGGCCTCACTATGAAAAGATATTTATGGAAGTGTAAGTCTTTTGGCACTCTTATGTTTATTGAAACAGAATTAGATGAAAGTAATATTCACAAGTACCCGCTATGTATTTGCGGTAAAACTAGAATGGATCCAGTAAATGGGTAATTGGACTGAAGAATTAACAGATGAACAAAAGAAACAAGTATGGGATTTTATTGTATTTACTGTAAAAGAAATACGTGAACAAATTGCTTTAGATGTTGAATATACATATGAGGTTTGGGCAACTCATGGTAAAGCTAAAAGTAGACAGACTAAAAAGGCTTTTATGGTTTGTGCTGATATAGCAAGAGGATTAAACGAAAGAATCTCTGACGCAAAGGAACAATAGCTCAGTTGGTTAGAGCCCCCGACTCATAATCGGGTCGTCGTAGGTTCAAGTCCTACTTGTTCCACAATGCGGATGTTGCATAATGGTAGTGCCTCTGCCTTCCAAGCAGATAGTGAGAGTTCGATTCTCTTCATCCGCTCCAGTGATATAATATAAACATGAGTTTAGAAGATGATCTTAAATCTATTTTATTTGAAATAGGAAAAGAAGTTAAAATACATAAGTTAATTGATGGCAACTTTATTATTGATATAGATTATGATAAATACTTGTCTCAAATATTAGATGTTGTAAATAAGTCAGATTCGTAAAAGCTGGGGTCTTTAAACTTAGACTGAAGCAATCCCAATACTTTGTTAAATGAATTATCTTCACTTGATAAAAAATATCCATTTACATATACATTATCTGTATTTTTGTATATCTTTATATCTTTAATTTTTTCTCCGCCTACCCCGTAGATATTCCCATACATAGATCTTGGCGCATCTGATAGTTCAACAATCTTACATAGTTTTTCTTTTTCAAATATCATTGGGGTGTGAACATCATAATTTAATGGCATAGATATTCCCATCCTTTTTAATTTTTTATTAGCTTCGGATAATACTCTTGCATATTTTGATATTCCATATTCATCCATATGTCTTTGTATCTTATCTTCAAGTAATCCATCATAATAATGACTAAATGAATCTGGTTTATTTATAATATAAAAATCATCATTCATCAAAATAAATTTGTCTATATCGCTATTGCATATTTTTTTATAACATTCGCTTATATTATCAAACTTACTGCCTTGATTTTTTACCTCTGTGTATTGTCCAGAATACCATGAAGGTCTGCCGCCAAAAATATGTATATCTGCATTTGGATAAAAATATAAAACAGATCTTATAGAGTACCTTAGCTCTTCGTTAGATCCATCCCTACATATATAAATAAATTTCATGTTTATCTTTTCTTAATATAAATATCTGCATACATTCTTTCTTGTAGTGCAAACCCTATTACTTCCCAATCTTTATTCTTGTATAAGAATTCACATACCGTTTCAATTACACCATACACCATATAGTCTGCGTCATCATAAATATAGTCATTCAGCCCTATTATACCGCCTTCAGCAAGCAGTGGCAAAGAAAGCTCAAGATCTTTAGATGCATGTTCATAGTCATGGTTGGCATCTATATAAATATAATCGTATTTTTTGTTTAGCTTTGGCAAGACTTCATAACTGTACCCTTTGTGTAGTTGTACCTCTGGATTATTTTTAAATCTATTTTTGACAAAGCTATAGTGTTGATCTTTATTAAATCTATTAAGATCTCTCCAGTCATTAGCTTTAAATACATCAAGAAGGTCAATGCTTAATGGTTTTGTTTCTAATAGCCGTTCTGCATAATCCCCCGCTAGAGTGCCTATCTCTAAAATATTTCCATTTTTTGGAAGGTATTTAATGAATTCAAACTTAGTAGAGTATAGTTTAGCATTATCTAACTGATCTTGAGATATTAATGTTTTTAAAGTCACCCTTAATTATATCAGAAGGTGAGGTATAATGGATTATATGGGGTATCCAAATTGGTTTGAACAGGGAGCAATAAATTATTTTAAGCTCATACTTCCAGACAGATATGCTGGAAAACCTTTAATAGATTTTCTACAAATAGGTGCATACACTGGGGATGCAACAGAATGGCTAATGGAAAATATAATAACTGATAAAACTTCTTGGCTTACAGATGTAGATACTTGGTGTGGATCGGACGAAGAAGTACACAAAAGTTTTGACTGGCAGGACGTAGAGACGGTATACGATCAAAAAATATCAAAATACACAAATGTGTGTAAAATAAAAGGATATTCGTCTGACTTCCTTCAAAATGCTAATGATGAACATTATGATTTTATTTATATTGATGGAGACCACAGGGCAGAAGAAGTTTATAAAGATGCCACATTTGGCTGGAGATGCCTCAAAAAGGGGGGAATCATGGCTTTTGATGACTATAGGTGGGTACATGACTCAAAAGACCCTCAGATGTCTCCTAAGCCAGGAATAGACAAGTTTTTGGAGCAATACAAGTACAACCTATTCTTGATAGTAAAAGATAAACAAGTATGGGTATCTAAAAATGAATAAATTGGAGAACTTTGGTCCAGTATATTTAATTAATCTAAAAGATCATAAGCATAGATTAAAGAATGCTGAGCAAGAATTTAAGAAATACAAGATTAAAGATTATACTGTTATAGAAGCTATCGACGGCAGAAATAATGACCTATCTAATATTATTAAAGGTGAATATCCAAACTTAAAATCTTCAGAAATAGGGTGTATTGCTTCTCATATAAAAGCTTTGGATCATTGGCTCAATACTTCTGACAGCGAATATGCAATAATAATGGAAGATGATTTTAGTTTTGATACCGTTGATTATTGGCAGTGGGACTGGAATTATGTTATAAAAAATATTCCAGACAAGGCTGATATTGTTCAATTAATAATGATACAGAATGAACCTATTAAGTTTAATCTACATAAAAAAATGCCATATGAGTTTAAAAAAAGAATGAGTTATTCTTGGTCCACCGCCTGCTATTTAATTAAAAGATCTTATGCAAAGTTCTTAGTTGATCACCATTTAATAGATGGTAAGTATAGGTTAAGTAGTCATGGCTATAGAAATCAGGCTGCAGATGTTGTCTTGTATAACTTAGGAAATGCATACTCAATGCCATTATTCACACATATCCTTGATGAAAAATATGCAATTAATTCAAATCATCTTGACTTTCATACTAGATCTAGAAACTTTATAAATAGTTGGTGGCAGAAAAATGGTAATCTATATCCAAAAGAACAATTCTTTGATATAAAATCTGGCCTTGTTGAAAAAACTAACAAGCCTAAAATATGTTTTAAGATTTTTCATGACGAAGAAAATATGAATATACCAATAAGAAGAAAGCTTGTTAGACGTGCTAAAGAACAACTTCTTGAAAACTTTCAAGAGATAGACACGCCAACCATTATCATAAAAAATACGGATGATATAAAATCATTTTATAAAAAATCTAAGTTAAAAATATATCCAAAAGGTTTTGAGGATAGTGGATGGAAACCAGGAGAACTTGGTATTTGGGCAAGCAACTACACGGCTTGGAATAACTTCTATAACTCTAAGTATGATCATTTAATGTTGATGGAAGACGATATACAGTTGTCTGGAAATTTTAATAAAATGATATATAAGTATGTTGACGAGCTTCCAGAAGATTGGGACGTATTTACTGTTTATATTCCTAGAACAGGTAATATTAGATATAAGCATAACTCAAAAGATCTCATGGTTGGAAAAGATAATATATGTAAGGTATACCAGTCTTGGTCATGCTTATGTTATATTGTTAGTAAATCTGGCGCAGAAAAAATGATTAAGGATGTTAAAAATCCAGTATCAAGACCAATAGATCACTATCTTTTCTATCATAAAAAGTTAAATGTATATGCTATTAAAATGGAAAACGGAAATATCTGCGATATTTATAAAACAGAGTCTACTGTTCAAAAGGTTGAAAAACAAGATATGACAGGGTATGTTTAAATAAACTTGTTATACAAATAATCTATAGTTGATCTTTTAGGCAATTTATTCTTATCCATACCTTCTCTATTGAGGAACTGATTCCATATCTGTAATGTATGACTATTTCTACACCTATAAAGAACTTCTTCTGTGTAGTCTCTATCCCATATCTTCTTCCATTGCCAGAAATGTATTGGATAAAACACCTTTGGTGGCTGTGCGTACTTTATAACATTAAATCTATTTGCGCCTTTGGTTACAAGCAATGGACCTATCTCTGACCACACTATCTTATCTTTATCATATTGAGTAGATCTTTTAATTAAAAAGTTAATTAAGTCAGAATCCTGTGGCATTCTTAGTATACCGTTTGCAAGTCTCTCCTCTTCTTCAAAACCAAAAAGGTAGTCACCAAAATCCCAGTCTGATCTTAAACAGATTGAGTCTGTATCAGTCCAAGTCAATCCAGTTTCTTTAATCATTTTATATCTAAACATATCGGCAAATGGACCATAGGAATTCTGTACTTTAAATATTTCCGACTCTGTAATAATTTTGTTTGCATCTTGTTTAATTATACCTTTTGGAACTTTTAAATTCATATCATAAACAAATAAAGTAAATGAATGATCATAAAAAATAAAAGAAGCAAGGGCTGTTTGCTCTACCTTGCTTAAAGGATTTCCTATCCAGAGTGATCCAAAGTTTGCCATATTCCACCTATTAAAATAGGACGAGCCTATTTCTAGACCCGCCCTATTCTCGCCGAGCTATTTACTCAGACTTATTTTTCTTCTTTGGCTTTGCAGCCTTAAGAGCTTGATCAACAGCTTTTGCTGCTGGCAAACGACCAAATGATGGATCGTTTGGATTAACTGCACGTGCTAGTACTGGGATAACAGCACCAACAAGTGCTGCCCATAAATCTTTCGGATCTGTTACTCCTGCAACGTACAGTGCTGATGCTGCTCCTACTACTGAACGAGCATAGGATGCTAGCATTGCTTTTAGTTCTTTCTCTGTCATTATTGACCTCCTAGGATAGAACCTTTATTAGTATAGCATATCCAGCCCAGAGCCCAATAATGCCTGCCACCCCTGCAAATACTGGTGGCGCTGGTACTGGTAATTTGAATGCAGCAAATACTACACCACATCCAAAACCTGTTAAAACAGAAAATAGTATGTCTTTCATATTTCACCCATTAATTTCATCATTTCTTGGATCCTGATCTGGATTATCTAATGGTGTTGGAGCAGTAGCAAGAGTGCCACATCCGATACACTCAATATCTAAATGATACATGCCAATGGTATAAGTTTCTGGATCAAATGAAGCAATAATTTTAAACAAAGTATTTCCACAATTTGGACATATACAAGTAGGAATACCTCTAGCGTCTATCATCTATATCCTCTGGAAGTAATTTTTTTAAAGTATCTAACTCTTTAGATATTTTCTTTAAAGCAAAATCATGTGGTGGAGCCATACCCTCTATAACAATTCCATATTTGTTATAATGCTCAATTTGTGGCTCTACCTCATTTATAAAACTTTTTAAACCATTTTGCACTTCCTCTATATAGCTAAACGCCCAGTCACGAGAATCTGATAAAAATTTTATAAAACTTTCATTGTGTGACTTATCATTTTCTGATATATTTGGTTGTTGATTATTATTAGCATCAACAGATGCCAAATAAAGAAGTGTGCTTTCTGCTAAATACTTAGTAGTATCTTTTAGCTGTCTAGCAGTATGTATATATGCTATAAAAAATGATAGTCCAAATACAGCAAGAAATATTAATAATATATCCACTAGATACCTCTTTTCATATATAAGTATACTACAACAAATTACTTAGAAAGTCTTTCTTCATGTGTTGGCCAGTAATATTTACATGGCTCTTTCCTGTCTGGACAGCATGGGGTATTATTAATGCTAGTTGTTGCATATTGAAAATGTACATAATAGAGCGGATCTTTTTTAAATAGGTTAGCACGATGCGTTGTTACAACACGCAATAATTTTTGCTCATCTCTAAACCATTTTGGAATATTTTTTCCCCAGTCTTTGCCAAATTTTCTTTTAAGCAGTTTCATATTTTCTTGGTTTTTATCAACTTTTATGTTTCTATTTCTTGCTTCTTTAATCATTGCATACACATACTCGTTGAGCATCCATTCACTACCCCTCCACATCAGAACGGCTGGATGATTTCTCCAACCACCAGTGGGCGAGTTTCCAGACAATACATTAAGTATTTGGTAGCCTTCTAATATTTGTTTATTCAGACGCTTGCTGTCAAGCATACTAGCAGATATGGTGAAATCTGATTGTGGTAAAAATGTTTGCATTATTGTAGTGGCTCCCGTGTTACAAGCACGATAGCCCCCTCCATCTCCAACGCTTTCTTTACAAGGGTGACGTATTTCACCGCTTCTATTTTCTCGTCATGCGTTAATGGCAAGAAAGATCTTTCATCTAATTTTATCGTAAGAAAGTGCTCATTGTCAATAAGAAAAATTTTAAAATTAGAAGGCGCCTGTATATTATAAAATGCCCTACGCATAGCATCTGTATACATTAATTATCCTTACTTCTATTTTCAGAATATTTAAATATTTGATCTAAAGATTTCCACTCAATATCATTTTCTAAACCAAGAGCAGCTAAAAATATTTGCCAAGTCTCAACAACATAGTCTTTTGCCATTGGAGATGCATCGACTAAGCTGGAGTCAATTAAAAATGCAAGAGGTAAACCAAGATCATTGTATTCAATAAAGTCTTCTAGTTCTTTATCTTGTCTATAGTTAGACCATAGCTCTGCAAGTATTGAACACATAGTTTCAAAACTAGTTAAACCGTCTCTGTCGTCAACACCTTCCATATTTCACCCCATTCTTTTTTGCTCTTATGACTATTAAACTCTTTAGATATTTCGCCTTCTTCTAAATATATACCGCCCCATACTCCCCATTCTTTACCAGATATACCAACTGCAAAACATTTATTGGCTACTGGACAAGCTTTACACAAAGAATCTACAATAGGTCTAGAATCAATATCATTTTCATATTTATCAAAGAACGCATTCGTTTCTATGCCAAGGCAGGCAGAACCATCTTTCCATAGGTGCTGTTGCATGTTTAGCCCCTATATTTATTTGGAATATCCCAACCATTCCGATTAACTGGGTAAACTCTTTGTAAATACCAAACACCTTTTACTCTTACGCCACTTGGTGAAGTACGACCAGCTTCAGATCTTTTACGATCAGCAACATCCCAACCGATCCAAGACAAATTATTGTTCTTAGATACAATCTTTTCCATTTTTTCTAGATTTGATATAATCATTTTTTCTCCTAATACCTAAAAATTCCAGTTTCAACTTGTTTTGATTCTGCTACAGATACCAGTTTAGATACTGGATCTTTTGGCTTACTTAAAAACGCAAAGTAATTAATATGCTCCATATTTTCTAAAGCCCATGAAGATGCTACCTTATAGTGCCTAATCTTCATGCCTCTAGCCTTCATTCCTCTTTCAGAAAGATTGCAAAATTCAGAAACCATAGAGTTGATTCTAACTGGTCCAACAGAATAAATATGTAATTCTTTATCTTCTGAAGCCATGCCAGACATTGCTACTCCCATAGCACGTAAAAAAACCTGATAGTCATTAAACTCTTTGCTTCCCTGAACTACCACGTTCATTATTGTGACTCCTTTAATTTATCTAAAATAAACATCATTTTATGAATATCTGCCTTAGACATGCTTGATGTATCCACCTGTTTGGCGGTATCATGTAAAACACTTCCACTCTCTGTTTCTGCAACAAAGAAAACATTGTCTTTAACCCAATAAGCATTGCCTTCTATAACCATAACTCTAAGCATATGTTTATTGATATGTCTTTTTGACTGAGAATATATCTTTAATTTGTTTTCTGAAGGATTAAAAAATTTAGTTCTATTATGAATAGCACTTTGGCTTCCCAATACCATTTTTATCCCCCCGTATCTTATTTTAGAGCTATACTTAATTATAGAGTATGAGAAGTAAAAAGTCAATACGACAATAATAATAAGTTGTGTTATGTCATATAACATTTTGTCTCCTATCCTATAATTGTACCAGGATTAGGTTGCTATGTCAATGTATGATTAGTCTTTAAATACCTGTGAAAAAGAGATAGACTTACTGTGATCTGCACCAAAGTTAGAAAAGATTTCTTTATTCATTCTCTTTTCACGCTCTACAATTTTACGAGACCATGAGAATCCTGCATCTCCGCCCCATGCATCCCACATAATACGACCATTGGATGGATCAGATGTATTATAAAAATCTTTTCCTTTTTTGTCTACTTCGTGGCGAGAGAAAAAAGAGTACATGCGCTTAACTGTATCAAGAGATAATGCACGACCAGCTACGATATCTGTTGCTCTTCCCCATCCTACTGGAGTACCAGCACCTTTTGCCTTGCCCTCTTCTTTCCAGCGAAGAGCACGACGTGCTGCTGATTTCATACCAGACGTAGGAGTGTATGTCTCTGCCTTATGAACATCTGATGGTTGTACTACTTTTGTTCTATTTTCCATTTTTTTTCTCCCCATATTTTCCAAGGACTGCTTTTACAGTTCCATCTTTTCTTAAACGCACGATCATGCCGTCTTTAATTTGTACTGAATTAAATCCACGATGTGGCTTATATTTTCCGCTAGACATTATTTTGTAAATCCTTTAAAGTCTAGCAAGCCACCACTCCAAATACTTTTTGTAACTTCTTTTTCTGCTTTATATGTTCCACCACGACGCTTATATTCTTGAACTACCCAAGAGTTTGCAACTGCTGATGGATAAACGTCAAACTTATCTTTTGCTTCACGAATAATCTGTGCATATAGACGAGCATTTGATGGTTCACTACCACCACGACGTGGTTGAATAAATTCATCATAGTTTGGTTTCTTTGCTTTATTAATGTCTTCAGATTTTGATACTGGAACACAATTAGGAACCATACGACCATCTTTTTCCTTCATTCCTCTCTGTTCATAACCAACCCAACAAGCCTTAGTCATGTTATCCCATTTATCTTCATCTTCATTTTCTGAATGATAAGATTTCATTGTTTCCTCTGCATCCATGTTGTGCTCCTTAATATTTATTTTTTCTGCATCTGCATACATCATTCCAATGCTGTAGGCAGTTGGCTCCCAACCACCATCTTCTTCTTTATAAATTCTAACAGACATTGCAGGATTTTCTGGTGGCATTGACTCAAGAGCATATCTGGTTCCAGGAGTTCCAAGGGTTCCACCTTCAATCATAATATGTTCAACCATACCGTGAATTAAACCTTCTGATGTTGCACCCATAACGAAATCGCCTTCTTTAATTTCGCCCATAGCCTTACCAATATTGCCCTCACTTTGATTGATTGCATATATTTGTGCAGCAGCCTGTGCTCTTGTTTTATGACAGCCCACTACTTCGTTGGTACCTTCTTTTAAAGCAGGGTATCCAGAACAACCGTATGACCCCTTAGAACCTACAAGATATGGCATAAATACATTATATCAGAATTCTCCAACGCTCAGTATACGTTTTATTTCTTCTATGGCCCACCTATCCTCTTTTGATAGGCTCTCTATTTCTTCTTGATCTAAAGCTTTTTCTGTCAGGGTAACTATAGGGTTTTCTGCAAACAGATCTACATTAACAAATCCCTTTTCCCACAACCCCATTATTTCTTTATTAACATGATTAAGATGCTCTTTGTATAGCTCTGGCATTACTTCTTTTAGTTTAGGAGTAAACTGATATAACATTTCACCAGTATTCGTATCTACCCCAGCAAACTGCATTGCTCCAGACAATACAAGTTTATCTATTATTTTCTGTTCGCTGTTATCCATTTATAAAATCCTCTAATTGCTCTCTTGTTTGACCACCTATAGTTCTATTTTTTTCTATACCGTCCTCAAATAAAATAAAAGTTGGAATAGATTGAATCATAAATGTATTTGCTAAACTTGAATTGTCATCAACATCTATTATTTGAAACATTGCAGTTGTCTGCTCACGGCTAAGTTCCTCAACTATTGGTCGTGTTCGCTTGCATGGAGGACACCATTCTGCAGTAAAATAATATACAGTTTTCATTTTCCAGACTTTGCTCGTGCTTTTTTAAGTGCGTCAAAGTCTTTAATTTTTGTCTCTCCTAGATATCCCCATGCATATCCATCATTAATCATTTTATTATTGACAGACTCTGATTCTCCATTAACATATAGCCAACCAAGAATGCGCCCATACTTTTCAGACGAATTCATCTTTTCAGTTCTAATAACAATAGACTTTGCATCTTTTAGTTGTTTCTTTAAATAATCTTTTGATTCAAGTCCCAATACCTTTTCAGCCTTATCAGATGTACGTGATTCTGGAGCATCAATTCCAGCCAAACGAACACGGGATGCAAATAAAATATTAAACCCTAAATCAATTAGTACATCGACGGTATCTCCGTCAACTACATTCGTAATCTCTCTAACAAAATATGTATACATTAGTTATAACTCCCCACTAATTTATTTTCAATAAGCTTATCACGTTCATCAACAACCTCAAGCATGAAGCCCATCATTTTTTTATAAGCCTCTGGGTTATTCATAATTTTGTCATAATGGTGTCCACAGAACAATAGTTCTCCAGTGGCACCTTTAACCATTACATATGCTTGTGCGCTGCAACGATCACATCTATCAAAAGTATTAAGAATATGCCCAATAGGATCTTGTGTTTTTATTGGTTCATTACTTACTGGTTCTTTAATGATTGGTCTGGCCATAATTGTATTATACATCTACTTTCTGTTGTCGGTTGAATAAAATCCTGAGCCATTAAATACTACCGCTGGAGATGACCATACTCTTTGCATGGATGAACCACAGCAACATGGCTCTCTATCTTCTCCAAAGCCTCTCTCAAACTCAATTGTTACATTGCAAGCAATGCATTTATATTCATATGTTGGCATATATAAAATTATACCCTATGTTACTGTGATTGTCAAAGCAACACAGGGTATTTGATATTACTTTATTTTAATTGATTTTGGCTTCTTGTCTTCTGGAATAACTCTGTCAATATTGACATGTAGCATTCCATCTTTCATTTCAGCACCAGTTATTTCCATGTATTCACCAAGTGCAAATGTACGAGTAAATTTTCTACCCGCAATTCCTTTGTGAACCACTTCTGCATCTATAACTTCTACAATCTCTCCTTTGATAATTAATGTTGCATTATCTACTGAAACATTAATATCTTCTTTTGAGAAACCAGCAACAGCCAAAGATAACCGATATGTGTCATCGTCCAACTTAAGCAAATCATAAGGTGGATAGTTTGTCTGTCGTGATGCTAACTGAACATTGCTCAATCTTTCCATTTCACGATTGAAGCCAATAAAAAAGGGATCTTTGAATAGATCCCATGCAAATGAACTTACCATTTTATTCTCCTTTTCAGCGAGTTAATTTGGTACCCCCATTCGGCGGGTACATATAAATTATACCATATCTCTTGCTAAATAAGCAATAGCCCTATTAAGTCTATCAATACTATCTTGAAATACGCCTAATCCCCTATTACAATTATGGCAAATATGTCCTCTAAAATTATTTGTTTCATGATTATGATCTACTACCCAAACACTTGCATTTCCACCAGTGCCCTTTAATTCTTCTTCTGTTTTTAAACAAATAGGACACTTATATCCTGCTGGTGGATACCCATATGTATTTCTTAATTCTTCTCTTTCTTTAGATAATTTATTTGCACATGATCTACATTCAGGTCTTAAATATTTACCCCCGCTTGACGGGGAAAAATTAGAAAATGGCAATGATTGTTTACACTTGCTACATGTTTTCACGAGCCCCCCGTCAGGATTGAACTGACGACCTTCCGCTTACAAGGCGGATGCTCTACCACTGAGCTAGGGAGGCGTGTCGCTAACGGGATTTGAACCCGTGTTACCGCCGTGAAAGGGCAGCGTCCTAGGCCCCTAGACGATAGCGACCAAGCGACCCATAACAGACTTGAACTGTCGACCTCTACCGTGACAGGGTAGCGCTCTAACCAACTGAGCTAATGGGCCATTGCTGGGGATGCAAGAATCGAACTTGCGACCTAGAAGTTAACAGCTTCCCGCTCTGCCTGCTGAGCTAATCCCCAAATCCATTTAGCCTAAAACATTTACAAATGAGTTGGTTGTAACTACTCCACCTGTTGTCTTAGCAATAGATTTAATATAATTATAAGTTGATTGATAATCACCCTTATAATTTTTTGCCCAGAATGCTGAGAATGCTGCTGCTGATCCAGATGTTCCAGCAACACGCTTTACTTGTGTATCATACCAAGCAAGAGCATAGAAGTCAACAAGATCTCCAGCATTAAAGAATGGAGATACGGAATTATCTTCACCAGTACCGCCAACGGCTACAGCCTGCGGAATACATGCTGGGAATACAATTCTTTTAGAATCTCTATTATTTCCAGATGGGAAAATAGTTGGAACACCAAGACTAATTAACTTATCAATATTGTTAATTACACCAGCATGAACTGGTCTAATAGGACAATAGTTGTCTCCTTTATTTAGAGATGCCATGCTTGTAGCAACAGATGCAGATACAGATACAATATTGTACTTTGTCTTATTAGAAATTGTCCACTCTAATGCTTTAGCAATTGCACCTTCTGTTTTAAATGTTCCCGCTCTGCCGTTTTTTTGCAAACCAGCAACACGAATAAAAACAATATTTGCATTAGGATTAATCTTATTTGCAATTAGAGCCATGATGGTTCCGTGCTCAAAATTTTTGCTTAATGCAATCTTAGATGGAAGAGTTGCTGCACCCTTACCCTCTTGATAAGTTGTTCCGTTAGGACATACAGCAGCAAGGCTTTCTGTAATACATACCTCATGAACTACCTTGCCTTGTAGCGCTGCAATAGACGTATCAATTGCTGTATCTACGATAACAATTGATGGATTTGATGCTTGTGCATTTACTGGTTGCAATAGTGTAAAACCAAGAACTACTGCAATCCCCACTGCGATTTTTTTCATTTTTTCTCCTTATATCATTATTCTAACTACGTGTTGGCATGGGTCGCCTCCTGCTTCCCATTCTTCCATTTCTTCTTCACTCATATACTCCATACCGCCATCATGTGTAGCGCAATATGGACCAGTTACCCAGCCTCTATCGATGCCGTTCTCTAACCAAATGCCAAACTCTTGCTCCTCTGGAGTCAAGTCTTCATCATGTATATGATTCATATATTTAGTATACTCTTACTTGCTTAAAAAGTCAATTGGGTATAAGCAATGTGGGCTATATAAAATAGCAGCATCTAAAGCCTGAGTCAGCCTACGCTTTGGATCCTTATAGTTTTGGGTGGCATGTAAGGCACCCATTGCGTAGGCCGATCCTGAACCTATGGCACCAAAATTTGTGTCATAGGAAATCATAGTTAAATTAGCAGACTCATGCTCATACATCCTGCCCTTAACACATATTAATAAAGTTAGTTCTGAGTCCTTTTCTGCTGGCATACCCCATTTATCATAAAACTTTTTCATTTCTTCAAGGAATTTGCCACGCATAAATTTATCTACATTGCCTTCAACCAAAGGTGGTTTAAAATTATTTTGAATTATTTGACCTTCAAGTGTTCCACAATATCCGAATAAATAATCTCCAGATTTCCATATTTTAGGTGTGTCTGATTTCATTTGCTGATGTTCATCTACAATGGCTCTTTCTCCAGCCATGTATGCTTTACCGTCTTTAATTATTGCTGCTATACAAGTCATGCCTACCCCTAGATTTTCTCGTATATATAGTATACCAAGAAGATTTTAATAAGTCAAACAGGTCTTATTTGATATTTTGCCCACAAGTAGGGCAGGTCTTTGCCTCAGATGCCGCCTCAGATGGGGCAGATTCGGCCTTAGCAGCCCCTTTAAACTTAGGACGACCAAATCCTACTATGGATACCTGAACGCCAGCTTTATTTTTCTTATATGCCCTAAGCTGCCTACAGACTTCTCCACCATTTCTCTGGCTACCACTCTTACGATTTGTTGTATTTCCTTCAATGCACCAAACAGTTCCATCACCGTTATCTTTTACAACAATTCCAACATGAGAAATACGATCTACGCCATCTCCAGGAAAATCAAAGTATGCTATATCGCCTGGATCTGGATCTGCGATCTGTGCATCCAACCATTTACCAGCCTTCTTAAAAGCTGCTGCTCCAGATGGTGTATAAACAGTATTAGGAACTTTTACACCAGCTTGATCTGCACACCACATAACAAATGATCCGCACCATGGTTGAAAGTTAGCTTTAGTAAACTTACCATACTTTGTTTCATTATCACGAGGACCTTCAATAACACCTATTTCTCCTCTTGCAACTTCAAGAAATTTTTCTACTGTTCCCATTTCTGCCATTACTTCTTCTCCTTACAAGAGCAATCAACTTTTTTATTTAACTTATTGTGCTGCCAAGACATGTATAAATTCCACCCAAACATAACAACCATTAAAAACCACATAATCTCCATTTCAGTAATTGGAGACCCTGCTGTAATTACTGGGTGGTCGTGGTTCACTCTTTATCCCATTCTTCATCGATGTCTTGCTCATCTGGCATTTGTGAATTATCTTTACCAGCAGGTGTTTCTTCCGCTACCGCCTCAGTAACTGGCGCTTCTTCTTCAACTGGCGCAGAATTATTTCCTTGATCTGCTAGTTCATCTTTCATTTCTTGTGCGCCACTCTTACCAATTAGCAAACCTGCGAGGGTACCAGTAATAAATGTAGCAACACTACCAAGTACATTAAAGAACATCTTATCATTTTCAGATTGTGCATTTACTGGTTGTGTTACAAAAATCAGGGCATA
>Ga0169931_10007109_pt1 | contig 16704 bp, 15 predicted proteins | sample Kivu_15m_20L_FD_129675 | JGI IMG/M metagenome (GOLD analysis project Ga0169931, IMG submission 129675) | Freshwater microbial communities from Lake Kivu, Western Province, Rwanda to study Microbial Dark Matter (Phase II) - Kivu_15m_20L... | ecosystem: Environmental > Aquatic > Freshwater > Lake...
AACGTTTTATTGGAGGGCTCGCAGGGAACTCTGCTTGATGTTGATCATGGCACTTATCCTTTTGTTACCTCATCTAATCCAACTGCGGGAGGAGCATCAACTGGTTCTGGAATTGGACCAACCAGAATCTCAAGAGTGATTGGAATTGTTAAGGCCTACACAACCCGCGTTGGATCTGGTCCATTTCCGACCGAACTCTTTGATGAGGATGGAGAGAAATTACGCTCTATAGGCGGCGAATTTGGAACCACCACAGGTCGTTCACGTCGCACCGGTTGGTATGACGCTCCAATTGCAAGATATGCCGTGAGAATCAATGGCATCACAGACTTCTTCTTAACCAAGCTTGATGTCTTAACTGGTTGGGAGAAGATTCCAGTGTGCGTGGCATATGAGATCGACGGAAAACGAGTTGAAGAAGTTCCGTCTTCCCAATCAGATTTCCATCACGCCAAGCCCATCTATGAATATTTGCCTGGGTGGAGTGAAGATATTTCCAAAGCTCGCAAACTTTCCGACCTTCCCGCTAATGCCCAAAAATACGTGAAATGCCTAGAAGAGATTTCTGGAGCTCCCATGAGCGCCATCGGTGTTGGGCCGGGCCGTGATGAAACCATTGTTGTGAATGAGTTCATCTCATGACCAAAGTTTTAGTAACTGGCGGCGCTGGATATATCGGCGCACATGTCGCTGCCGAACTTCTCAATGAAGGTTACAGCGTTCGAATCTACGATGATTTCTCTAACGGACTACATCGCCGAGTTGATGGAAAATTCTGCGACATTGTCGAAGGTGATATCCAGGATCGTGAGAAGTTAATTCAAGCGATGAACGGCATTGATGCTGTTATTCACTTAGCCGCCAAGAAAGCGGTCGAAGAATCAGTCCAAGATCCACTTAAGTATTACGAGAACAATGTCGGCGGAACTTTGAACCTTCTTGCGGCAATGTCGGTTAAAGGCGTAAAGAAGATCATTTTTTCATCGAGTGCTGCGGTTTATTCACCCAACGATAAAGATGCGATTGAGGAAACAGATCCCACAGTTCCGCTCTCGCCGTACGGAGCCACAAAACTATTGTCTGAAGAGCTGATTTCGAGCGTGGGGGGAGCCGAAAAGATCTACAACATTTCCCTGAGGTATTTCAATGTTGTGGGTTCAGCTCTCCCAGAATTCGGCGATAACTCGAAAGACAACTTAGTTCCGAAAGTCTTCCTTGCCCTAAAGAATGGCAAGCGTCCTGAGATTTATGGAACCGATTACCCCACAAAAGATGGCACATGTATCCGCGATTACATTCATGTTGGCGATCTAGCAAAGTCTCATGTTGCCGCTCTCAAGAAAACCGAATCTGGTTTTGTGAGTTCGGTCTATAACGTCGGTTCCGGAAATGGTTACTCAGTCCGCGAAATGATGGACCAGATTTCTAAGACTCTCGGTCGCGATATCAATCCAGAAGAATCCCCAGCTCGTTCCGGTGATTCACCCAAACTCATTGCCTCCACAAAGAAGATAGAACGTGAACTTGGCTGGAAACCTACCGCCACATTAAAAGAGATGATTGATTCATCCTGGCAAGCAGAACAGGCCAACGTATGAGCCTTCTTTCTGAGCGCTACGCCTCACAAGCCATGAAAGATATTTGGTCTGCGCACGCCAAAATTCTCGCCGAAAGAAACCTTTGGATAACCGTAATGAAGACCCAAGCTGCGCTCGGTTTTGATGTTCCCGCCCAAGCAATAACCGATTATGAAAAAGTAAAGAACCAGATTGATTTAGTAAGTATCGATAAGCGCGAAAAAGAGTTACGTCATGATGTAAAGGCAAGAATTGAAGAATTCAATGCACTTGCCGGCCATCAATACATTCACATTGCGATGACGAGTCGTGACCTCACCGAAAATATCGAAGCGCTACAAATCGTTTCAGCCCTCAAACTCATCCAGACTAAGACCATCGCGACCCTCGCCAGACTCAGTGAGAAAACTGCGGAATACAAGGCTCTACCGATCGTTGGGCGCTCACATAATGTCCCCGCCCAGATCACCACACTCGGAAAACGTTTTGCCACAGTCGCAGAAGAGCTACTCTTCGCACATTCTCGCCTCGAACACCTCATGGAGAATTTCCCGATCCGCGGACTTAAAGGCCCGGTCGGTACTGCACAAGATAGCCACGACATCATGGCGGCTAATAACAAGAAACTAGAAGCTGCGATTATCGAGTCGCTCGGATTTAAGAACTCCCTCGATTCCACGGGCCAGATTTATCCTCGTTCTTATGATTACGAAGTTCTCACAAGCCTTGTTGCACTCAGCGCAGCACCATCAAATCTCGCAACCTCAATCCGTTTAATGGCCGGAAATGATTTAGTAAGTGAAGGTTTCAAGCAGGGTCAAGTTGGATCCTCGGCAATGCCTCACAAAATGAATACTCGTTCATGTGAACGCATAAACGGCTTTGCTGCGATCCTAAAAGGTTATGCCGTAATGATTGGCGAGATTTCGGGAAACCAATGGAACGAAGGGGATGTATCCGATAGCGTTGTACGCCGCGTTGCACTTGCTGACGCATTCTTTGCGATGGATGGGCTGCTTGAGACCACGCTGACAGTCCTCAATGAATTTGGCATTTTCCCAGCGATGATCGAAAAAGAAATTCGTATAAATCTTCCATTACTTGCCACCACAAAAATTCTCATGGCCGCTGTGAAAAATGGAATGGGACGCGAAGATGCTCATGAAGCCATCAAGGAAATCTCCACAAAAGTCGCAACCGATATTCGAAACGGAAAAGACTCTGACTTACTTAAAGCGATTGCCGAAGATTCGCGAATTCCACTTTCTCACGAAGACCTCACAAAACTGAGCGCCTCACCTCCTGAATTTGCTGGCCTGGCCCAAGAGCAAAGCGATGCCGTCATCGCAAAAATCTCAGCCATCACTAAGGCTCACCCCGAGGCCGCTTCGTACCAACCCTCATCTATCCGCTAAAACCAGCACTTTTGCGCGCTTCTCACGCTCAAGGTAGGGTGTGTCCATCACAGAACACGAAGGTTGGGAGGGCTCGCTATGGGGCGTGGCCGTTCAAAAGCTAAGCAGACTAAAGTCGCGCGCGATCTTAAATACCACTCACAAGATATCGATATCGAAAGCCTCGCTAAAGAGCTTCATGGGGAAGTTGATAAGAACGGCAACGATGATGATTTCGATCCATACGCAGAAGGCAACTACATCCCACGAAATTAAATTTGGTTCTTAGAAGAGTTCCTTGCCATAAATTGGAGACACCTCAGATGATAGGATTGCGAATGGCATTTTGTTGATTTTTTCAAGTTCATCAATCATTTACACGTGCCGTGTTACCCTAGATTATGCAAAAAATTCGGTCTTTGCTGCTTATTGGCGCAGGATCGATTGGAATGACTCACTTACTTAAAGCGTCGAACTTTTATCCCGATATCACGGTTGTAGATATAGACTCATCAAAAGAAGACGTTGTGAAAAAATACGGCAAAACACTTGGCATTGATATAGTTTTTGCTGATAGTCTGCATAGTGAAGTTTTGAAAACTTTTGACCTTATAGTAATAGCTAACTGGGGACAAGATCACGTATCGACATACCGACAAGTATCCGGGCTTTCTTCCAATTTTCTTATTGAGAAACCTCTTGCTTCAAATATCGGAGACTTGAATTTCCTGAGAGAAGAAGTTATGCGTGGAAAAATAGTTGTTACTAATTTGCAGTGGAACTATTCTGGATTTAAAGAAAAATTGATTGGAATGAGAGAAGATAACAGACTTGGTGAATTGTGTGGACTCCAATTATTTGGAGGAGCAAAATGTTTGGTGACAAATGGAATACATTATCTGGCTTTGGCTAATCAAGTAATTGGCTCCAGACCAATAACTGTAATCGCAAAAATGGATGTCTCAAGCATAAATCCCAGGCGAAGTGATTTTCTCTATTACGGCGGTGTAGCCGTATGGAATTATCCGGATAATGTCTCACTGTCGATGCATCTAAATAATCGATCTAAAGTCAGTGAAACGCTTCGTATCCTTTTTGAACATGGACAAGTAGAAGTTAAGAAAGGAACAATGATTGCTAATAAGATTCCCGACGGAGAGAGGCGCATGCTTATTAAGCCTGCCAAGACTTTGCACGCCTCCGAATCAAGTGAAAGCTTTGAAGCATTCAAAGACTTGAACGGGCGGGACGGATTGGATGTTATCTATCGTCGCTTTGCTGACGGCAACTTCTGCAAAACTGATTTTGAACCAGGCTTTGATTCAACCATGGGAATTCTTGCGTCCTTGTACTCCTCAATTAGAGAGAATTCGGTAAATCTACAATCCAATAATTGGTTAGGTGAAGACGATTTCGATGTTGATTGGAACATTACATGACAAGGAAATCAGAAATTAGATTAGGGGTTATAGGTGCAGGAAGAATTGCTCCACACCATATTCGTGCTGCTTTAGCCAATGGGTTTTTGCTAGACTCAATTTGCGGGCGAGATTTTTCCAAAAATGCGCAATCTCTTGGGAAACAATATGGTTTTAAAAAAACTTGCAGCACTTTTGAAGAACTTTTAGCGAGACAAGTTGATGCATACCTGGTCTTAACTGAAACTTCGGCACAGATTGAAATTGCTCGTGAACTTGTGAAACGTGACAAGCCGATTTTGGTCGAAAAGCCAGTTTCACGAAGCCCAGAGCAAATTGAAGCACTAGAAAAAATTGATACAAATCAGAGAATAGCTGTTGGATATAATCGAAGAAACCTCCATTCCACTATAACTATGAAAAATCATTTAACCAATTTAGACAATATATTCTTCATAATGAATATTCCTGAACTTTCAACAAATCTCAAAGCGTCTTCCGAAGATATTGAATATATGATTTTAGAGAATTCTGTGCACGCCTTCGATTTAGCATTTTACCTTTTTGGAAGGCCGAGAAAATGGAGTACAAAAAAGGTTTATTTCGATTCGAAAACCTTTGCTTCAATAGTCGACTTAAATTACGCCAATGGTTCTAAAGGAATCATAGGTTTGACAATTGGAGTTCCGGATAATTGGTCGATAGATGTATTCGCGCCGGGTAAGAAATACGAAATGTCCCCATTGGAGAATTTTGCTATTTTTGACAAAATGGGTACGATTGCATCGACAAATGAGCGTCCCAATAAACTCTATGTCCCCCAATCATCGAGTGGATGGCTACCCGACAAGTTGGATCTCGAATTCAAGGCAGGTTTCTATCGTCAAATGAATGACTTTCGAGAATTTGTGCTCACTAATTCGCGCCCTGAGAGATTGGCTTCACTATCTGACGCTAAATTTGTAATTACCTTTGCGCAATCTCTCCTATCAGAGCCGACAGATAGAATCTGACGCCATATCTTTACAGTACTAAACTCACAATTACTCCTTTTGTTATTGTAGAGTATGTCCCACAATGATTGTTAGACAGACTGGTAACGGTAATTATCTTGTCACAATAGCCATAGGTGTTAGTTATTTTGAAAGCTGGAATAATGTTTCGCTACCGAGTTGGATTCGGTACGCCGAGAAATACGATTTAGGCATAATTGTCATTACGGCAGATCTTTTAGAAAGACATAATCAATTTTGGAAGAAACCTACTTGGCAAAAGATGCTGATTCCCAAATACATTTTTGAACAGAAAGTTGAGTGTAATTTTGTTTGTTACATAGATTCTGACGTTATTATCAATCCATTTGCTCCAAATATCTTTGATTTAGCAATTCACAATAAGATTGGAGTAGTTTCGGTTCGACATAATATGCCATTTGACTTTTACGAAGTAAATCGACGTCTCGCATATTTGCGGCGCACCTATATTGAATTTGATTTTAGCCTGACCTCTGCCCAACACTTCAGCACCAAAGAACTCTATGATTATCATGGGTTTCCCGATCAGAAGGATGAATTTTGTGCGGGAGTGCTTTTGTTCTCTCCAAAGTACTTCGCAGAAATTCTTGAAAGCTGGTTTTATCTTTATCGAGCAGACGTCAAAAGTATCACTAATGGAGGAGAACAAACTCATTTGAACTATCATGTGTTGTCCTCAAAAGTTGCGAACTTTCTTCCTTACAAATTTCAAACAATTTGGTCTTTTGAAATAGCCTGGTCCCATTTTAGACTTTTTGAAGAGCGATTTGAGAATGAAGAGAGTCTCTCAGAGGTACTTAATCAGGTCCTCTTGAATTCCTATTTTCTACATTTTGCTGGTAATCAAGCTGAAACTATGAGTGCTTTTGTGAAGGGAGTCATTGACATAGATTCGTTTATTGAAAAATGGAATGACCTTGATAAATACAATTACCTTAAATTCATTCCAAAAGCATTAAGCTAGGTGGATCAGTATCTCGAGAAAGTAGAATCTCTTTGCGTAAAGAAATTAAGAAGAAGCTACATCAAACCTTTATTAATGAGGGAAAACTTGCGGACTTCAGAGGCGCGATAGCACTCATTAAAGCTCACATTCGCAAGGATATAGCCATATGTAATGCACATAATCAGCGTGGCCAGGCTCAAGCATATTTGAGCCAGCTAAAATTTGACTTTTTCATAGACTCGAGTTTGCTTCTCAGTTGGATGAAAGCCGATAGAACAAACATTAATTATTTGAAATTACCACTTCCTGCATCTTGGATTAAAGTTCTGAATTCTAAAACCCATCTGCCGAATAGACCATTTGTGCAAAATCGGGAAATGTTTCTATTGCGGATGTTAGTTTTGAGTTTACGCAGATTAGGGCGAATATTTCTATTGATACGTAATTCAGGAGAACAACCTTGGCAAATTGATTTGTTAGAGAAAAATCAGATGTTTGTAATTGGTCACGTAAAAGAAGTAATTTCAAGTGATGAACATGTGGAAGGAGCATGGGATTATCAATCTTGGATTCGCACAAACACCCAGACAGATGCGAAGGTACACTTCTTGCCTGAAATTGTATTTATGGAGCTCGTTCTGAAGAAAATGTCGGACACGCTCCACTTGAATAGAATAATATTAACACTTCGCCTAATGAAAAGGAGTTTAGTTCGCTCTTTTGAATTGTTTGACTCTTTTTATGATCGAATCTTATGCTTAGATCAGATTTTTCTTTCCGAATTAGTAGCTCTTGTCGGCCAACAATTTGATAGCTGTGTTCAAATACAATTTACTGAGAGCATCGGGTCAAAGAGGCCTTATTGGACTTATGAAGCCGAGAAGCAAGGTTGGGAAATCGAGTTAAGGTTTTTTGCTAACTACGCAACTCTGGGTACACGGAACAAATTTGAGGTACCCCCCCAGTTTGACTTTTATTCTTGGAGCAGAATAATTGTTGTTTCGGATTGGCAGTATGATCTAATACCAAAGCGGAATCTGCTCGGCGAGACTGTCGAATTAACACGCTCTGGTTTACCGTGGTTCCAAGATGACTTGTCTTTTGACGAGAATAAGTGTGTAAATGCTTTAGTTGTTTTTGATTATGAGCCAGGAGAGAATCACTATGGATATTCAACGTTAAATGATTTGGGGTTAGCGAGTTATCCTGCACAAACTTGCTTTCGCAAAACCATTCTCTCCGTCTGCAAAGAAAATGGAATTAAGATGCTTTTGAAGCCAAAGAGATGGGACATGGTGAAAAATGGAAAATTGTTCCAATCCATGCTTGCTAGTGAAGGTTCCAGAACGCGATTAGAGCTTGTTCCGGGAGGAGTTTCACCGCATCGTATTATTTCGCGAGCTTTAGGAGTCGTCTCTCTTCCTCCCACTTCAACAGGCTTGATTGCTAAACAAATGTTACGCCCCACCATTTACTTTGATCCAATTGGTAAAGTAATGAAAGGCGATGTTGCGCTTCAGGGAGTGCCAATCCTAAGCACTACAGAAGAGCTTCGCCTCTGGGTATCATCGTTAACAAATGTTGTCTAGCGCACAATGAGAGAGCTCAATGACTTTGCGCCCAACCCCGTACGTCGCCTCGCTTCGAATCTACGAACCACTCTCAAGTTTCTCGCCCACCGATCAATTACGGTGGTCATCAATTCCCATCGAAACGTACACCGGTCGCGAAGAACAACTTCGAGCATTACAACGCACCATTCTTTCTGAACCACCAACGCTGAAAGCTGATGGCGCACACATCATTGATCATGATGGAAAGCGTTACGTTTCGCCATGGTCTACTGCGCGACGTTGTTGGGCTGCTGTCGAAGATTTCAAGAACTCACTTCCTACCAGCGTCATACCTTTCTTTATGCCCGAAGGTCTTACCGACGCACTTAGCGAAAGTACCGACGGTTTAGAAAATCGCGTCCCTTACATCATTTCTGAAACTTGGATCATTCCTCCACGTTGGTTCTCACTCTTTACTCCCGAAGAACGACTCCGTGGAAATAACGCCGATGGACCATTCACCATCATGCGTGCCGACATTTCGCAAGCAAAAACTCGTTGCATGACAACCCATAAAATAGTTCTACAAGCTTTCGGCCCCGGCCCAGTCGAAGATGAAATTGCCCAATTACTAAATTGGCTCAACGTCTTTCACCCGGAATCAATTCTTGAATGTGATTACGGCGGACTCGCCCTTTATTTAGAAAAAGCACTCACCGATGATGGCGAACCAGGACTCGATGCCGATCGCTCGATAGAAGATGTCACTCTTTCACTTCAAGGTCTTTCAAATGGCGATGGGGCTATGGCTGGCCAGGGCTACGAGGCCCTTGTGACCCGTTGGCGCAAAGTCGCTGCGCTAGAACAGGCTATGTAGCACAAAAGCCTTGTAATCACGCTTAGAACCCGTAATACTTCCCCTTCAAAAGGTGCGAAAGGGACATCTACCGAATGAGTATGCAGAGACCGACTGATCAGGAGATTCTCCTGACCCCAGCCGAGGTTGCAAAGTTATTTCGCGTTGATCCCAAGACTGTCACTCGTTGGGCAAAGGCCGGAAAGCTCACCGCAATCCGCACACTCGGTGGCCACCGCCGTTATCGCAAATCTGAAGTCCAATCACTTTTGGTCGCCGTTCCAAATCGGGGGAATTAATGCCTGACGAGAAAAAAGATTCTGCGCAAAATTCAAATGATCCGAAGGCAAAATTCCGCGAAGCTTTAGAAAAGAAGAAACAAGGTTCTGGAATTAGAAACAACAACACGACGGTTGGCCCAAAGATTTCTGGCGGTCAATCAGGTGGTAACGCCCCCAAGATGTTCCGTCGCAAATCAGGTTCTGCTTAATTGACTACGCCGTGAACTACTCGCTTCTAGATTATCTTGGTTTATTTCTCGCTTCCGGCCTCATTGTTGGACTTCTCACTCCAAGATTTCGCCGCCTTGCACTTCAAAAGAAAATTTTCGATGCTCCAAATTCTGATCACAAGACGCACACCGAACCTGTCCCGTACTTGGGTGGTTTAGCAATTATTTCTGGAGTACTACTTGTCTCCCTTGGTGCAACGCTTTTCACCAATTTTGAACTTCTGGGAACAGCGCTCGGAGTCTTGCTGCCTCCGCTATTCCTTGGCGCCATCGGACTAGCCGACGATATTCTCAACCTAACTCCTTGGCCTCGCTTCTTGGCCCAAACCTCTGTGGGAATAGCCGTAGCAATCACCTTAATTTGGACCGACACGGTGGGGTCACCAACCGGTTTTAGAATCCTTGATATCGCGCTTACAATTTTCTTCATAGTTGGACTTTGTAATTCAATTAACTTCTTCGATAACGTCGATGGTGGAGCCTCGGGAACAGTCGCAATTTCAGCGTTTTTCTTGGCTCTCTTATCTTTTTCATCCGGCCAGTCCTACATTGCTGCGCTTTCAATAGTGACTTCTGGAGCTACCTCAGGTTTCTTGTGGTGGAATAAGAGTCCAGCTCGCATTTTCATGGGAGATGCCGGCTCTCTTTTTCTCGGCTCACTGCTCGCATCGCTTCTAGTCCGCTTCGAGCCAAATCCAATCACCTACCCGACGTTCTTTTTTGTTCCAATCTTCTTGATTGCAGTACCACTACTCGATACTTGCACAGTAATTTTCTCAAGAATCGTAAGAAGAGTTTCACCGTTCAAAGGTGGACGTGATCACCTCTCGCATCGCCTTATGCGAAAAGGTTTAACAAAAGTTTCAGCAGTAATTACGCTTTGGGCTTTAACTTTAGTTTTCTCTCTCTTTGCGGTTCTGCTTTCGAACGTTTCGTTCAAAATCGAAACGACAATTACAATTACAGTTTCAACTCTTTGGTTTTTTCTTTTTCTTTATTTCCAAACGATTCCTGCGCAAGACGACGCTACAAATAGACAAACTAAGTAATTGAAGTGGCTGGGGACGGGATCGAACCGTCGACCTCACGATTTTCAGTCGCACGCTCGTACCAACTGAGCTACCCAGCCGAAAACAACAAGAAAGCAATAGCGACCCAGACGGGACTTGAACCCGCGACCTCCGCCGTGACAGGGCGGCGCGCTAACCAACTGCGCTACTGGGCCAACCGCAAATAGAGACGAATCCCTATCTCGCGTCCCCAACGGGATTTGAACCCGTGTTACCGCCGTGAAAGGGCGATGTCCTAGGCCCCTAGACGATGGGGACTAGAGGAGTGAGAAGTTTAGCGTGAATTTCGCCGACTATTTCTAGCGGTACTATTCGTGCCCCACACAAGAAGGACATGAAAAAGCATTTTTTGGGCCTTTAGCTCAGTCGGTAGAGCAACGGACTTTTAATCCGTGGGTCGTCGGTTCGATCCCGACAGGGCCCACGACATTACACAGTTGAGAAACTCCCTTTGAAAAAGCACATTGTCAAGTGTAGGTCTTCAATCCTAACCACTAAGTTGTTTAAGTATGAATCTTGAGGTTTAAACCGAAACTTACAATTAAATTCGAATGGTGACTTGAGCCCGGTGTAACTGACTCATACATTGATTTTGTACTGATTCTTTCCAGACTAAGAGTTGACACTGATACCCACTCTAAAACTCGGATTTGTTTGGTCACTTCGACTAGAGCTTTAAGTTATAACTGAGAGTACTGAAGGTATAGAATTAAATTTTACTTGGCTTTATTAATGATGTTAATTTGAGGATAATTGCTTTCTTTGAGTCTAATCAAAATTTCCCTGTTTGTTGTTGTTCTGAAATTCATCCATGTATTGTTGATAATAACGTTGAAATTTAATCTTCGATAAATTTCCTATTAGTAGAGACCCAACTCTAACCAAGAAGACCAAGATTCTTGACGTGAGAAAAGTTTTTTGCTTCTCCCGCCTCTTGATTTTTTGCCTAAGTACTTCGTAATGAAGATTTAATTTAAGAATTTCATTGTGACCTAGTTTCTCGGGATTGCCTAAATTGAGGTGAAATCGTTCTCCTATTTCTAATTGGGAAGTCTTGAGTGCAATTAACTCATCCGAAGTTAATTGAATGTTGTTTGGCCGGTCCGCGTGATCAATACGCAATAGAAATGGTTCGGAAATTACTTTAACTTTACCTGAGTAGGCAATACCTATTACAGAGCAATACTCCGCTCTCGTACTTTCCTTAAATGGTAACGTACCCAAAAAATCATTAACGCTGTGTATGACATGAAGTCCCAAATCTGTTCTGCGTAGTGAGAATTCTAAATTGTAGTATTTAGAAGTGATTTCAAAAACTCTTTCATTTGGACTACTTTGTGTCAAGGAGCGTGGATGTCCGTATTTCCTTAACCACTTTTGTTCAACTTTGTCTCCAAATGTTGCATAACCCGCAATGACACTCTTTCCTATGCAGCAGGCATATTCTGAGTTTGCAGATAAGAAAGTGGCTGCCCTGGCAAGCCCAGCGATAGAATAGATGTCGTCGTCACCACTTTGCGCAAAGAACCTTGTATGAATCGATGCAGTTTGAATCCCAACTTGCAAAGCAGAGTGAACTGAATCTCGAGGAAGACTCAACTGAATGACTTTAAGCCTACTCTCTTTATTTATGTGTGACTGCAGATCACCAAAATGTTGAGCATTAGAGGAGTCACAGAAAATTAATATTCCAGGGAAATTATTTCGTGAATAATAGTTCACCAAACGTTTACACCAAGAGGACCGATTTTTTGTGGGAACGATAATAGAAACTTCGGTAAGTATATTCAAGTGGCCCCCTATATACCAAGCAGGTTCAGATTTCATATACTATCAGTTAGGTTTGTATTAGTCTGTATTAAGAGAAAGAAAATGCATAAATAAATTTTCAATTGCCAAAAAATATATTGCGATAAATTAATTGATATTTCTGTATGAATATCTTCACGTCAAACTAAGTCTCAAGCCTTCATCAATATCTACCTTGGGACTCCAGCCCAAAAGATCTCTTGCAAGAGAGTTGTCTAAACAGCTTTCAAAAACTCCTTTGGGCGAAAACGGCAAAATTTCTGGGTCAATTCTAGAGTCCAAAAGATGAGTGATTTTAGAGTACAAGTCAATTAACGTAATACCTCTACCTGAAGAAATATTTACTCTTCGGTTTGTGGGAGTTTCGATAGCAAGCTCAATGGCATCTAACACATCTCGAATATAAATAAAATCTCTTGACACAGTGGGGCCATAAACTTTAGGTCTTGTCCCTTCACTCAAGTCTCTCCACATTGAGAATATGAAACCCTTTTTTTGTTCTCGAACAGATCCGTAGCAGTTTGAAAGCGCGAGCGAGGTCCAATTCAATTGTCCATCTGCAAGAAGTCTCAAGTACTCCTCTCCAATCGACTTCGATAGACCGTAAGGAGAAACTGGATTTATCAAAGCTGTTTCGCCAACAGGTAACGCAGCGGAGGTATCATAAATTGCCCCCCCGGAGGTTATGTAGATAAAATTTCGGCACTGCGTTTTTAGTGCGCTTAAAATAAGGTTCAGAGTACCAAATGCATTTGATTTAAAGTCAGCGAGTGGGTTTTCTATACTAAACTGTAGACTTACGTTTCCGGCAAGGTGTATTATTGTGGCTGGATTGATTTTGACCACTGCTGAATCTAATTTGTCTGAAGTTATGTCAACAGTTCGGTGGTTGGCACCAAATCCGTTTCGGTCTATCGTGAATAACTCATATAGCCGCGGATTAGAGAGTAGTCTTTGATGTAGGGCTTTGCCTATAAAACCCTCTGATCCAGTGACTAGTATTCTATGATTATTCATCATTTGACAGCCATGAATTTATTCCTCTAAAAGAATCTTATTGTCTCTAAGCAATTTGATAAAGCTTTCATCATCAAACCAAAGCTCGTTGGTGTCGCTTCGATAGGTAAATCCCTCTTTCACTCGGTTTGACGATTCTTCATATTCTGCCGAATTAATCAATTGGGGTGACAAGATTACGTAATAATCGCCATAATCTCGGGTGTAGTGGCTGTCATCTTCCGTGATCATAACCTCGTGAAGCTTTTCGCCGGGCCTTATTCCGATTTCATAGGTGGGAATGCCCGGTGCTACAATACGAGCAACATCAGTTACTTTGAAGCTAGGAATTTTAGGTACAAAAATCTCGCCACCCCGCATGCTCTCAATGGCGGTCAGCACCAGAGAAACGCCCTGATTTAATGTCAGCCAAAACCGTGTCATCCTAAAGTCAGTTATCGGGATTTTTCCACTGGCAGCGCACTTTTGGAAAAAAGGTATGACACTTCCTCTTGATCCAAGTACATTGCCATACCTGACAACTGCGAAAGATGTAGTTGATTTGTTAGATAAATAATTGCCCGCAATCATGAGTTTGTCAGAGCAAAGCTTAGTTGCTCCATAAAGATTTGCTGGGTTAGCGGCTTTATCTGTGCTTAGCGCTACTACTTTCTCTACTTGATTAGCAATCGCTGCATTAACGATATTTTCAGCACCAAGAACATTGGTCTTTATAGCTTCCATAGGATTACTCTCAGAAGCAGGGATTTGCTTCATTGCTGCAGCATGGATTACAACGTCTACATCTTTAGTAACCTGAAGTATTCGAGAAAAATCACGAACATCCCCCAGGACAAATTCGAGTTTAGGAGAAAGGAACTCCGCTTGCATTTCAAATTGCTTTAACTCATCACGACTAAATGCTACAACGCTACTTACTTGGGTTTGGTTCAACAACCTGTCTATAAACAGTTTTCCAAATGATCCGGTTGCGCCCGTTACTAGGACGCGCTTACCTGTTAAAGAGCTAGGCATATAGACCACCACTATCTTATAGTTGAGACACGTAGTATAACGTCTAGGAATTTAGCAAGAAAAGCTCTCTAATAGGCCTAAATATTCACATTTCTACTTAAATTCCCCAACTCTGGATGAGATCTTTCCTGGGTTAAATGGAAAATGAGTCTGCCTTTTCCTATCACTCCTTTACCCAAATGTTCTTACGCAAGCATGAGATTGCGGACTTAAGGGTTGACATCCAAAGATAAGAGACTCATGTCGTTACACTAACGCGAGGATAAGGTTTCAATCGCCAATACGGAGGTAGGTGTTGTGGAGGCTGTTGCAATATTGATTCCCACACGAAACCGCCGAATCGCTATAGAACGTATATTGGAAAGCATCTCGCGATCGACTCTCAAACCTGAACAAGTCATCATAGTCTCCTCTGGGCAGGACATTGGAAGCGTGATAAATAAGTATTCGAAAGCACTTCCCATTACTCACTTGCACACCGATGCGATTGGGCAAATTGCTCAAAAAAGAATTGGAGTGGGGCTGATTGCTCAAAACATTACTTGGTGCGTCTTTCTTGACGATGACTTACTTTTAGAGGAAAGTGCACTGGAGATAGCTATGAGCACTGCCCATTCCTACACTCGCACCGACGTTATCGGCATAGGCCTGAGCACTCCGGTTACGTCAAGAGGCATAAACCTCCCTGTGTATCTCGAAATCTTAGCTCGACTATTTAAGCTTTCCTCTAATCTGCCTGGAAAAGTTCTAAGCAGTGGTCATGCGAGCAGTTATTTGCAAAGTGATTCCATAATAGAAACCCAGTGGCTGAACGGCGCGTCTATTTGGAAAGTAGAGAGTGCCAAAAATTATGGAAGAGATTTGCCTTCAACGCCGTATGCGGCTTGCGAGGATCTGATATTTTCCTATCCTTTGAGTAAACAGGGAACACTAATTTATATTCCAAGCGCAAAAGTTGATTTTCAAGATACCGAGCTGAGTAATCTCGACAGTTTGGAGGTTTTTAGAGCTGCTTCAATTTGGAGGCTATTCTTTATTACTAAACACAAGGAACTTTCGTTTACTTGGTTTTTCCTGACTCAGGTCCTTAGATCCTTTTATGTACTTAAGAAAGGTAAGAGTAAAAGACTTAGTCTGTCGCTTGAGCTATTTAAGCTAAATGCTGAACTCATAAGAAATCACCTCAAAGGTGTTTCACCCAATATTCTACTTAATCAATTACAGAGGTAATTTTTCGAAGTCTACCAAAGTATCTATTGAATATCTCAAAGCTTTCTCTTTGAAAAGACTCATCTTGAGACAGACTTAAATCAAAATTCTCAATAAATTGAACTAATTCACTAGTCAACTGGAAATTTGTGGATTCAACTCCACAATGAACAAGGGGGTTTAGTGCGTCATTACCCTCTTTATTGATGTGCATTGGAAGTGCTCCATAAGACATACCTTCTATCCCGATTGCACTACTCCGGAACAAAACTAAGTGCGATTGTCTCAAGTCTTCATTTAGAGAAGATGAAGAAGTTGCGACATTATTCATAGGTAATAAGCTACCTTTAATGATTCTTAGTGCTGCCCGACCAAGAGCAGGATGATACCGAATTACAAATCTAACATTGGGTAGCACGGGAGCAATCTCATTAATAAGGCTAATAAATTGAGTGAGTGATTCCTTTGTGCCCTCTGGAGAAACTAGAACCTGAACTTTCAAAGAATCTTTTTGTTGATATTCAAATTGCTTGGCTTTTACAGAGCCTAAGATACTAATTCTACAATTAAGCTTTTGAACTAAAGCAAGGTTTTTTGTCACCTCTCCAGTGGTACAGAAATAGTCATCAGAATAAAAGTTCTTAGTTATGCGAAATAGATTTAATTGTCCGGGAACAATCGGAGCGTGCTGGTAGCCAATTATCTTGATGTCCTTAATCAAACTCCTAGACACATCAACTACCATCTTTTCGTGGGCGTGGCCTTCTATTGTTAGTACCAGAATCTTTGGTTTAACCCGAAGAATAGTTTTGCTCAATCTAGACTTCAGCACTAAATTGGCCATCGTGGATCTTCCATGCTGAAAGGAGGCCGCTCTAGTCAAAATTCTTTTCTTTTCTATGTCTAAACTATTGTTGCCAAGGGATTTCGTAAATAGCCACCAAGATACTCGAAATTGAGTAGTGTGTAACTTAATCATAGAGAATGGAGAAAGAGATTTTGTGTTAACGGAAATTTTTCGCTTGTTCACAAAATTAAATCTTTTCACAATTTGTGGAGACAGTAATCGTGTGTGATTTAGATAAAAAGTGTAACTCTCTTTGAAATCAAGATTCTCTCCATAGAAGATATCTTCTGTCTTTGGGTCTTGAGCATAGGTAAAATGCGATAGAAATAGGTATTCACTCTTTTCTAATGACTTTGCTTTTTTTGGCCTGAATTCGAGAAGCGAGAATACGGAAAGTATCAATGAGAAAAGACTTCGAATAAAAATAAGCGGGAAGACTTTCAGGTATT
>Ga0169931_10007110_pt1 | contig 16702 bp, 11 predicted proteins | sample Kivu_15m_20L_FD_129675 | JGI IMG/M metagenome (GOLD analysis project Ga0169931, IMG submission 129675) | Freshwater microbial communities from Lake Kivu, Western Province, Rwanda to study Microbial Dark Matter (Phase II) - Kivu_15m_20L... | ecosystem: Environmental > Aquatic > Freshwater > Lake...
GTACAGCTCATGATGGCCGTTCTGGTCAACACTTTCACTCCTATTGCTTCCTACTTAAGCACAATATACTAGCAGGATCCGATAGTTATCAACATGACTGGACTCATGTTTATTCTTATGCATCCTCTATTCACCTTCCCTGCTGCTTTCTTCATAGATACATATGGTGCTAGGATAGGTATTTTTATTGGATGTGCGTTCTGTATCCTCGGTACTATTCTAAGGATATTTGTCAATTCTGGATTCTTCTTTGCGATCATCGGACAAATCATCGCAGGAATAGGCAGGCCATTTATACTGAATTGCCAGACAAAAATCGCAGCTAACTGGTTCAGCGCATAACAAAGAGGAGGAATCACTCAACTGCTTACTCTAGTGCTCAACGTTTCACTCATTTTAGGTATTTTTATACCAGGATTAATCTTCGGAGGATATTAGCCTGCAGAAGACGGAAGCAATTTCTAATAGGGAAAGGATCTGACTCAGACTCTGCTTTTTGTTTAAGCAATCATGGCTTTGGCATGTTGCTTGCCAAATATGATTTTCCAGTCATCCAAACCTCCTACACCTCCTTCAGCTTCAGTTTTAGTGCCTAGATAACCTTTTAAGGTGGCAATCAGTGCACTTTTCAAAAACAGAGATTACATCCTACTATTGCTATGTTTTGGCTGTTACTTCGGAATTTTCAATGGAATATCGTTGGTCTTGTCTTATCTGATCAAACCTTGGTACTAGGGCGATGACCTACCTTTCGCAGTGGCTGCGATAGGAGGAAGTCCTGTCATCTCGGGTATCCTGGGAGTCATCATTATGGGAGGATTGCAACGAAAGAGCGGTAGTTTCAAAAAATGGATAACTATCTGCATGCTAGGTATATAATTTTTTATTTAGGATCAATTATCGCTGTAGTTCTTTTCTACCCAGCTCTAGAATCAGGATCACTTTTTCTAGCCTGTCTGGTCAGCGCAGTCAATTCTTTCTTCCTCATTCCTCTGGTTCCTATCATGTTATAGTTATCTTGCGAGTTAGCTTTTCCCATCGGCTAGGGATCGGCTTCGGGTATGTTGTTCGCTATGGGCAATTTTTCAGGATTTTTATTTGGATTGATACTCAGCTATATAGTGCAAGGCCAGAGCTCAGCCCAAACCGCAGGTGGTTTTGGCTTTTGTTTCGGAGTGTTCCTTATTGGATTATTGCTGGTTTACTATATGCGTGAAAAACTGAATCGAAAGGAGTACGAGTAAAGCTCGGCTAGAAGCACTCAATCAAGCAGATCGAGTCAAGCAAGTGCCAGCGAATCATAGAAATAATCGTCTCTGCGTTCTCCGTTGATCAGTTAATCGGGCTCATTGCAAAACAACTTGCTTTCAGGTGAAAAAGCAGTCTAAAATGACCTACTATGATTGTGTGCAAATGATGTCTTATGTATATAATTTTGAATTATCTTTACTTATTCGCATGAACCCCGACGATATTCCGCTTACTGACTCCTTCTATGACAATCCTCTTGAGTACATGCAGAGCTATGTACGCAATCTCAATAACGAAATCTTCCTTTCCGAATACCAAATTAATAATCTTTATGCTTTGCTGCTTATCAGCAGAAATTCGCCTTGGGACGGTGTCAAGTAAACTTTTTATTATTATAGAGGCAACGCTCCGCATCTCAAAGACGATATTGATACTTTAGTGACTCAAAAAATAAAAGACGTTAAAAGTATATTGTAATCTCTTTCAAATGTCTATGAAGACAAAGCAAAGAAAAATGCTTTAAATCAGATCGAAAGACTCATGGGCATATTGAAATCTAAAAAAAAGGCAATTTATATTTAGAAAACTCAAAGTGCTCAAAACTACAAACAGTTTCAGCTGTTCAGCCAGTTGCTGAATCAAGAAAAAAAAAGTCAAGAATAACCATATAATACTCTAATTAAAGCATCTAACTAAAAAAATTCTTAAGGATAAGCTTAGCATGAAAAGTAAGAAGAAAAAAGTTTATAGAATGAAAAGGCATTATAAATGAAAAACAGAAATAGTACGGAGTAAATTTACAATTAGTAAATAAGAACAAATTAGCCGCAAGAGCTATAGAATATAAAGTCTCCTTTGTTTGCTCTTGACCCTAATACCAATAGCAAAAATGAACATTAATAGGCACATTCCTAGCTTCATTCAAATGAATTAGAAGAGCAACATTCGTCGTAGATAAGTCAAAACAGTCATGAAAACACCTTGAAAAAGTAGGAAGAGTAGCACGAGCACTCTCAAGACAGTAGCAGTCTTTTCTTCAACGGCAACAAGGAAGTCTTTACTCTTTTCTATGGCCTGGCCAGCATCACAAATTTGTCAGCTATGGCCCTCAGTATCTCTTCAATAATATAGCTAATCTAATCGACTACAATTCGGCTTAAAGATCTATAAAATTCAAGATGAGCGAAAATTACAACGTGACCATCCAGAGTCAAGACCCGCTTTTCTACGACCGCGTTTCAACAGTCAAACGAGTGCCAGCTGACATGTTTGTTAACCATATCTTCCCTTTTCTTTCTGCATCCGATTTGTTCAAAATGCGAGGTGTCTGCAAATAGTGGCTGGAAAACGTCAAAGAAGCCTGGCATTCAACTTTCAAACGAGAAATGTATATTCAGTTGTTAGCTTGTTAGTTCTGCAAAGACATTGAGTTTTACTACAAGGCCATTCAGCTAAGAAACCCTTTCTTTCAGAAACTTAGTTTGTTAATCCATGCTTTGATTTAGATAATTCAGTGGGAAAACGTTAGCAACTTAGCTAACAGTCCTAACCTTCCTCTTCAACTCAAAAGGATTTTCCTTATCATGCTAAGACTCATAGGAGAACCTATTCCTTTTGATGGACTCGCTTCTATGAATGACGCACTCTTTCAAGCATAAAAACATAGGCTGACTAATATAAAGTAAAAACTAAGCATATTTTTCAACTCTCTATCTGGGGCTGACTTGAGCATCGATCAGCTAAGATAAATAAAAGTTCATTACTTGGACAATCCTTTCATGCGTGCATAATAGCTCTCAGCAGACGATAAAACACCTTTGTTATTGACTCTTTTAGTTAAGCAAATAACTCTTCAGCAGATTCTTAGAAATCACATTTATTTCGCTCAGTAGTATCTGCTCAACACTAAAAAGCGATTGGACTATATCTCTAAGAAAATGGTCTATCAAAAAGGTTATCTATAGGGTGTTTACAAAATTTTATTGCTCAAAAATGCTTCCTAGCAGTTTGTCGAGGATAAATAACAGCCTTAGATCCCCGATTTTCATTCGATGGTGCAGTCGATGTTTGGCAACAACTCAGACAGGCAAAAACCAGACTTTGTGATAAAGTCAGCCAAAGGATCAACTGAAATATTTTTCGATAAGGCAACTAAGCTAGATTTGCTGTTAGCCACAATGTGGAGCTACCAGCAGCAGAGTCAGGAAGTTTCTTCCCAGAACTCGCAATCCAGACAGTCCTCAGCTATTCAATCTTAAGATTTTCCCTAAGAATAAAGAACAGAGAATAGGACATAAAGGGATCAGCTTAGTGAAAGACCATAGAACATAAGCATTCACAAATCAGTCAATATAAAAATTTAGTGCAAAGGAGATTAAACATAAATAGTTGAAGGAAAAGAATAAACTAATCCAAAAATGTAGTAAAAATGATTCAATCACTGAAAAATGCTAAATTTTGTTTTTAATTTTGAGTTGTTAATACATAGTTTTATACTTTGATTTTGATTCTAATTTAAATATCAAATGTACAACCTAACAAAATTGAAAATTCTCGTCATTGGTCCTGAAGCCTGCGGAAAAACCACTGTAGTCAACTACCTTTCATAAAAATCTAATGTCCTTGAATCACCTTATCGACCAACGAATAGTGTGCGTATCGTCGAACATTAAACTGAAGTCGATAACAGATTGGTCTCTATCTAATTTTGGGACGTCTCAGGTATTGCATTACTCATGCAGGTAACATCAAAAACTAAAGGACTTGGCCGGCTATTCAAAAGTAAGCTCAAGGTGTCATCGTTGTATTTAATGGCGACAACCCAAAATCAGAAGCCTAGGCTGACGCATGGGTCTAAAAGTTCCCTAAAGCCATGAACATTCCGATTTCTCAGTGTGTGGCCTTCTCTCATTACATTTCTGGCAGCACAAAGGACAAAAAAGCCAAGACGATCAAAGCAGCTCCAAACATGAAAGTTCATAATACCTGCATTGAGGAAGGCAGCTACACCATATACCCAGCCTTTGATTCCTTCCTCAATTCGCTGATCGATTCTATGATCGAACGACAAAAGAAAGAGGAAGAAAATCTTATGTAAGGAGGCGATTGATGTTAAGGGATAATTATGGAATATATAGTAAATATTACAAATCAAACAAAATATTTGTCCTTTGAAAGGGTCTTCCTCTTTTAGCCTTTGGCACGTGGACTTTTCAACTTTTTTATTTTCAACAAATCGTTATTAGGCGAACAATTATTCTTGGTGTGAACTTACAGTTTAAGTTATGTTGCCAACATGTTTTTATGCTTTTTGGGTTGAAGTTTGCTATCTCTAGGTCGATTGCCAAACTGACCTGCTGTTCTTACTCCATATTATTACTATACATTTGTTTAGTTTTTTAACTTATTAGTTTAAAAAACTAGACCGCTTTTTGCTTTAGATAAGTTTTTTTTACTGGATCTTAGTTAGATGCCTCGCTTAGATTTGCTACGGCTTTTGCCTGTATCTCCGTAATAAACATTCTTGACTTATTTTCCATCCTAGTGGTTACTTTTAATTAGTTTGTTTCGACTACTCAGCACTTCTTTGCCTTTGGAAGACACTAGTTTTTGACGACTACTGTTCTACTTATTCTTGGATTTAACCAAAGTGATTTTTCTTTAGCTTTATAAAGCTTTTGAAGAATATTCAGTATGCAACTTAGATATTTTTGATATTTTTAGTTTATTTTTGTTCTTAGAGTGACTCTTTATTAGACGAACGTCCATATTTTTGGCACTCTAAGTCGTTAAAGGTACTTGTTTATTTGATTGATCAGAACCAGAACCAAACGAATTGAGACTTATGATCTAATTAAGTTATTTGCTCTCGTAAAGCTATTTGCTTTCATGCAGTTACTTGCTTTATTTACTTTCTCTGAGTTCAGTTGTTCGGCTGTGCTAGTTTCTGGATCTCATAGGACTCACCTAATCTTCCTTGTTTGGTCTTACAGGGGAAAGTTCAATTATACTGAGTTCTTGATCAGGACAGTCTGCTTGATGAATATGCACTTCTTCGAGAAGGTTGATTTGATAATGATTTTTGAAACTATGAACAGCGTGATCAAAAAATATCGATTTGCATGGTAGATACTTGGATATGAGTATGATAGAAGCCAAATGATATACTTTAGAAAGCTTATACTAGCTACTTCTGCGTCTTTAGTTATCATCCAAAGAATATTTATTAGCAGAAATTAGTCTCATTTATGTAGCTACAGTAAAATATGCCATTGAAGTATGCACCAATCTATAGAGTTTTCCAGAAATAGAGTATTATTTATCGATGAATTATTTATGATTGGGTTTTGAATTCAAGGACAATAGACCAGCTTGCATTAGATTACCGATAGAATAGTTTTCAAAAATATTTTATATGTCGTCAGAAACCTGTTTGTCTTATAATCGAATCAAATACTACTTCATCGATTGCAGGGCGATGTTCAGAACTGTCTAAGTATTTTCCTAAAAAAGACTTAGATCTTTAATTTTTGATAAATATTTAAGCAGTTTGACCCACTTCTATGCATAAATTTAGTTAGAATTTTGTTGTTTTTTCTATTTTAGTATGAATGTTTAAAACTAATATTCTTGTTGGCAAAGTTAACTGAGGTACTTCATAGCTGATTTAGCTGATTTAAGCGCCATTTAATTATTTTTGGCATGCGAAGTCAATGCACAATACCTCAGGTGGTACAAAGAAAGGGTCATTTTTCTTTCAAAATAAGTAGCCAACTATGCATACTCGATTCCATTGTTGTTTAGGTACTAATTTGTGTACTCGAATGCAGGGCAATTTTATAGATACTCAGTGATATTGAAGATAATAGCTTAGAGATAGTTGGCAGACTGTTCGAACTAGCTGATCCTCTGTAGCATGCATGCCTGATTGTTAAGTATTGTAGTTATGAGACTCCTTTCTATAGTTTTTCCGCAACCCGCAGCATACTATAAAATCTTCTATGATTCGTTAAGGTACACTCCTCCTTGTGCAAACTTTTCCTCCTATATGTACTGTATAGCTATTCGATTCAATTACTACAATTTTTCCATGAATTTTTCTATGTGATTATCGGCTTACCTTAGTGATGGGTGAGTTATATGAGGGCGTTGCTTGTGAGCGTGATTTTCTGGCGTAGTTCTTGACATTAGGCTTAGTTGAGAAGGGACTAGTTGTCTAGAGAGGCTTCGTTATCGGACATTGCTATTATGTTCTATGTTTAAATTCAATTTATCGAGGGGATTAGCAAATAGTAAACTACATAAAAACTTATAAAAAAATACTGGAAATCAGATTTAAACTACAAAATGATAGGCTTTTTGATATATGAAGCTGATAAGTTAAAAATTGATTTTTCAAGCATTTAATTGATGTGTTTTTTGTAGAGTATGAGTTCAATATTAATTTTATTGTATGAACCCCTAGAACCGAGGCGAGCACATCAATCTGCGTCACAGCCACCTCTGGCGCAAAAGCATGTTTATCAATAAACCAGTGCCCTAGCCCGTTCCCCACCATAAACAGCTCAATGAACGTACATCTTCTCTCATATAGTCGGCTAGCAAGGTATCCTTTGGAAGACCCGCAATAACTTCGTGATGACCCACTCTTCGCTCCACAAAACAAAAAGCCATATTGCTCCTAGAACTGCTAGGGAAAGAGAGATAGACATGTTGCTAGAAGAGGAAAAAAAGTTTTCGGATACCAAGAGATCGATGTTGAGATCGATCAAACCGCATGCCAAGAGCGTGGAGAAAAGTGATGATCTAGTCAAAGGCATGCATTTGTTGAGATAAATGGATTTGCTTTCAGGCAAAGAGATGAACCATGTGAAGTTCCCAGGAATCATCAAGGTAGAGCACGTTTACAATGACTACCACTTGCAGACTGCCAACCCTGGATTTAGCAGAAACTATCTAGGTAGATTTTACACCAAATGATACCATGCATTTATAACAGCTTTAATCATCAAATATTTAAAAAAAATCAATCAATCAGATCAAACCCTTCAGGATTCATTTCAACATCAGTATAGTCAATATGAAAATACATTTTAAAAAGAAAATGTAAAAAAGTGTTTTAAAGTATAGTTTGTGTAATAATCATAAACTGTTCGCCATAGCACAGTTTGAGTTTTAAGCCATTATTTGTTTATTCCGACAATAAACAAAACTTTTGTTTTACAGGTTAGGCTTCGCCGCGAACAACACTTGAAAGATTTAATGCTGATCATCAACTAATTTTAAAGTGTAATTTTTTATTATTAGCTCGGGACATATCTGATTCGGCTCAGTGACTGTATATCAAAAATATTACCTATATCAAGTTAGTAGCTGAAGATTTATTGATTTTTTACTGTCCTTATCATGACTTTATCCTTGTGATTGATATACTATCCCACCAAAGACACCGATTGTTCCTTTTACTCCAGCAACTCCTTCGACAAATATTTAATAATCTGATCTTCTTTTAATCTCTTAGTATGCACATGATAAATCACAGATCCATCTTCCAAAAACCTTAAATACCTGTAAAAGTATATAACGTGTATAGGCCGAACTGGATTTTTATCGTCTTTCTAACCGATTCGCACATATTTGTCACGCATCACATAGTAGCCGTTGAAATGGATTCGAGGGCAAAGACGGAAAAGTTTTTAGTAACTGCCAAAAGATTTGTAATATTGAGGCTATGTTTTATATTAAAGGGTTTAGAGTTTCCATATGTATTAGCGCAATCTATTTGTTACTGAGTGTTTTGTGTTGGGGCCGAATTAGTTAGGTCTTGACATTACATAATCCCTAATTTTTTAAAATCTGCAAATAAAAGGTAGCTTTGATTATTCATTTTTGAACAATTTAGTGCAAAGCCGTCGATAATAGTCGTTTTGGGCTTCGGATTTCGAAATTTATAAATTAGGTTTGGAGGTCAAAGAGAACTCGAAAAACTCATAGGGGTCAAGGAAAGACATTACGTTCATGATACTGTCTTTAGGAACGTTTTAGAAGAACTAATAGCCTATTTGAGCTATTTACTGTTTCTTCTGTTCGATTTACCGGTCAGTCTGCTCCCATTCTTAATCCTTATCATGTAATTTTTAGTATTGCTATAAATATCTAAGTGAAAGTCAGGGTACTTGCCTATAATGGCCTATGTTTTTTCTGGGAACTTGATGAGCTCGTGTATGACATCGACTGGTTTTTTGAGTTCGTTTATGATAGTCAGCGCCTTGCGAGCTGTGGAGTAGTCGTACTCGCAGAACTAAAAAATTATGCGAATGTTGTCTCGAGTAATGTTTTTGAACAGTTTTGTGAGAGATTTCAGCTATTGTTGCAAGGGATCAACTACTTGCTTCTCGCTTTTCATTTTATAATTCTTTTATTAATTAATGAAGTCAACAGAAAAAAATTTTTTTTTTAAAGAAATCAGTTTAATTATGCATTTAAATACGATAACTCTAAATTGATAAAAGTTTCAAACATTTAGCGTTTTAAGTATGATATATAATTTATATTGCTGATTTTCAGAAATGATAGTAAGCCAACCTAACAATTCTTTCGATCTCTAATAATTCAATACAAACTTCAGCAACATCCAAAGTCAGATGCTGAGCTGCTAGAAGAGCGGAGACTATATTCAAGCCTAGTAGTTGCGTCTTAATGCGATTAATTACCGCAATAAATGGTAGGAGGGCTATCTGTCTGACTTAGAGTCTAAACACAATAGGGCACTCTAGAACCTGTAGAGTGATTTTAGGGACAAAACGAATAGATGCGAGTAAAAATGGCAGAATATTATTACAGATTATACCTAATCAAGCAATAATCATATTCAATAGACAAAGAGAAACAACGATAAGGAGGTAAGCAAACTCAAGGGAGACATGGACTTGTAACTGCCCCCGAAAGTAAAGGAAAGTTATCAGTTGCTTAACCTTAGATAGATGTAGCGACACATGGCCAAACAGCAAAAGTACCTATCTTGATACATAGCTACACGCAGGCTCACTTGGTTCAGAAACGCATAAACTAGCTCTACAACTAATAGCTAAAGGCCTGGAACTAAGAACGAGATAAGACAATCAACCAAGCTGTGACCAATACCCGTAATAGACAAAATAAAGATATGGGTCTTTTTAACAAAAAGATGCAGATACAGCTGTAGGATCATAACAGCGACTGTCATAATGAAAAAATAGCCTTACAGCAAAGATACAATCTCAATCTAAAGTAACTCAAAGCTAACCACTAAAGGCAAGTGTTGTCATTCAAAAAGGAATTCAGAAATAAAGGAGGAGATTTTTGGAAAAAGGTTGAAGAAGGTATATCGAGGTCTACTTGATCGTCCAGTCTATAATAATTATGATTTAATTTAATATATTAGTGCATGTTTGACATAATTTACCCATGCAATCAAGAATTCTTTTTAACTTTTTCAAAAGTGATTACTGTTCTGCCGATCTGTATTCCTTGCTTGATCTTGTTCAGATCCAACACTAGCCTTTCTTCCTTTACTAGAGTGCCGAACTTTGATTTGTTGTCGTATACGATGTAATCTTAGCCCACTTTTTCGATGCGTGCATGTGTTCTGGACACAGAGATGTCGGTTATTCTGATTTCGCACTCATGTCCTCTTCCTATTTTGATACCTTAGGCTGGTACATTCTGAATGACCATCATATTGTTGCTTTTCTATGTGATTCCCTCAAGAATTATGTACGAACCCGAGGGCTTTTCAATCGGCAGCAACTAGTACTCTTGTCCATCTTTGACCACGAATCTAGGGTATTCTTACTTGCATACCTAGCAAAAGAATTTCTAAAAATTGTACTGAATTGTTCCTCCAACCACCTATTTCTTGACTTTTGATTGATTCCACTTCTAAAGACATGAAAAATGAACCAGAGCGCATGTTCCGCTACATTTGCAGGGAGTGCATAAAAATTAGCCATGCTAGCGACCCTAACCTAACATACAGTATTTGCACTACAAAGGTTCGCCTTACTAAGTCATCGGTAGTGAATCTACTTGTATTTTTTTGTTATTTTGCCAGAACTTGGACTTAGCTTGCAACCCAGCAGCATTGTAGGGACTATTGTTAAGAGACGACACCAAATACTCGACTCTGCCTAGTTTAATTATCTGTCCTGGAACTAAATAAATGCAAAATTACCCATCTTGTAGCCTTTGTTCTAGTTGTTTTTTGTCTTTAGCGATCTCACAATAAGGTACAATTCTTCTTCTTTAACCTCGGGAAACATCGCACCAGATGACTAGCCTTTTTCTCGGATTTATTTGGCACTGTAGAATTCCATGCGATGTTTTTGGTTTTATTATTAGGTGATCTGAAAACCTCCCAGTAGCTGCATGGCTGATTTTTCTTCATAGTCTGAGCTTAGATCTTTTTTGAAGGATATTTATGAGGCTGAATAGTGAAAAATATACTGGAATTATTGCGGTAGATGTATGTAAATTTGTCAGTGATGGCGTACTAATGAGTATTTTGTATGACATTTTTGTTGAATTAGTAGTCGAAGAGCGAATGGGAGTCTTTGAGCCATGTGACTGCCTTCATTGAGAGGAAAGGCGACTCTGAGGATTAGGTGAAGCTCATGAGAACAATAAAATATAATAAGTGAAGTGAGAAAGGCATTTATAGATATAGTTAGAAGACACTTATGTTTCAAGTTTACAAATATGAACAAAAGGATAGGCAACATACAAATATTTCGAAGACCAGTAAGTCTTTTATAATCAATATAAAGATTGTAAGCTATTTTTAAACAACAATAAGTATAAAAAGTTAAATATTGTTCTAGATAAAGTAACTGAGAATCACTATCCTCTTCTCAGATCAGCGTAAATTGCTTCAGTTTTGTCGAAAAGAATCATCTTGGTGCAGTCTTAGCTCCATAAGAATCTTTGAATATTGAATTTTCTATTATCGATAGGGAAAGTGCATTCTAGGATACTACCGTCATTCCAGAAAAGAACCTTCTAGGTACCTGATACTACACATAATCTGTTTTCGAATTTGTCCCACTTTACCATTTTGACTTGCGAGTTCAAAGAAAGAACAGTTTAGAGCTATAACCGTGCCACATTCCATATCCAGACAGTGTAGGGCATGTTATCTATGTATCGAATAGATTACCGTTACGACAGGCCAGAAAGGTATCATCGTGGCTGAACTCAAGAAGACCTATTCCTTGGACTGGAAGAGTCGTTTCATTTGTACTTGGCTTGATAATAGGCAGTTTGTATTGTGTTCTGTCGATAAGTCGCATTTTGTTTATGCTTTTAGGGTTGTCTTCTTCCTTGTATATTTTAGTATAATCTGAACTAATAATAGGGTTCGAGCAGTCCAGCTCAGCTACAAATTTCCATGTTTTTGCGTTAATAATTCTTATTTTTTAGTCAAAGGAGCCTGCAGCTACTAGTTGAGATCTATTTGAGCATTACAGAGACTTGATTCCAAGTGCGTATTCATATGCCTGGTACCTGAACATGACTCCCTTAAATGGACATACTCCATATACTCGATAGTTAAGAGGTCTCTCCCATGCAACTATATGCGAGTCGTTTTAGTTCCATTTAATTTCGCCCACATCAAAAGACTACAACACAATACTGTTCATAAGCGTCCAGTCTCCAGTGAAATATATGCCTATTATGTCTTTACAGTCGTGTTTTTATAGCAGAGCCATTAATTTTCCATCGGAGTTGAAGATGCAGCCTTTGGAGCTGCTGAGTTTTGGATTGCGGATATGTGAGATTGATCTGTCTTAGAGATTATAGATGGAGCATCTGTAGAGAAATTACGAAAAAACTAGGATTCTGAGAGAGTCTGGACTCCATACCATGCCCGATACGCCCAGCTGATTCTACTATATTTTGGCTACAGTGTGACCTTCTAAGTTGTATACAATTAGCAGGTTCTTTTATTTGTAAAAGGCTGCTACCATAAGCGAATTTGGCGAAATAAACAGATCAGTGACTGCTACTGGAGTGCTGATGACTGCAAAATTATTAAGGTTCAACGAAGTCTCCTTTATCTGAATGAAGCAGGGCTTACGTATATTTTTTTGGCGTCGTAGTAGGCAAAGAAAGCACCGTTGTTGGATATTCTGCAGAACTTGGCAGACTCGATGATTTCGCTGAACTACATTTTAGCGATAATATTTGAATTATATAAGCTAGTCTAAACATCCATAATGTAATCTTTTAGTAAAGGTTTAGGTAATAATATTTTAAGCATGAATGTGGATGATATTAACAGTAGGCTAGATCACATCTCGCCTTATTGATAAAACGAAAAAAACTTGCCTCCCTGGTTGGTTAAATTACCAGTTTGTCTCCTCTGTGAAATCTTGGCAGTGAGTGCGCTTCTCCGTTCGTTCATCGAGGGATTTCTTTGGTATTGTCGGTGTTAGTGCGAACTGCTTATTTATTTTCTGCTAAAATTGGTAGGCACTGAGTCCACGCCTCGTTAGTTCATGTAGTATTGGTTTATTTCGACTGAGTTCCAGTAGTTACAATTGTTTTTTAGATTTCCACCACCGAATTCTATCATTGGGTTGGAGTTGGGGTGTCCCATGACGTGAATAGGTTGTTAGGTAGGATAGTACTGCATAGCGATATTCTTGGGTCTGTTCTGTCCGCGAGTGGAAGCTCTGCGTTTGACCTGAACTGAAGAAGAACGAATGTTGCTAGTCGAAGGCGGGTTCCAATCTACTTCTTTTTCTTATTTTTTGCCCTGCAATTTTTACTTGAGATACTATGTCTCTCTGCTCATTTAGAAAATCTATAGATCTTTTTAATCGTTTCTCTGATTAGCCAGCTCTAACTTTTCCCTAAGTTCTTTATTACTTTTAAGCAATTCTCTCACCATATTGATACTTTCAACTAATCTCTATGAATTTTGTTATGGATTTGTGCGTTATGAGCCCGTTCTTTTGATGGCAGACATTCCCATAGGATATGTGTTTTAGTGTATAGGAGGCTCTTACACTTGCATTTTTTGCATGCTATTTATAAGTTAAATGTGTTTATTGGCTTTCATCAGCTATTATGTAAGCCCTTTTACTTGTTTTTTCAACTAGTTTACTATCTTGGCCTGTGGGTCATCATTTACTATAGGTTGATTTGTTATGTAAGATGCTTTTGTAGCGTAGGTCAGGGTAGATAGGTTTTAATCTAGGAAGAAATCGTGAGGGTTTATGCAGGCTATCATCAAACAATATGAATTTCCACCAATTGACTGCTTTAGAATTGATGTTAGCTTTGAATCTCGATAAGGTACATATATCTTTTATTTTTCGATTTTCTTTCCCGATTCAGACAATACACTTATGACCTGTCTTAAAGTAAATAATGATTTATTGATATCTATACTTTCCTTCGCCTGTTTTCCTTAGGTACCAGTGAGCCCGATTCTTTCTGATCCTGCAAGATCAACCAACTACAATCTGCTAGTTAGCCTGCTACTAGGATTGAACGGATCAAAGCTTTCGACTCTGATTGTCAGTATAGAGTGACTTCTGGATGACTGCAAATTTAGTCTATGCGAGGCACTGATTCTGTTCTTGAGTCCAGCTGTAAAGTAGCTCATGAGGTCTTATTAATCTCTACAGTCAAAAACAAACAGATTCTATACTGTAAATTGCTCATCTTTGCTCCATCTTAATCTAAGTCCCCCAGTTGGCGCACCTTTTTGGTTTATACCTGACGCAGGATTGAGCAAATCATATATCTTTTAGCTGTATATTTGTAGGAAAGAAAGCGAGACCATGAATGTACGTTCTTTGTTCTGACGGATTTGTCCGAATAAAGATCCGAATAGTTTAGGTATGATACCATTAGTTCCCGATTACTATTCTCCGTGCATGGTGAAGGTCTTGCCTGAGCCGGTCTGGCCATAGGCAAATATGGTCGAATGATAACCCTGCAGACATTTTGTGACCATATTATCGATTTCACAACTCTAATATACTTGTTCTTGAGTGCTGTGCGTGTCGAAGATGTGGTCGAAGGTAAATGCCTTGCGGTTGTTGCCATCACGCACCTAGACTTCATGATGATTGGCCACGCGGATGTAGTTGTTGGAATAGCCGTTTTGAATTTCTGACTTGAGGAAAGGACGAAGACGGATCGCTGCCTTGATTTTACTTGTCATTCTAATAAATTTATTATGGATGGAATTTTGCAATCCCAATAAAATACATTTTTTATCGACACTCCGATTATTTATCTAACATATTGTTTTATTTATTTTCTTGCTTATAAGTATCTATCTAAGAACGGTATGACTAAATAAAATTCTTGACTATCTTACTATTATATATTTATAGATGTTCTGTACCTGTCGCTCCAACCGTAAAGCCACCATCCACCCCACCTAGTCCTCTGTCGATAGCCCACTGCAAATGCGACTCATTAAAACTTTTGGGCTTCACAAATATTTGCTTTAAAAATTTGTTTTTAGGCGCAAACCTTCAAGTAGCTAAAAAGTTATACAGCTTATTAAATAAAAGTAATATAGGGAGCGAAGACACTTTATTTTGACAATTAGAGATACGAATAGCCCAATTTTTACAGAATCACGGCTGACATTATCTAGACTAAAAATCATAGTATACCAATCGCAGTGCTTAAACCTCTGCTGAAGTAAGGATAGATCGTGCCTTGTATAGTCTATGCTCATGGCAATTCTTCGGACATGGGAGATGCGCTTAGATTTGTTCACAGGATGAGCTTAAAATTTAGGGCGGAGTATGTGGTATTCGATTATACGGGTTATGGATAATCGAGGAAGAATAATGTGGGATAGGAGATCATCTGTGCAGATCTGTAGTATGTATTGGCATGGCTGAATAGACCTTTGAAACACATTATTTTGTGGGGGTTTAGTCTAGGAACTTTTCCTATCATTACGAACGCGGCTAAGTATCCAGTGGCTGGAGTTATCTTACAGTGCCCTATCGGATCCCTCTCCTGCATGTTTTACGAGTAATACGACACGCAGATAAAATTTAACTAAGATCATTTTGCCAATATAGACCACATAGACCGTCTTACCTCGCCTATACTGATGATGCACAGTGCAGATGATGAGATCATACCCATCCAGCAAGCAAAACTACTTTATCATAAATTCGTTTACAAAAACGGAAATAAAAACATTTAGTTTTTGTAAGTATAAAAAATCAAACATAATTCCTTTCACAAGTACATAATAGCTAACATTTTCAATGATCTACAAAAGGAAGTTGTTGATTTTTTGGATGCCAGAAATGAAGAAATTAATCTTAGTTATGAACAGAAGCTTATGCCTGAGCCTGCTCTTTTCTTTCTGGCTTCGGAAATCAAGTCTTTAGCTCTGAGGGATAATTTCGACGAAGAAGAACTTGAGTTGGAAGAAACTGAATCAAAGTCAACAAAAAATAATGGTAGATCGAAGCAGACTGAATGGAAATTGTGCGGAGTTCCATGATAATATACCTTTAATTATCGATCGTCTTGATAAAAACAAATAAAAATTCTATAGATTCTTTGTGTAATGATTGATAATAATTTTATAATGAGCGTGTATAGCGGGTTTGCCACTCGTCATCAATAGCACAAATACAACTCCTTAATCTAAACCCTAGTTATTTCTCTCAAAAAACGCATAATTAAATTCTACGCGGGCTAGCAAGCGGACGAAGACAAGTTCAAGTTGCTAATCAAGAAGATATATAAGAAGATGTTGATACTCGAAAAGGGCAAGTATATGGCTCCAAAGTATTCTTCGTGTTTCTCTGACTTGATAGACGCTTTGCATATCGAAATTAACTACGATACATTGTCGGAATGCTCCAGTATGATGTCGCAAACTTTTAGCTTGAGGAAAGATCAAACTGATCCTGACAATTAACCTTTAAGAAGTAATGCACTGCTTAGCTCCAAAAAACAGTTGCTATAGGCTAAGGCAAGCAAAATATTCAACTCTTCCACTTTTTCTCTTTCGAGAAAAGTAGACACTCTCAAACCTGATAACTGGTAGGAATAGTAAGAGAAGCGATAACTGAAAGATCTAGCCCCTAGGAGCACTAGTCTAGATCCAGGGGCTGGTAAAAGTAGGTTTAGGTCTAAAGGAAAACTATAATAACTGAAAAATTTTCGAGGTACGCTAAACATGCCTAGAGTGTAGGACTTTTTATTGCAAAAGTAACCGAATCAGACTCTGGGGCCGCCTCGGAGAAATACTTTCATCGACAATAAGATGCCAGCAGGTGTGCACTAGTCACCGAAGACAAATAACAAAGTGGTTTTTAGAAGACAAAAATACTCAAGGGCTGAGATAAAGGCTTAAGATATATGAAGATGACAAAAATATAGTTTGATTCATTTAATAGTGCATATATCAATTATA
>Ga0169931_10007111_pt1 | contig 16701 bp, 7 predicted proteins | sample Kivu_15m_20L_FD_129675 | JGI IMG/M metagenome (GOLD analysis project Ga0169931, IMG submission 129675) | Freshwater microbial communities from Lake Kivu, Western Province, Rwanda to study Microbial Dark Matter (Phase II) - Kivu_15m_20L... | ecosystem: Environmental > Aquatic > Freshwater > Lake ...
TGCAGGATGTTCTCTATGCTGCAGGCAAGCATGCGGTGCTCCTCATCTTCCAAGCGATGGACGCTGCTGGCAAGGACAGCTGCATCCGGCACGTGATGAGCGGCGTGAACCCGCAGGGCGTGCGCGTCTGGAGCTTCAAGGCACCCAGCTCGTTGGAGCGCAGCCACGACTTCCTATGGCGACATACCCAGGCCGTCCCGGAACGCGGCCACATCGGCATCCACAACCGCAGCCATTATGAGGAGGTGCTGGTCACGCGTGTGCATCCGGAGTTCATCCTTGGGCAGAACATCCCAACGGCGCGCAGCATGAAGGAAATCGATGCTGCGTTCTGGGAAGCGCGATTCAAAGCCATCCGCGCATGGGAGCAGCAGCTCGCCGACAGCGGCACGGTGATCATGAAGTTCTACCTGAACATGAGCAAGGCGGCGCAGCAGGAGCGCTTCCTGGAGCGCATCGACGACCCGGCGAAGAACTGGAAGTTCAACCCCGGGGACGTGAAGGAGCGCAGCCATTGGGACGCGTACATGCGCGCCTATGAGCAGGCCATCGGCGCCACCGCCGCGCCGCACGCACCGTGGTACATCGTGCCTGCCGATGACCAATGGGAGACCCGGGCCATCGTGGGCCGGCTTGTGCGCGAGCGCATGGAGGCCATCGGCCTGAAGCACCCGGAACCCGCTGCCGGCGTGGTGGAAGAGCTGCAGGAAGCGCGCGCCATGCTGATGGCCGAGGGCCGGTGAAGTCGCCCGGATAACTTCGCCGGCCTTCTCAGAACCATGTATCGCACAAACACCTGCGGCGAGCTGCGCCTCACCGATGCTGGAAAGACCGTGACCCTGGCCGGATGGGTCCAGCGCGCCCGCGACCTGGGCGGCATGACCTTCGTTGACCTGCGCGACCGCTTCGGCATCACGCAGCTCAGCTTCAACATGGAGCGCGATAAGGCGCTGTGCGAGGCTGCCCGCAAGCTGGGCCGGGAATTCGTGGTGCAAGCAACGGGCACGGTGCGCGAGCGCGAGAGCAAGAACACGAACATCGCGACCGGCGAGATCGAGCTCATCGTCACCAAGCTGAAGGTGCTCAACAGCGCCAAGACACCGCCATTCACCATTGAGGAGGAGACCGATGGCGGCGACGAGCTGCGCATGAAGTACCGCTACCTCGACCTGCGCCGCGCCAACGTGCGCCGCAACTTCGAGCTGCGCCACCGCATGGCCATCGAAGTGCGCAACTACCTCAGCGCCCAGCATTTCCTCGAGGTGGAGACGCCGGTGCTGATCAAAAGCACGCCGGAGGGCGCGCGCGATTTCGTGGTGCCCAGCCGAATGAACCAGGGTGAGTTCTACGCGCTGCCCCAGAGCCCGCAGACCTTCAAGCAATTGCTCATGGTGGCCGGCTTCGACCGCTACTTCCAGCTCGTGAAGTGCTTCCGCGACGAGGACCTGCGCCAGGACCGCCAGCCGGAATTCACGCAGATCGACCTGGAGATGGCCTTCGTGGAGCAGGAGCATGTGCTGAGCCTCGTGGAAGGCCTGGCCAAACATCTCTTCAAGGCCGTGCATGGCCTTGAGTTCAGCGAGCCGTTCCGGCGCATGACCTACGCCGAAGCCATGCGCGACTATGGCTGCGACAAGCCCGACCTGCGCTTCGGGATGAAGTTCCACGAGCTCGGGGACCTCGCGAAGGGAAAGGGCTTCAAAGTCTTCGACGATGCAGAGATGGTCGTTGGCATCAACGCCGATGGCTGCGCCGGCTGGAGCCGGAAGCAGACCGATGCGCTCATCGATTTCGTGAAACGCCCGCAGATCGGCGCCACGGGCATCGTGTTCGTGAAGTGGACCGAAGAAGGATTGAAGAGCACGGTGGACAAATTCTTCACGCCGGAGCAGATCGCGACCTGGGCTGAACGCTTCGGCATGAAGCAGGGCGACCTGCTCTGCATCATGGCAGGCCGCAAGGAGAAGACCCAGAAGCAGCTGAACGAATTGCGCCTGCACCTGGGCGACCTGCTCGGCCTGCGTGATCCGAAAGTGTTCAAGCCGCTATGGGTGATCGACTTCCCGCTGCTGGAGCATGATGAGGAGAGCGGCCGCTGGCACGCGAAGCACCATCCCTTCACCGCGCCGAAGCCCGAGCACGCGCACCTCCTGGAGAGCGACCCCGGAAGCGTGAACGCGAACGCTTACGACCTGGTGATCAACGGCACCGAGATCGGCGGCGGCAGCATCCGCATACACGAGCGTGAATTGCAGGAGCGCATGTTCCGCGTGCTGGGCTTCACCGACGAGGAGGCCCGCTACAAGTTCGGCTTCCTCATGGACGCCTTCGAGTACGGTGCGCCGCCGCATGGCGGTTGCGCTTTCGGCTTCGATCGCTGGGTGGCGCTCTTCGGGCATCGCACCGACATCCGCGAGTTCATCGCATTCCCGAAGAACAACGCCGGCCGTGACACCATGATCGATGCGCCGAGCCGGATCGATGCGATTCAATTGCAAGAACTGGGTATCAGGGTGAAAGGCTGACATTCGCTGTCATGGACCTTTCCGATGAGCGTTGCCTCCGCGAAGCCATCGCTCTTGCTCGCGCAGGAATGGACCGCAACGAGGGCGGCCCCTTCGGCTGCGTGATCGTGAAGGATGGCCGCGTGATCGGTCGCGGCAACAACAAGGTCACCAGCACAAATGACCCCACGGCGCACGCCGGGGTGATGGCCATCCGCGAGGCGTGCCAGGCAATCAGATCTTTCCAGCTCGAAGGCTGCACGCTCTACGCCAGCTGCGAGCCTTGTCCCATGTGCCTGGGCGCGATCTACTGGGCGCGCCCCGACCGCATCGTATGCGCCGCCACGCGCGCCGATGCCGCCGATGCGGGCTTCGATGACCAGCTGATCTATGACGAGCTGCCCCTGCCGCCTCAACAGCGCCGCATTGCCACAAGCGCGGAATTGCTGCGGGAAGAGGCGCGCGCGGTCTTCGAGGCGTGGAAAGCGAAGAGCGACAAAACCGCTTACTGACTGATGCTGCTCACGACCCTGCTGAAGTCGGAAGGGCCTCCGCTCGAGTTCCTGATGATCATGGTCGCCATCGGCGTGGTGTACGCGTTGCTGCGCGACAAGAAGCCGCTAAGGCACTCGCGGGGCAAGGGCATGCGGCCGGAGCACAAGGCCATCATGGCCAGGTACGCCATCCACTACCAGCGCCTCGACGCTGCCGGAAAGGAGCGCATGGAGCGCATCGCGTCGGCCTTCTTGCGCGAGAAGGAATGGCAGGGCGCGGGCATGCCCGTGAAGGAGGAGCAGAAGGTGATGATCAGCGCCTGCGCCGCGCAATTGCTCATGGGCTTCCCTGACCTCGTGCTCCAACACTTCGATCGCATCATCGTCTATCCCGACGCCTACCGTTCGCCCAAGAGCGGGCGGATGCACCTGGGCGAGGTGCGCCCGGGGCCGGGCATCATCATCATCAGCTGGGAGGACTTCGTGCACGGCTACGCGCACAGCCGCGACGCGCACAACGTGGGCCTGCACGAACTGGCGCACGCGCTCTGGTTCGAGGACATGAATGAGGATGACGAGCACCATTTCCTGGATCGAAGGCTGCTCGCCGACTGGAACCAGCTGGCCACGCAGCACGTGGCGCGCATCAAGCGGAACGAACCGCACTTCTTCCGCGATTACGCAGGAACCAACCAGGCAGAGTTCTTCGCGGTGGCCGTGGAGTACTTCTTCGAGCGGCCCGCCGAGTTCAAGAAGTCCGAGCCGGACCTGTACGCGGCGCTCTCAGGCCTGCTGAAGCAGGATCCGGCGGAGCGGCAATCGGCCTGATCGGCCCCAAGGACGCCCCTTCGGCAGTGCGCCCGATTCCGCCCGGTGCTGTCCAGGAGCGCCGCCCGGCCGAGAGGGATGAACTGTTCTCCCTGCGCCAAGCAGCGCTGCCAAGTGCTGCGCACTTGGTGGCCGGCCAAGAAAAAGCCCCGCGATCAGCGGGGCTTTGTGGTTGGCCGACCAGGGCTCGAACCTGGACTCTTCTGAACCAAAATCAGACGTGTTGCCAGTTACACCATCGGCCATCAACCTGCTCCGACGCGCGGCTCGCGGCGGGCTTTTGCGCGATAGGGCGAACCCGTTTCAGCCAAAAGCGGGGCGAATGTAACAAGATCCAACACCTTCACTAGCCGCTCCGGCCGTGTGAGGCGGCGGCCGTTGGGTACTTTCGCCGCTTCCCGATCCGAACCCTGCGAATGGACTACAAGAAGCTCAATGTCATCACCGGCTGGGTGGTGTTCCTGATCGCCACCTTCACCTACATCACCACCATTGAGCCCACGGCGAGCTTCTGGGACTGCGGTGAGTTCCTGGCCACGGCCAACAAGCTCGAGGTGGGCCACCCCCCTGGAGCCCCGCTCTTCATGATGATCGCGCGCGTGGCGAGCGCCTTCGTGTCGCCAGAGAACGTGCCTATCGCGGTGAACGCCCTCAGCGCCCTGTGCAGCGCCTTCACCATCCTCTTCCTCTTCTGGAGCATCACGCACATGGCGCACAAGCTGACCGTGCGCGATGGCCGCGAGCTCACCCTGGGCGGCATCATCGCGATCCTGGGCAGCGGTGCCGTGGGCGCCCTGGCCTACACCTGGAGCGACAGCTTCTGGTTCAGCGCGGTGGAAGCGGAGGTGTACAGCATGTCGAGCTTCTTCACGGCGGTCACCTTCTGGGCCATCCTGAAATGGGAGAGCGTGGCCGACGAGGCGCACAGCACCCGCTGGCTGGTGCTCATCTGCTACCTGCTGGGCCTGGGCATCGGGGTGCAGCTCCTGGCGCTGCTCTGCATCCCGCCCATCGTGATGGTGTACTACTTCAAGCGGTACGAGACCTCGCCTTGGGGCGTGGTCACCGCCTTCGTGATCAGCGCGGTGATCCTGGGCACCATCCAGGCCATCATCATCCCCGGCGTGGCCAAGGTGGCCGGCTGGTTCGAGCTGGCCTTCGTGAATGGCATGGGCCTCTCCTTCAACACGGGCAACCTGGCTTACATCATGATCCTGCTCGCCCTCGTGGTGCTGGGCCTGTGGTGGACGCAGCGTCGCAGCATGGTGGTGGCCAACACCATCATCCTCGGTGTGAGCGTGATCCTGATCGGCTACAGCACCTACACCATGACCGTGGTGCGCAGCCTGGCCAATCCACCCATCGATGAGAACAACCCGGAGAACGTCTTCAACCTGGTGAGCTACCTGAACCGTGAGCAGTACGGCGACCGCCCGCTGCTCATCGGCCAGTTCTGGGACAGCCCCTACGGCCGCGACTTCAAGGACGGCACGCCCGTTTACACCGCCACCTACAAGGTGCAGAAGAACGGCCGCGACGTGAAGCAATTCTACGATGGCTGGAGCGCGGAGCACTTCGTGGAGCAGAACCCCGGGCACACGGTGAAGAACGAGTACGTGATCACCGACCCGCGCAAGGGCACGGAGGTCACCTACCAGCCGGAGTTCACCATGTTCTTCCCGCGCATGTACAGCAGCAGCCCGAGCCATGTGCAGGCGTACAAGAGCTGGAGCGAGTTCCGCGGCAAGGCCATGCGCGGCACCGACCGGCAGGGCAGGCCGAAGAAGATCGACAAGCCCACGCAAGGCGAGAACCTCCGCTTTTTCCTGGCCTACCAGATGGACTGGATGTACTGGCGCTACTTCATGTGGAATTTCGCCGGGCGCCAGAACGATGTGCAGGGCCACGGCAACATCATGGATGGCAATTGGCTCACGGGCATCAAGGCCATCGACGCGCAACGTCTCGGCAACCAGGACAGCCTGCCCAGCAGCTTGACTGGCAACAAGGCCCGCAACCGCTTCTACCTGCTGCCGCTGATCCTGGGCCTCATCGGCTTCGTGAACCAGCTGCTGCGCCATGGGCGCGACTGGACCGTGGTCATGCTGCTCTTCTTCTTCACGGGCGCGGCCATCGTGATCTACCTGAACCAGACGCCGTACCAGCCGCGTGAGCGCGACTACGCCTACGAAGGTTCCTTCTACGCCTTCGCCATCTGGATCGGGCTGGGCGTGTTCGCGCTCTACGATGCAGCGCGCGGCCTCTCCATGCGCGATCTGGGCATCGTGGCGGCCAGCGCGCTGGGCCTTGGAGCGCTCAAGTTCCTCGTCGAGGGGCTCGCGGGCGACCATCACGCCGTATCGTACATCCTCTTCTTCATGGCCTTCGTGGGCGTGGGCGCGGTGGCGCTCTTCGCGCTGCTGGGCCGCGCGGTGCGCTCCGAACCAGCGCTGGCTGCATTGGCCACAGTTGTCGGTCTCGCCGTGCCCGCCGTGATGCTGGCCGATGGCTTGGACGATCACGACCGCAGCAACCGCCTGCCGGCGCGCGACCTGGCCAGCAACTACCTGGAGAGCTGCGCGCCCAACGCCATCCTCTTCACCAACGGCGACAACGACACCTTCCCGCTCTGGTACGCGCAAGAGGTCGAGGGCATCCGCACCGATGTGCGCGTGGTGAACCTCAGCCTGCTCAACACCGATTGGTACATCGACCAGATGCGGCGCAAGGCCTACGAGAGCGATCCCGTGCCCTTCACCGTGGCGCCTGAGAAGTACCGCCAGGGCACGCGCGACGCGGTGTACCTGGTGCCGCAGGACGAGAAGAACTCGCCGCCCATGGACCTGCGCAAGGCCATCGCCTACGCCACCGACGACCGGAAGATGCAGACCGCGGGTGAAGAGCGCTACGCGGTGATCCCCGCCAACACGTTCAGCCTGCCAGTGAACCGCGAGCAAGTGCTGGCCAACAACGTGGTGGAGCCCAAGGACACCGCCCGCATCGTGGACGCCATCACCTGGCGCGTGGGCCGCAGCGCCGTGATGAAGAACCATTTCATGGTGCTCGACCTCCTCGCCCACACGGATTGGAAACGGCCCATCTACTTCGCCGTGACCACCGGCCCGGACAGCTACATCGGCCTGCAGGACCACTTCCAGCTCGAGGGCCTCACCTACCGCGTGGTGCCCGTGGTCACCCCCAGCGACCCGCGCTCGGGCCGCAACGGCAGCGTGGCCGTGGACCGCATGCTAGAGGCCGTCACCGGGAAGTTCCGCTGGGGCAACATGGAGACCGAGGGCGACATCTACCTCGATGAGAACATCCTGCGCATGACCACCAACTTGCGCCTGCAGATCAGCGCGCTCGCGGAAGAGCTCATCCTGATGGGCCGTGATGAGGATGCGCGCGCGGTGCTTGACATCAGCATCGAGAAGATGCCCGACCGCAACGTGCCCTTCGACCGCGTGCTGCTGCCCACCGTGGAAGCGTACTACGCCATCGGCGACACGGCAAAGGGCAACGCCATCTCCGGAAGGCTCTTCACCATCATGGAGGAGAACCTGAACTGGTTCGCGAGCCTGGAACCGCAGTTTGTGGCGCCGCTCCGCAAGGAGGCCGACCTCACGCAAGCCGTGATGGGCCGCCTGGCCGAAGTTGCCGCCAAGCAGGACAGCACCTTCGGTGCACGGCTGGAGGACCGCTTCCAGGCCGCGAGCGAGCAGTACGCGTTGAGCAAGGCGACGAAGTCCAGGCGGACCTCGCGCATGCGCTTCTGAGCTGCGGCCCCATGGTGCCCGTGCGGCCACCTGCCCTAGCGCGCCTGCTCTGGCCCGGACTGCTCTGGCGCATGCCCGCTGAAGAGCGCACGCTCTACCTAACCTTCGACGATGGCCCGGAGCCCACGGTGACGCCATGGGTGCTCGATGAGCTGCGCGCGCGTAACGCCAAGGCTACCTTCTTCCTCGTGGGCGCCAATGCCGAGCGCCAACTGGAATTGGTCAAGCGCATCCGCTCGGAAGGGCACGCCATCGGCAACCACACGCACCGCCACTTGAACGGGTGGAAGACCGCCATCGGTGAGTATCGCGATGATGTGGATCGCGCGCAGGAGATCACCGGCACGCGCTTGTTCCGCCCGCCCTACGGTCGCATCACACGGCGGCAGGCTGCCATGCTGAAGTCGCGCTTCACGGTGGTGATGTGGGACGTGCTCAGCAAGGACTATGATGCGCGCTGCTCGCCGGAGGAATGCGCGCGCAACGTGCTGCGCGCCGCGCGGCCAGGCTCCATCATCGTCTTCCACGACAGCCGCAAGGCCGAGGCCAGCTTGCGCCACGCACTGCCTCTGGTCTTGGATGAATGGAAGCGGCTCGGCTGCGCCTTCAAGGCATTGCCCGAGGCTGGGCTCACTGCGGAGCGGAGGTGACCACGTACTCGCAGCGGCGATTCACAGCGTGCTCCTCCTCGGTGCACTGCACGCCGGGCGCGCAATGGTTCAGCAGGCGCGAGGCCCCGAAGCCGCGGGCATTCACCCGTTCCTTGGCCACGCCTTTCTGCGTCAGGTAGGCTGCTATCGCCTCGGCGCGCTTCTGCGAGAGGGCCTGTTCCTTCTCGCCGCCGCGCGCATCGCTGTGAACGCCCACTTCGATCACGATGGCCGGGTTGGCGGCGAGCCGCTCTGCCAGCAGGTCCAATTCGCCGCGCGCGCCCGGATCGAGCTTCGTGCTGCCCTCGGCCCAGCGGATGTGCTTGAGCGCGATGGGCTGGCCCACCACGATGCGGTCGAGCACGAGGTCGCGGGCCTGCCCGAGCTCGATGATGCCGTTGCGCATGCCGATGGTGGAGATGGGCACGCTGATGCTGAAGTGGCCGGCCTTCTCCACCACCACCTCGAACTCCTCATTGGCCTGGATGCGGAGGCTGACATCGCCGCCCGCGCCTGTGAAGCGGCAATCGGAGCTGAAGCTGGTGAGGTTCACCGCGCACACGCGGGCGCCTTCCACGAAGCCATCACCGCTGCGCTCGCGCACGGTGCCGCGCAGCCACACGCCGGCGTCGGCCACCAAGTGGATGTCGCGCGAGGCGATCAGTTCACGCTCGATGCCCGCCGTGCTCAGATGCTGCTCGCCCTCGTAGCGGCCTTTCATCGTGGCGGTGATCCGGTAAGTCTTGTTCTTGCGCACGCTGAAGGTGTACTCGCCCTTCGCATCGGTGGTGGTCACTCCTTCCGCTCCGCCATCGAGGTTGGTGAGGCGCACCTCCAAATCGGCCACGGGTGTCTCGTGCTCATCGTCGATCACGCGGCCGGTCACCAGGAAGCGCTCCTCCAGCGGGGCCAGCATCTCAAAGGCGAAGAGGTCATCGTCTCCCGCGCCGCCGGGCCTATTGCTGGTGAAGAAGCCGCGCTTGCCCGCCGCGTCGATGATGAATGCGAAGTCATCGCGGGCACTGTTCACGGGTGCGCCCACGTTCAGTGCGCCCGCGTAACGGCCGTCATCGCCCAGCGAGGCGCGCATGATGTCAAGGCCGCCGAGCCCTGGGTGCCCGTTGCTGGCAAAGAAGAGGCTGCCATCGGCGGCGATGAAGGGGAAGCCCTCGTTGAATGGCGTATTGATGGCCGTGCCCAGATTGCGCGGCTCGCCCCATTGCCCATCGGCTAGCTCGCACACGTAGAGATCGGTGCCGCCGTTCCCGCCGGGCATGTCGCTGGCGAAGTAGAGGCGCCGGCCATCGGGCGAGAGCGCCGGGTGGCCGATGGAGACCTCCGGGTTGTTGTAGAGGAACTGCTCCTCCGCCCCGAAGCCATTTCCGGTGCGCGCAGCGCGGAAGAGGGCGAGCCTGCTCACGCCACGCTGGCTGCGGCGCGCACGGCCATTGAAGAAGTTGTTGCGGGTGAACCAGACCACATCGCCGCTGGCGCTGGCGGTGGCGGGGCCTTCGTGGAAGCGCGTGTTCACACTGCCCTCGAGCGGCCGCACGTCCACCAGGTCGCCACCGGGGGTAACCTCGGCGGTGAAGAGGTCGAGGAAGGGCTGTGCGTTCCAGGCAGCGCGACGCTCAATGATGCCGGTGCCCTGGCGCGCGCTGCTGAATACCACGCGCTGCGGCCCCAGCCATGCGGGCGCCAGATCAGGACTCGGCGTGTTGATGCCGAGACGCCGCACATTGAATCGGTCCTGATCCATCTGCAGCTTGCGGGCGAAGAGCGCGATGTTGCTTCGCCGCTCGGCGCCCTCCGTCTGCTGCAGCGCGAGGTAGCGGTCCATCCAGACCTCGGCCTCATCGTAGCGCCCGTTTGACTTGAGCGCTTCTGCGTAGTGGTACAGGTCGATGGGCTCGCGGTTGAGGAACTTCACCACCACGGCGTACCAGCGCTCGGCCTCGGGCATGTCGCCGAGCTTCATGCTGCAGATGGCGAGGCGCTTGGTCACGTGCTCGTTCACGGCGCCCAGCTCGGCGGCGGTACGGTACAGCTCCGACGCGCGCGCGTAGGCCATTTGCTGGAAGTGGCGGTCGGCCTCGCGCACGTACGGGTCCGGATTGCCTTGCGCGCGCGCGCTTCCCGCGATGGCGAGCGACAGCAGGAGGAGTAGCAACGTGCGCATGGCGTCAGAAGTAGCGCGGCGATACCGCCCGTCCGGTGAAGAAGCGCAGGTCGTAGTTCAGCATCACCTCATGCGTGCCGGCATTGTATGCGCCGATGCTCGTGGTGGTGAGGTCGAAGGCGTACCCGATGCGCAGCTGATCGTTCACTTGGTACTGGCCCAGCACCCCGAAGGCATTGCCAACGCGGTACATGGCCCCGAGCCAGATGCGCTCGCGGAAGAGGAAGTTGGCGTTCACATCGATCGAGAGCGGCGCGCCGGCCACCATGCGCGCCATCACCGAGGGCCTGAACTTGATCCCGCGATTGATTGCCACCACGTAGCCCGCTGTGAGGAACCAGTGCCTGCGCTCCACTGCCGTGACGATGCCGGCCGCGGGGATCGCATCAATCTCATTCTGCAGCAATTTGGGCGTGCTGAGTCCGACGTAGTACGTGGGCGAATGCCAGAAGACGCCGAACCCGAAGTTGGGCAGCAGCTTCCCGCTCACGCTGGCGTTGGCGGCGTCGGGATCCACGGTGCGCAGTGCGGCGAGATCGGCCTGGTAGAGGTTCGCGCCTCCCTTCAGCCCGAATGCAAGCCGGGTGTCCTTGCCGGTGCGGATGCGGTAGGCGAAATCCAAATAGGCGCCGGTCTGCCGTGTGGGGCCGATGCGGTCGTTAAGCATGGAGAAGCCCAGGCTAACACCCTTCACCTTGAGCGGCGTGTGCGCCAATAGCGTCTGCGTGCTGGGCGCGCCGGCGAAGCCCACCCATTGGTGACGGCTCAGCAGCATGGTGGTGAAGATGTCCGCGCTTCCCGCGTAGGCCGGGTTCACCGCCAGCATGTTGAACATGTACTGGCTGTAGAGCGGGTCCTGCTGCGCCCGCGCGGGCCTTACTGCCGTGAAGGCGAGGAGCACGACGGCTATGCGGGCGACGGTCCTCATCGGTTCAGGTAGATGTAGCCCGTGAGCGCCTCCTTCCCATTGCCGAGGTCGAGCACGTAGAAGTAGGTGCCCGCAGGCGCCTGCCCTTGATCGGTGGCGCCGTCCCACTTCACGGTCCGGTTGTCGTAACCGCTGGCCTCGTAAAGCTTGGCGCCCCAACGATTGAATATGCTGATGCGGTTGCCCGGATAACCCTCGATGCCGGGGATGATGAGCGCATCATTGGTGCCGTCGTTGTTGGGGGTGAAGCTCTCCGGCATGAACACGTCGTTCTCGAACGCGCATGGCGTTCCGCCTTCAACGCGCACCACGGCGCAGCCGTACTGATCGCTCACGAAGGCCACGAAGTCCTGGCTCGTGAACAACGGATCGCTGGTGAACACATAGGGCGCCGTGGCGCTGAGCTGGCCGGAGAGATTCGTCACCTCATAGGTGGAGGCATTGCCCTCGCTGATCGTGAACGTCACCACATAGGTGCGGTCGCGCGTGATGCATGCGGCCGTGAGGTCGCTCACCTCCACGCCGCCCACCACCGTCACGCTCACACTGGAAGAAGCCGAAGCGCATCCGGGCACGCTCACCGTGTAGCCATATCCGTAGGTGCCGGGATCGATGCCCGTGGTGTTGAGCAATCCGCCGCTCAGCCCGCCGCTGCCATTCAGGTCCTGCCAGACGCCGCCGGTCTGGGGAGTGCCAATCAATGCGCTGAAGAGATCGAGCGCCTGCACCGTGTCGCACGCTAGCAGCGCGCCATTGCTGCCTGCATCGGGCGGCTGGTTCACCGTGATGGCTACGGTGGCCGTGGCATTCGCGCAGGGCGGATTGCCCGTTACCGTGTACAGGTAATTGCCAGGCGTGTCCGTACCTGGCAAGAAGAAGTCGCCATGCGGCAGACCGCTCGGATTCGTCCACGCGCCATCCACATCCGGGTTGCCCGTGAGCTGGCTGAATAGATCAACCGTGGCGGAGTTGCTGCAGAGCGTGAGGCTGGTGCCCGTGCCTGCGATCGGGAATGGGGCCGCAGTGACAAGCACCACGGCGGTCACAAGGCCGCAGTTGGGATCATTGATTTCGTAGGAGAACGGGAACTCCGGCCCAATGGGCAGCACGCTTGGATTCAAAATGCCGCCCGCACCCAAGGCCCCGGTGCCCAAGCCATCCTCCCACGTGCCGCCCGGTTCCGGGTCACCGCCGAGGGCCGTGAAGAGGTCGTACTGCGTGAGGTTTCCGCAAATCACCACCGAGCTGTCCGAGCCCGCGCTTCCGCCAACGCCGACTTCCACCGTGATCGCAGCCACGGAGGTGGTGCACGGAGGCAAGCCCAGCACCGTATACGTGAAAAGCCAGCTTCCATTGCCCGCCACGGATGGATTGAAGTTGTTCCCGCTCAGTGCGCCGGATCCACCCGCGTCATCGAACGTGCCGTTCGGTTGTGCATTGGGGCCGAGCGCTGCGAAGAGGTCGACCGCGGTCTGCGTCAAGCATGCTTGAATGGTTGTGCTCTGCCCAGCGTTAGGCGCCGTGTTCACCGTGATGAAGAGTGTGGCGCTGTCATTGACGCAAGGCGTGGTGCCCGTCACCACGTAGAGGTACTCGCCCGGTGCGTCCGTGGCTGGATCGAAGTTCTCTCCATGCGATGTGTTCCCGCCCGTCACGTACACCCAGGAACCGTTTACATCAGGCTGGCCGGCGAGCTGGCTGCGCATGACGATGGTAGCGCCGTTGCTACACAGCTGGATGCTGGCATTGTTGCCCGCATTGGGCGCTTGCGGCTCGCTCACCACCACCAAGGCAGTGGCATTGCCGCATGGGAAGTCGCCTGGCACCGTGTAGAGGTAATTGCCGGGCGCATCAACTAAGGGATTGTACACGCCGCTGTGGGCCTGCGGCGGCACCACCGAGGTATAGAGCCAGCTGCCTCCCGTTTGCGCGTTCGGGCCAAGCAACATGAAGAGGTCCGTAGCGGCGTCGCTGGAGCAGGTGGTTAGCGTGTTGCTCTGCCCTGCGTTCGGGTACTGCGTCACATTGAGGGTGATGGTGGCCGTGTCCGCCGGGCAAACAACACTGCCGCTAACCACATAATGGAACTGGCCGCCGCCGTTGCCGGGCAGGTAGGTGGGCAGAATGGCCACCCAATTCTGATTGAACCATTGCCCGTCACCATCCGGCGAACCGGAGAGGCAGTTGCCCAGATTGATGGGAGGATTGGTGGAGCAGTAGGTGCATGATCCGCCAACGCCTGCAACCGGCCCGTCAATCACCTCCACGCTTACTGTGGCGGTGTCACCTGGGCAGTCCGTGAGCGTGGGCAGCACATAGTCGAAGCTCCAGGTCGTCCCCGCCGCGACCGCCCCCGTCTGGAAATAAGCTCCCGACAGGAAACCGGCGGCGCCATTCGTGTTGATCCAGAATCCTCCAGCCTGGGGTGCGCCACCGAGGTTCGCGAACAGGTCGACGAGATTGCCACGGCATGCCTGGATCGCGGAATCGGCACCCGCATCGAGCGCACCAACAATGAACACAAGGACCGTGGCGCTGTCTGCCGGGCACGGTCCGTCCGCAGCGTGCACATAGAGGAGATCGCAGTTCTGGCCCACCAGCAACGCGCTGGCATCATAGGTTCCACCGTTCAGCGTGCCGAGGCCGCATCCGTTCGTCCAAGTTCCCCCGGGCGTGACCGTGCCATTCAGGCCATTCACTAATTCAATCTCCGTAGCGCCCTCGCACGCCGTGATCCCGCCATCCTCGCCGGCCCATGATTGGGTAGCAATCGTGACGATCACGGCAGCGCTATCAGCCGGGCACGGAGGAATACCATTCACCCTGTAGCGGTAGACGCCGGAGGGGGCCACACTCGGATCCAAGGTTCCCGGCACCGGTACACCATTGTAGGTCCATGTGCCGCCTGCATCGGGTGTGCCGCCTAGGAGCGTGATCAGCTCCACTTCGCCTTGGCTGCTGCACAGGGCCGCGTTGGTGCCGATGCCCGCATCGGAGGCCTCGCTCTGGAACACGGTGACCGTGGCGCTGTCGTTCGCGCAAGGCGCGGTCCCAAGCAATTTGTACTTGTACACCCCCGGTTGCGAGTTGCCCGGGATGTAGGTGCCGCCGAAGACCCCGCCCGACGGATTGAACCAGGTTCCGCCAGGCTGCGGATTTCCCTGTAGAAAATTGAAGAGCTCGAACTGCGGGCCGTTGCTGCAAACCTGCACCTGCCCATTGCCGCCAGCGTCCACGGCCTGGTACTCGAGCACGGTCACGTAGGTGGAATCCGCTCCGCAACCTGCATTGCCATTAACCCTGTACTTGTAGGCGCCGCTCACGTCAACATCAGCATCGTAGATGCCCGTGTGCGGCTGGCCCGATGGATCGAACCAGATACCGCCGGTGCTAGGCAAGCATCCGATCGAATTGAAGAGAAGGAAGGGCGGAGTGGTGCTGCAGGCCTGCACCAGGTTGCCGCAACCTGCCTCCGGCTGATCGTAGATCACCACGCTCACGATGGCGGAGTCGGCAGCGCAAGGACCGTTGGCGGCATGGCGGTACACATAATTGCCGCTCAGGTCAACTGAAGGAAGCAACGTGCCCGAATGCGGCGTGACGCCGTTGTAGAACCAGAGGCCACCTGCCTGCGCCATGGGGCCAAGCAACAGGAAGAGGTTCGTGGGTCCAGCAGTACGGCAAGTGGAGAGGCTGTTGTTGCTGCCCGCTTCCTTGAATGCCGTGATTGTGATGGTGAGGTCGGCCGTGGCCACGGGGCAGCTGCCTGAGCCCGGCACGGAATAGCGATAGGTGCCTGGCGTTGAAGTGCCTGGGGTGAAAACCCCGCTCACGCCCGTTGTGAGCGGCAGCGGACCGGTCCAACTTCCGCCCGTGGCAGGCGCGCAGCCAAGGAATGGGAACATGTCGAAAGCGGCGCTGTTCGAGCACCTCAGCACCGCCGCGTTGCAGCCCGCGTTGCCCGGCGTTCCAACCGCCACCGTCACAGTGCTGCTCGACGGGCCGCAGCCATTCGTCACGGTGTAGGTGTACACACCTGGAATGCTCACACCGGGCGTGAAGAAGCCGGGCGGGCTGAGCGGACCGGGGCCCGTCCAAGTCCCCACCGGATTCGGCGAGCAAGTCAAGAAGTTGAAGAGACTCACCGGCGACGCATTAGGGCTCGCGCACAGCGACGCGGGACCAGAACAGCCTGCATTCGGCGCATCGTTCACGAACACGCTCACGATGGACGTGTCGGTGGCGCACGGCGAGGCAGCGGTCACGATGTAGCGGTAATCACCAGGCGCACTGGTTCCAGGCGTGAAGATCCCAGTTGGCAGCGGCGCCAGGCTGGGGGTGAGCCAGCTGCCGTTGTTGTCCGGATTGCACGTCAGCGCGGAGAAGAGCAGGAAGGGGCTTTCGTTGCTGCAAGCGATCCGTGTGGCATTGCAACCCGCATAAGCGCGCGTGGTCACGCTCACCGTGAGGAAGCTGATCGCCTCATTGCACGGGAAAACGCCCGGCACGCGATACTCATAAACCCCCTGCGCATCGAGGCCGGGCACGAAGAGCGAGCCATGCGCGATGTTGTTGAAGTACCATTGACCGCCAGCATTCGGATTGCCGCCCAGCGCGGCCGTCATGTTGAACGCTGGATCGCTGCTGCACTTCTGCACCGAGCCGGGCGCACCCGCGCTCGGCCCGGTCACTTCGCTCACCGTCACGGAAGCGAAGACCTGCGTGCATGGTGGGCCTTGGGTGAAGACATAGTAGAAGGTGCCCGGCGTATCGGTAACAGGCGTGTAGCTGCCGCTGAACGGCGTGCCGCCCGGTGAGTCGCGGCGCCATTGGCCACCAGTTTCCGGGGAACAACCCAGGTAGCCGCTGAGCGGATAGTTCGTCGGGTCGGTGCTGCAGAAGACCTTGGTGCCGTCGCAACCGGGATTCAACGCGCGCGTCACGTTCACCGTGACCGTGGCGGAATCGGACGAGCAACCTAGGGCGCCAATCAAGCGGTAGCGGAACTGATAGGACCCCGGCGCCGCCACTATGGTCGCGTTGAAGAACTGTCCAGTCAGCGCGCCAGTGGCGTTCAGATCAACCCATTGGCCACCGGTCTGCGGGTAGCCGCCAAGGCCGTTGAAGAGGTTCACCTGATTGTTGCTGCTGCACGCTGGCAAGTTGCCATTGGTGCCCGCATCGAAAAGTCCCACGACGATCACGTCGACATTCGCAATATCCGCCTGGCAGGAGCCAATACCCGGAACCTCATAGCGGAACTCGTAGGTGCCTGGCGGCAGGCTGCCGCAATTGAAGAAGTTGTTGCTCAGCTGCCCGGTGGGAGTGCCCTCCTCGCTCCA
>Ga0169931_10007112_pt1 | contig 16700 bp, 22 predicted proteins | sample Kivu_15m_20L_FD_129675 | JGI IMG/M metagenome (GOLD analysis project Ga0169931, IMG submission 129675) | Freshwater microbial communities from Lake Kivu, Western Province, Rwanda to study Microbial Dark Matter (Phase II) - Kivu_15m_20L... | ecosystem: Environmental > Aquatic > Freshwater > Lake...
TAAGTAAATTACTTAAACTTTCTAACAAAACTCAAATAGTTTGGATTAGAGGAAATCACGATGAGTTTATACAAGAATTTATTGGTTCACATTTTGGTGGAATAGAAATTAGAGAAGATTATATTTTAGAATTAAATAAAGGAAACTATTATGTATTTCATGGTGATGTTATAGATGTGTTTATTACAAAATATAAATGGTTATCCAAAATAGGTGCAGTAGGATATGATTTTGCACTTTGGTTAAATCGTTGGTATAATCGTTATAGAGTATGGAGAAAATTGCCATACCAATCTATATCACAAAAAATTAAAAGTGGAGTAAAAGCTGCAACAAACTACATAAACGATTTTGAAACATCAGCACTATCAATGGCATCTAAAAAAGGATGTATTGGAGTAATGTGTGGACATATACACCAACCTGAAGATAGAATATTAAACGGGAAACATTATGTTAATTCAGGTGATTGGATAGAAAATATGACAGCTATTTGTATAGATAAGGATGAAAACTTATTTTTATACAAATAAATTCTTTAAAAATTTGGGTTTTTCTTAAAATATTCATATATTATATTAAAACCTAACCATATGAATGTTATAATCACTAAAGAAGAAATCTATTCAACCCCCAATGATATGGAATTGGGGAGATTGGTAAGAAACAAATTTTGGCAAGAAGAGAGAAACCAAAGAGGCCCACAATTTGATGATGAACATTTTGGTTTAGTAATCGGAGATGATGGATTAGTAAAATCCATTGTAAGAGGCGATGAATATGAAGTTTGTGTAATGTGTGGTGATACAGTCCCATACACAAAATCAACTGATATTGATAGGAGAGTTGGATATATAGAAGGAGCTGGACAATTATGTAAGGATTGTTATCAAAAGGGAGTTTAATTACTCCCTTTTTTTATATTTATACTTATAATATAAACGAACTATGTATGAAAAAATTATCTCTATTATTAAGTTTCTTTTTGTTAAGCAGTGTTGCGGTTGTTGCACAAACAATAGGAAAAACTCAAACAGAACAATATAAAGCATCATTTGAAACAGCTATTGATATTGAAAGATTTTTAGATTATGAGGGAAAGCAAATTCCTATTCAAATTCTAAAAGCAGGTATATCCGATGAGATGTATGCTACTTTTTGTAAAAAGCAAAGAAACTATGGACCTGGAAATATTTCAGTAGGTACACAACTTAAAACTAAAGAAGATATTAAATTATCATTGAGTGGTCTATGGTTCAGAAAGAATGATAAAATCAACAGATTAAAGCAATTGGTAGTATTAGGACATCCCGATGAAGTGGGTGAAACTATCGAAGATACCTACCAAGACCTAGCAGTTTACTCCGTAATTTCTCAATTAGTGAGTAGAGGGAAATGGGCAAAATAAAACTTGGAAATGTAACAAAAATATTGTATATTTGTTACAACAAAAGTAAAAAGGTTATATTTAGATATAAGGGAATCGCGATAAAACCTTCAAACTTAAAACAATTTATTAACACTTAAAACTTAAAAAAGCAATGGACATTTCATTAGCACTCAAGAGATTTAGCTCTCTTCAAAACAACACAAAGAAGTCGGATTCAATTTGGAAACCGGCAAACGGAAAATCTCAAATCCGTTTAGTACCTTACAAATTCAATAAGGATAATCCTTTTATCGAATTGTATTTTCACTACAACATCAACAACAAAACTTATTTGAGTCCTATCTCATTTGGTAGACCTGACCCAATCGTAGAGTTTGCAGAAAAACTTAAACGTACAGGTGACACTGATGATTGGAAAGCAGGTAAGAAGATGGAACCAAAATTAAGAACTTTTGCACCTGTTATCGTAAGAGGTAAAGAAAATGAAGGTGTTAAATTTTGGGGATTTGGAAAAACAGTTTATCAGGATATTTTAGGTTATATTGCCGATCCTGATTATGGTGATATTACAGACCCAACTAGTGGTAGAGATATCGTATTGGAAGTAGTATCGGCTGAAGAATCAAATGCAGCATACCCAACAACTACAATTAGAGTTAAACCTGCAACATCAAAAATTTTAGAAGATGCTGCACAAGTTCAACAATTGTTAGATTCTCAAAAAGAAATTACTGAATTATATCAGGAGTTATCCTATGATGAACTAAAGGGTGTGCTTGAAAATTGGTTAAACCCATCAGCTCCATCTAATAGTAGTGGAAACCCAATCAATGAGGAGTTAGCAGCAGCAAAACCGCAACCTTTCACCCACCCTAAATTAAATGGCATGATACTAATAGGACCATTTGATGGATCTTCATTAGCAAATCATAATTTGGGTTTAAGATGGAGACGTGCAACACAATTCACGATGACAAACTTTAAAATATTAGGTTATCAGAAAGGTGGATTTTCTATTGAAAGTAACGAAACTGCACAGGCATATAAAGACGGGATCTCCAAATTTCAAAACAATGAAATTCAGGCATTTGATCCGCTATTAAACTTCAAATCTACATCGACCATATTTACTGCAACTCAAATGAAAGAAAAGGCATTAGGGGAGGGAAACAGCGAAAAAAATTATTCAAAAGCTGAAATGGAATCGCTTTCCAAACCGTTGTGGAGCAATGGATGGACCAGATTCCCTTCGAAAGGTAATTAATAAATATATAGATCAATAATATTATTCTGTATGAAATGGAGGGATCTTAAAAGCTTAACGCCAGAAGAAAGAAAGGAAATGAGAAGAGCGGTAGCTAAAACTACCTCTGATAAGATTTCCTATTTGAAAAAACTCGAAGAGGAGAAAGAAGAAGACGAAGAATCGGTGGAAACCCCTCCAGAAGAACAGGAATAGCGCGTATTCGCGAAACAAGATATATAAGGGATATGAAAGACGAAAAGTTTATCAATCCCTTTTTAAGTGGGGAAAAAAATCCCAATTCTAAATTGACCGAATCTCAAGTTCAGGAAATCCGAAAGATTTACAAATCTGGATCAATTACCATGGTTCAATTAGCTGAAAAGTTTGGTGTTTCCAGAAGAAGCATTTCAGCTATAATCAATAAAGACAGATGGAAACATCTTGAATCATAAAATCGAATCTATGTATATTCTAGGGATCTCTGCTTTTTATCACGATTCTGCAGCTTGTCTGTATAAGAACTCTACATTATTAGGGGCTGCAGAGGAAGAAAGATTCACGGGAATTAAAGGTGACAGTTCTCTCCCAATAAAAACTATCGAGTGGCTACTTAAATCCAACGGCTTAAAAATAGGAGATATAGCAGTCGTATGTTGGTACGAAAATCCAGATCTTAAAAGACAAAGGGTCTTAGAAACCTTTAAGCGTAATCCCATCAAGAACGCTAAGAGAATTTTTAATTATATTCTTGAGGACCAGAATTGGGACATCAAGAAAATCCTAAGAAGAGAAATTGGATTTAAAAATCGAATCCATGTGGTTAACCACCATCTCTCTCATGCTTGTCTTGCTTATTTCACTTCTCCCTTCAATGAATGCACAGTGGTAACAGTCGACGGTGTTGGTGAGAAAGAAACAATTACTATTTCTAAAGCTTTTCATAATGTTATAAAGAAACTTAAATCTGTTGAGTATCCCCACTCGTTGGGACTGTTTTATTCTGCATTCACTGCTTTTCTTGGGTTCAAGCCTAATGAGGGTGAATACAAAGTTATGGGACTCGCTGCTTATGGGGATCCTTCTGTTTACTATGACAGGATAAAGGGAATGATTTCGTTCAAGGACGGAAACCTCAAGATCAATATGGATCTTTTTTCATGGGACTATTCAGACAAAGTGATGTTTAGTTGGAAACTTGCTGAAAACTTATCTGTGGATCCCCGAGACCCTGATGATAAATCAATATTACCTCAATACAAGCACATAGCTGCTGCTGTTCAGCTCATTTATGAAGAAATATTATTTAAGATCATAAATCACAGCTACGAGCTTAATACGAGCAATAATTTGTGTTTAGGAGGGGGTTGTGCTTATAATGGACTGGCAAATGCAAAAATTTCTAAAAATACCCCATATAAGAAGATTTGGGTTCCTCTTTCCCCCTCTGACGGAGGATCGTCTATAGGAGCATGCCTTCACTACATTAATGTGGTAAAAGGTCAAAAAAGAAAGGGACAAATAGATCCTTATCAAGGTCCATCATTCAAAGGATCTGACACGATCAAGATTTTAGAAAAATATAAAATTCTAATTTCTTTCGAACACTTAGAAACCCCTCAAATAATAGAATCTACAGCAAAGCTTCTCAGTTACGGGAATGTGATAGGGTGGTTCCAGGGGAGAATGGAATTTGGATCCAGAGCTTTAGGCAACAGATCTATTATAGCTTCTCCTTTAGTTCCCGACATGCAGAACAGAATTAACTCTGTTATTAAGAAAAGAGAAATGTTTAGACCTTTCGCTCCCTCTGTGATATTGGAGGAAGCTGACAAATATTTTGAAATAGAGGATCCAATACCTTACATGAACATGGTGGTGAAGGTAAAGCCCGATCACAACCTCCCAGCAATAACTCACGTGGACGGAACCGCTAGGGTTCAGACAGTTGTTCAATTTGATAATCCCAGATTTTATAGGCTTTTGAAGAGATTTGGGGATCTTTCAGGAGTTCCGATTTTACTTAACACCTCCTTTAATTTTAAAGACCAAACAATAACACTAAACCCTGAAGAGGCGGTAATACGATTCTTAGATTCAGATATGGATTACCTTGTTATTGATAATTTTTTAATTTCTAAAAAGAATTAATAAAGAACAGTTGGATATTTTTTGTGTAACTGTTTTCCGAGATCTACCCTCTGATTTAGGAGGGGTATAGAAAATTTAATAATTTCCTCTACAGTTTCTAATTCTTCAGGTCTTGGTATACCCTCCTCCCTCAAGTAAAGCCCTTCTAGGGAGAAAAAAATCGACTTCTTAGTTGTTTGTTTTTCGAAGGATTTTATGTTTTGTAGGGTGAATTCCATTTCACATATTATCTTCTCTGTATGCAAAAGATAGGGAGAGAATATCCTATCGTAAAAAGAGGAGTCACATCTTTGAAGATACGAAAAAAGCTTATACTGCTTGTGCTCAAAATCTATAGGTGATTGGTAGTACCAGTCTATTTCTAGTAATTCTCCCATAGTTCTATATTCTATAGTATATATTTTGAAACCAATTTTTAAAAGGGGACTAAATATATACAGATTATGTTGATAATTGACTGTACAAAGTATAATTCGATAGATCAGGCTTTAAAGGTGCTGAAAAACAAGGTGTCCAAGACAAATCTTGTTAAGCAACTGAGAGATAGACAAACCTATACAAAGCCTTCTGTGGTTAGGAGAAAAGAAGTTCTTGATGCTATCTATAAAGAGAGCAAAATGAACTCTTCAGATAAATAATTTTTTGACCACTAAAAATTTAAAAATGAGCAGCGCTTCTACTAAGGAAAGATGTGTAATGTGCTCCAAATTAACAGACTATGACATTACAACACACATAGACCTAAGACATGGCTATGTAGAGGGAATGGGACAGCTTTGTTTTAGCTGTTATACAGGATCTTCCCGAAATTCTATACCCGTTGATGAAAGAACAATAATGGACACCCCCAATGATATGGAGTTGGGTAGTAAGATACGAAGGATTTTCTACGAATCTAAGGGTGTTCCTATGCCAAAAGATCCCAAATGGGAAAAAATATCTACCCGATAAATAGATCGATGGTAGATAAAAATTTGTCTAAACAAAATTCCAGATTCCTAAATAAATTTGTTCGCGGGAATTGGTTCATAAATGAATCAGGGACTGTGGATATAGAAGGTGATTTCGATTGTTCCAGCGGATTAACTCAGGACCAATTAAAACTTCCCAAAATAAAAATCAGAAGGGTGAGCGGGGATTTTAACTGCTCCAATAATAGCCTAGAGTCTCTAGAAAATTGCCCTCAAGAGATTGGTGGATCCTTTAGATGTTATTCTAATAAAATAAAAAATCTAAAGCACTCCCCTAAAAAAGCTGGACTAAATTTTGACTGTACTAGAAATCAAATAGATTCTTTAGAAGGTTGCACTGAAATAATTTATGGCAATTTTTCTTGTGATTTTAATCTCCTTAAAAATCTATCAGGATCTCCACTTTTGGTCAATGGCGATTTTAGAGTTTCGAATAATCTGATAGAATCACTTGAAGGATGTCCTCAGGAAATAAAAGGATCTTTTTATTGTGATGGAAATAATCTCGAAACCCTTGAAGAAGGCCCGCAAACAGTTGGAAAGACCTATGATTGCTCAGGAAACAATTTAAAAGACCTCTCAGGATCTCCGGATGAAATACAAGGAAAGTTCATCTGCTCGAACAATAAACTTGTTTCCCTTTCCGGGTCTCCTAGAAAGATTGTCGGTGATTTTATTTGTAGCAATAATTTCTTAGTTGACCTTGATGGATCTCCAGAGATACTAGGTTCTGGATTCAATTTTTCAAATAATTTAGTAAATTCGTTATGTGGTGTTCCTAAAATGGATCCTGAAATGGTCGTGTGTTCTGGAAACGTTGTTTCGGAAAGAACCCTCAGATCTTTATTAAAAGAGGTTTGCTCTGGTGTTCCTTTCCATGTCTCTCTTGCTCTTTTCTGGGAATCAATAGATTATAGAGATCAGGAACATTTAAGTCTTTATTTGGACCACACTAAAGTTTCCGAGTATATCTTTAAAAATTTTTCAGGTGATCCTGCAAGGATAACTAAGATATATGACCACCTTCCCATTCACATTAAAAGTAAAGTTATAAAAGAGATATCTAAAATGGGAAATAAAGACGGATCGTTCGAAAGATCTCTTGAAAACATTTCATCCTTAGCAGACTCTGGTTTATTTGATGATATATAATTTGTGAAGCATTTAAAAAATTTTTCTATTTTCGAAAGTGATGATTCTGGGATTTCCAGAAGAAGCAGAGATGTTTTTGATATTTGGAACAATTACAGATTACAGGGACCGATTTTGGTAAACATCGACCGGTCCTATTTTGATACTCTTAATTGGGAAAAGGAAGACATAGTAGATAAACCAGATGACCATGTTGTAATTTGGTCCGTTACTGCGGAAGATGAGGACGGATTTTTTTGGGGGTCAGATCAAGCGGTTATTGACAACCACTACGATGAAGATGTAGATTTTTCCCAGGTTGATGTTTTCGGTGACGTTTTTTTTACGAATCAAATTAAGAATGCTTTCGAGGAAAAAGGATTTTTCTTCGAATTAGACAAAAGAAACATCCTTAAAACAGATGCCCCGGAGGAAGAAATTGGAAATATCTTTCCTCGAAACTTGGAATACACCGGACGCGGTAAACATGGTGAATTTCTTATAAACGGGAACGTTATAAATCCGGTGTATACGATCAGATTTGATATACACGGAACAGATTTCAGTTATATCTATATAAAGAATGAGGATGGCAGCAGATTATGGTCAGTTATTTAAGATCTTCTTTCCTCTATCATAGAGCTTATTTTCATAACTAATTCCTCGTTTTCTACAATTTCCTCGTTATCATCGTAAACTTCTATTGAAAAATAGCCACTGTAAAAGTCCTCCATAACTAAAGCGGTATAGCACTTTCCGTCATCCATCTCTACATTATAAGTTAAATCAGTCTGCATTAATTGAACATGGGCCATAAAAAACGATTAGGATTTCTAATCGTTTTAGTCTTTCCTATAAAGAAGTGTCCAGAAATTATTTCTTAGTCTTCTTTGCTTTTGTAGAAGGGGCTTCTGCTTTAGTTTTTTTAGCAGCTGGCTTCTTTACAACTTCCTTTTTTGGTTTTCTAGAAGTTTTTTTAGCAGCTACAACCTCAACTATAACATCAGATTTTAGAATCTCCGGAGCTACAACATCTTTTATAATTTCCGCCTTTACTTCTTCTACTGGAAGTTCTGGAGCTTTTTCTGCGGGAAGATTTGGAGAATCGGCCTTTACCTTTTTAAATTGCTTTACTAAAAAGTAAACCCCAACAGCTACAGCAGCAAGTAATAATAATAATTTCATGTTTTTTAATTATTTCCTTTATATATCAGAAATTCCATGCTTTTTTTGGGTACTTTTAATTTTTTAGACTAAAATAAAAGAACCAAATAGCCGCAAATGAAGCTAGATTATAAATTGATAAAGGGAAATCTTATAGAAATTTATCCCAAGATATTTGCAGTTTCTGTTAAAAATGACTATGACCGTGCCATGCTATTTTGCAGGTATCAGGAATTTTATGAATCCCCGTTCAAAGAAATAAGGGGAAAGAACTTCTCTCTGGAGTATTATATGTGGATTTATATAAAACAGAGAAAAAGCGAGTTGTTTACATATCCTAGAGATTGGTCAGGATACAATATTCCTTCAGGAATCATTGAAAAGGCTCTGGATGTATTTTACTATGAAAATACACCCTCCCCATACGATATGATCATGAAAAACATTTATTTCCGATGTGAAAACCATCCACTAAAATCGGGAAATCCTAGATCCAAATGGTACCTGCTAGGTGTGGATAGTTACAAATCTCAAACTATGGATCATGAAATTGCACACGGAATGTATTATACAAATAATGCATATAAGAAATCAGTTCAAGAATTAATATCGACTATAAAATCAAAGGACTATAATTTCCTTTGTAAAAACTTAATCAAATTAGGATACGCGAACGATAAAAAGATATTGGATGACGAGATCCAAGCATTTCTTTCAACGGGTCTTTATAAAACATTCGATACGAAAGAAATTAAAAAGTACTCCAAGGATTTTGTGAATAATTTTACGGAATATAAAAAATAAGATGCTGCAAGAAAAGTTTTATACACCCGACGGAAATTTAATGTCATTTGAACATGTAGATTTTGATCAACCTCAATGGGAGGTTGAATCTAAATATGGATGGGAGGCTTGCATGTATTGGTGTGCATTTCACCACAAGGAACTTTCTCTGTTGCCAGAGTGCTCAGTTAAACCAGGAGACATCTTCGTAGATCTTGGTGCAAATGTTGGAATGTCTTCGAGATATGCTCAGAGGATGGGGGCTTCGGAAATCTATGCATTCGAGCCAGACCCACATGTTTTTAAATGTTTGGAAAAGAATAAGGGAGAGAATTGGAAAATATACAATAAGGCAATCTCCGAAATGAGAGGAAATTTTGATATTGGTTTATGGCCAGAGATCAAAGATTTTGTGAACGTTGAGACTATAACACTCAAAGATGTTTTCTCTGTTTGCAATCTGGAGAAGATTGATTTTTTAAAAGTTGACGTAGAAGGATCTGAAAGAGCACTTTTTAATGGGATCACGGATAATGAGTTAAGAAGAGTGGATAGAATTTTTATAGAATGGCACAGAATTCAAGGCATAACAGAAAGCTCTAATGATAAAATAAGAGAGGCATTTATGCACAGATTTAATCAGGCTGGATACAATGGGTGGGTGCTATTTGGGGGTCAGGATCTGATTTATTTCTGGAGAATATAATTAGCCAAAAAATGAGTTTTTTGGAATATATAAACAAAAAACTCATATATGGCAAAGGGTAAAGGTTCATCAGAAAAAAGAAACAAAATTTCTTTTGGAAAAAGAAAGGGCGGTAAGGCTCAAAAATCTTTTAACAAAAACGACCGTAAGGAAAGAAACTATAGAGGTCAAGGAAGATAATTTAAATTTTATGGAAAAAATATTGTTTATAGTTAGGGGACTACCGGGTTCTGGTAAATCAACTTTTGCTTCTACAATTAGTGATGTTTATTTTGAAGCCGATCAATTTTTTATGCAAGATGGATCTTACAAATTTGACCCATCTAAATTAAGAGACGCCCACGCGTGGTGTCTTTCCCAGGTTGAATCTATGATGCAAAAAGCTGAACCTAGAGTTGCTGTTTCTAACACCTTTACACAGGAATGGGAAATGTCTGCATATTTCGAAGCTGCAAAAAAATATGGTTACAGAGTTTTTTCCGCTATAGTAGAGAATCGTCACGGTGGAAAAAATACCCACGGTGTTCCTGATGACAAAATCCAGATCATGAAAGATCGGTTTCAAATTTCCCTTTAAATATTTCTTTATTGTATTAGATTTTTCTCAGGTCTGAGGATATATATAACTAGAAAAAATCCTCATTCCGTGCGAAAGAATACACGACTTTCCACGTATACTTTTTGAGAGAAATCTCCGAAGCCACACGACCTTCGGAAAATATTCTCCACAAGCGAACAGCAGATTCGAGGGTTTTTTCTAGAATAAAACCAAAGACCATGGGATTTCTAGAAAAGATTTTTAACCCAACCTCACAAACTCAGGTTCCGGACAAACAGAACCGTTTCAACGCAATTTTACAGAGAATGATGGCCACAAGATGGTACATCACAGCATTAACACTTTTCACATTCGTGATTATTGCTGGTGGTATTTTAGTGTCTATTGCATCAGGCACACAAGTAAATCAGGAATGGAAAGAGATCCTTCTATTAATGCTCGGCGCATTTATTGGATCTTACAATAGAGTTATTGATTATTGGTTCAATAACGATCAAAGAGATCAGGTTTTAATTCAAAAGGTTGATGAAGAGGATGATGAGCCAGGAACAGAAAAGAAAACATTCGCTTTTCAAGAGGGGATAAAGAATAACAATCCTTTATCTTCTTCAGTTTCCCAAACAAAAAATGAATCACCCTATGAAGAAGAATCTATTTAAAATCCTGACCCTTATTTTTCTTGTGTCTTTTTGTATTCCTGGATTTTCACAGAGCAAGAAGATTATGGTAGGTGATATAAAAAATAAGATATCAATTGGAAATCTTACCGGATCTAGACAATTAACGTTTGGGTTTAAGAACATTCTTTTAGAATTCTTACAGGAGAAAGATTATTCGGTTGTCGAGGATGATGAAACATATGATGTTAAAATAAGCTTAGATCTTCTTTTCTTTGATGTGGAAACAACTAAATCTAATCTGTCTGTTTTCCATAGAGATAATGCAGAAACCCTTTTAAGGGTTAAAGCTTACGCATATGATCCTTCTGGTAAGAAAATTAAAGAAGTGGTAATTACAGAAAAATCATCAGAAATTTCGGTTTCAACTCTTATAATAGACGAAGGCGGCGGTATAAATCAACAATCTGTCTCTAATGTTATTAAAAAGGTTTGCGATTCCGCTATAAAACAATTATTAGTAAAATGAAAAAATTAATCCTCTTAACGTCACTATTTCTGGCTTGCATATCATCGTATGGTCAGATAATAGTAAATCAATCATTATCTGCAGGACCATATGCTGTTGGTGATACAGTAACAGTTACATACACAGTTAATAAGCAAACAACAAGTCCTAGATATTTTTGGTTGAGATATTCGTTTAACAACAAAGCTCTGACCTATGTGTCAACTTCTTGGAGTCAGGGTTCACAATCTCAAACTTATTATACAAGTTGGAATAACTACGCATTTACTCCAAATCCTAATGTGGCAACTACATCTCTTTATGGGCAGTATCAAGCTACACCTTGGGGATACGCAGTAAATGCAGATTGGAACGTTGGACAATTAGCAGTTCAAAGAGCTGACCAATCTGTAAATGGAGTAATAGCAACACAAAAGTATATTCTCAAGGATCAAAACAGTTATACTGGTGTTTTCAAATTGGATCTTTCATATGCAACTGATAGTGCTAATGGAGCTAATATTCCAACTATAACAACTTCAGCTGGTCCAACCTCAATAACTGGTGTCACTGGTAACACTTCTTATTTTAAAGTAAGAGTTCTTTTCCCACAAGGATATGATATAACTAAACATCAGGCGCAATTGATGAAACTTAAAACTGATGGTAGTGGTGATATTGATTGGACAAAGCCGGCAATTGCTAGTAAAGCCTTTGATGGTAGTGGTGAAGCCCTATTCACAACAGGTGTTAAAGTTGGTGATAGTTTAGGTGTATGGGTGGGTGGAGCGATTCAGCAGGCATTTATGAATAACATCGTTACCGTATCTGATGCGTATAAATCATTTTTAGGTGTTTCACAAACCGATATAAGTGGAACTCCAACATATTTTACAAGACCTGTTTTAGAAAAGAAAATTGGTTTTATTACTAAAGATAAAAACGAATTTAGTGAGAGTGACTCATATTTCTCATTAGCATATGTGATGGGACAAGATGTAACGGCAAAAGCATACATCCCAACCAGTGCTGCACCAGTAAACAATGTAGTAAACTATAAATGGCATGCTGGTTTATTAAATCAGAGTTGGTTAGATGGTGTTGCAAAATATAGAGTATATGTAACAACTCCTGCACAAACAGTAGATGCAGTTTATGCATGGGGTGGTGATTTAGATTGGTCACACTCATCAAGTCCAGATGCAATCGTTGCAAGTATAAATGCAGGTAATTATACAAATAAAGTAAACCCAGGTACGGGAGATGTTGCCTCGATAAAAACTATGGCAATGACCTCGTCCATATCAAATGTTTACACACAAAAAACAGCAGAGAGCGCTAAATTGAGTATCACATCTAGCATTCAATCAGGTAAAGTTATATTAACAGGAACTTTAACTAAGGAAGGATTGGCAGGATTACAGGTTATCATGCAATATGACGATAAAAAATTAATTTTAGACAATGTAATATTTGATGCAGGAAGCACTATTACCAATTTCTCTACACACGACAATGGTAGATTAACTTTCGGTTCTATCGATCAGTTAAAAACTGCTAGAATTAAAACTGGAACACCTTACAAATTGGTGTTTACTCCAAAAGTAAATTTACAAAATACAGCAGGATTATTCTATTTCGTGTTAGCAGATGCAGTAGATGCAAATGGTAACAAAGTCGACCTGACTATAGAATAATCTATGAAAAGACTCGCATTTATATTTTTAATATTATTGAATTCTGTTTTGGTTCTGGGACAGCAGGTAAGCTCCCCAGAGCCAAAATCGTTTGTCAAAAGTACAAACGGACAAGACGCGAGTGGATTTTCCCTTAGCGGATTTAACTCGGCCGCAACTTTACTTTGTGCAATTGGATTACCACAAGCTCCGAGTGGAACAACATTCTACTTAACAACGACCATAGGATTAACCCCGGCAACCGGTTACACAATGAGCGGGAACAAAACTCGATTGGCATTTACTGGTACAATGGCTAATATAAATGCTGCTCTTGCAACATTAAAAATTAATACGACTGCAACTTCTGGTAATATTCAAATATCGGTATCAGCAACAGTAAATCCAACAGGATATTTCTATAACCCATCAAACGGGCACTTTTATAGACCTATATCAACAGGTGCAAACTTTGCCAATGCAATAACTCTTTCAACACAACAAACATTCAAAGGTCAAACAGGATATTTGGTTACAATTACTTCGGCAGATGAGGATAACTTTATTTTCAATAATGTACCACAATCTAACATATGGTTTGCTGCAGATGATAGAACAACTGAAGGTAGATGGGTAATAAGTGCAGGGCCAGAATTAGGAACACTACTTCGCATTGGTAATGGTGGCGGTATAAATCAACAAGGTGTGTATAACAATTGGGCAAGTGGTGAACCAAATGATTGGGGTGGTAACGAAGATGCTGCTGTTACTAAATGGAATGGTTCGCAATGGAATGACCTTTCAACTGCAAATGTAAATCCTTATGTAGTTGAATTTGGAACTTGGACTAATCCTGATGACCAAACATTTACTGAATTTTATTCCAATAGTGTAATTCATTCTAATGGGGATGTTTTCAGAGTTCAATATACTTTTAACTTCAGTAATCTAACTGCAAGCAGATTTGGCGTAAGATCTCATTCTCAATTAAACGGAACATGGACCCCCTTTTCCCAAACATATACTACCCTTAATAATATTGGAAGAGCGGATTTAAGCAATCAATCTGATACCGTAAAAATTCAAGATGGAATTAAAGCTTCTATAAGTGTAGGACAGGCAGAATTTAGCTATGTTAACATTTCCAATGGAACCACTACGCTTTACATTGATCTCACAAGATTTGGGAGCACCCAGCCATCTTCAGTGAAGAATGTTTCTATACTTGATGTCTATTCTGGACCTGTTACATATCAGCAAACATCCACCTATTGGGCTCACTATATAGTTCCTTCCACACTACCGAAGGTAACCAACGGATCTTCTTCATTTAATTCTAGCATTAGAAACGCTGGATACAATAACTGGGCATTTATGAGTAACGTTTCGTTTTTTAATAACATGATTTACAAAAATCAAAAGGTCCAATTTCAAGGTCCTATATCAGATACAGTAATTTCTATGTTAGATAGAATAGTAACGGTTTCTGATGTCTATCTAGCATTTAAAGAATTTGCTGATGGAGGTGGTATTTTTGGTGGAGGTAGCGGAACACAAATGACCTCGGGCATTCAATTTATGAATGCTGATGTAAACGGAGATGGACAATTTAACGAGAGTGATTGTTTTAAGCTACTAAAGCATCTGCTTGGACAAGAGTCTTTGTTGACACAGAATGATTTGAATTCTTTCATGAAGATTCTACCAAAAGAAGATTATGATGCTGTAACTAAAAATAACTGGAGTAGTTATCCAAACGCAACTTCTAATAGCTATGACAACATATCTCTTAGCTCTACACAGCTTTTAAATGCATTCACTATGAATGTATTCTGGAAGGGTGATGTAAACATGTCACATTCCCCAGCTCAGTCCGGAAGTGGGTCTGTTGCTAATCAGTCTCTTTCCCTAGAATCTTCAATGGTAAAAAATATGAGCATAAGCGGGGATCTTCCTTCTGCTTATATTATTTCTCAGGTATCCAACGATAGCTTAATTGCTGTAATTAAATTTAATGCAAAATCAAATTCTATTGTTGGTACTCAATTTCGAATCAATTATGATAATAGCAGGATTAAATACGTCAATACTGATTTTAAGCTAAAGGGATCGCCAATAAATTTTGGAACAAATAAAGGGTCTTATATCAATTTAGGATCTTTAGTTACCAACGGGGAACTTTTAGATCCTTCTGCGGAATACAAAATAATTTTTAAGTTAAACACCAATATTACAAATTCACTAGGACTGATTTCTATAGCTTCGAACGAAGCTGTGAATCAAAATGGTGAATCTATAAAAATAAAAATAGAATGATAAGATTATTACTAGTCATATTATTTGCTATATCTCTTTGGGGGTGTCAAAAAATGGAAATAGAGCCAGTTCCTCCACAAAGGAATGAGGATATTTTTTCTACAAGTCAAGCATCTGTTTCTGATGACGCCCCCATAAATTTTAATTTAAAAACAGACGGAATCTACACATTAACTCTGTTCGATTCCGCGAGTCAGCAAGTAGTAACAAGAGAAAGAATTTTCGGAAAGATCGGAAATAACACATTCAGATTATACACGAAGGCGTTACCAACGAATCAGGCCTATTTATTGCTCCATGACGAAAACAATAACCAGATCGGGAAAACGTTTATAGTGATAAAATAAAAAAAGAAAAAAATGAAAAAAATAATTTTAGCAGCGTTTATTTCAACCATTGTTATGGGATGTAACAAGATGGATATTGAAATGCCTTTACCACCAGCTCCAAAATCTTTAGAGATTAAATCTTCGGTTGGTATCAAATTAGAGACACCTTTTGTTACTTCTGAGGTTGCGATGAATGTCAAAAGTGACGTTCCGCAAGTGGTAAACATCAGAATCTATGACATTTCAAATAGAGTTGTTTCTAAGGAAACTGTGAATGTAAAGGAAGGAGATAATATTTTAAAGGTTTACACTTCAGCTTTGCCCGCGTCAGCATATAGAATTGGTCTATATGATTCAAACGGAAATGAGTTGGGGATTACAGATTTTAACAAGCTTTAAAGTCAGAAGGAGGGAGCAATTTATGACACGACAAATTAATGAAGAAGTTAATAATATTTTTTTTATTGACCATAGCCCTCAAAGTAAACGGCCAAATCTTTACTCAGACCTATGTTGATAAATGTACAGGAGAAATAAAAATAGTAACTACAACACCTACTGGAAATGGTATGGTTGTAGTTGCTTTTTATAATCAGATAAAGACATTCTCTAACGCAGACTTGACTAACGGAACAGTTCAAGCTTGGCTAAATCAGGTGTATGCTGATTACAATTCCAGACCCTGTCCAGTTATTAGTGTGGTTCAGCAAACAGTAACGCAAGCAGTTGCTCAACAAGCTTCTGCTGCCGCAGCTTCTGCTGCATCTTCTGCAGCAAGTGCATCTGCTAGTGCTGCCGCTAGCTCTTCAGCTAGTTCTGCAGCAAGTTCTTCGGCTAGTAGTTCTGCCGCAAGTTCGTCTACTGGTTCTCCCCCAACAAGCAGTTCGTCACAAAGCGGAGGTAGTTCTTCATCAAGCTCGTCACAAAGCGGAGGTAGTTCATCAGAATCAAAAACTGAAACTAAATCGGAGGGAACAAAATCCGAAAGTAAATCTGAAAGTAAATCCGAGGAAAAAAAGGAAGAGAGTAAATCCGAATCCAAGGAGGAGAAAAAAGAGGAATCCAAAGAGGAGAAGAAAGAAGAGAAAAAGGAGGAAGAAAAGAAGGAGGAGAAGAAAGATGAAAAAAAAGACGATAAAAAGAAAAAGCAGCAAAA
>Ga0169931_10007113_pt1 | contig 16700 bp, 14 predicted proteins | sample Kivu_15m_20L_FD_129675 | JGI IMG/M metagenome (GOLD analysis project Ga0169931, IMG submission 129675) | Freshwater microbial communities from Lake Kivu, Western Province, Rwanda to study Microbial Dark Matter (Phase II) - Kivu_15m_20L... | ecosystem: Environmental > Aquatic > Freshwater > Lake...
AGTCTAATAGTAGCTACTTTGTCTGTTTCTATTCTAAGATCCCTTAGCAAATTTTTGTTTGCCACCTTAGCAACAATCACTTTGTTTCTTTAAACTTTGGCCAGCTTTATCAAAATACTATCCATTTTTTATTGAAATTACTGTCTTTCCTCGCAATATACCACTAATAACTTGCGCTGATCTTGACTCATTTTCATCTGTCTCACTAGATTCTATAACTGCACTGCACTATCTATCCTGTTTAAGTATCTATGAGTCTTGTAATCTATATAGTTTTTATTGAGATTATTGCCAGTATTAGTGATCCATTATTTTTTTAAGGAAGTAACATGATATCTATTGCCATCAAGCAGTCTGTTTGATTCGTTCTAACCCTAATGATTGCATCGAGAAAGTATCAAAGGAACTCCTATGTCTAATTTCCCCATTTTGAAAAATTAAGCCGCTTGAGCCCTGACCACATAGAAGCTATTATTGATTGAACAAGATCCGTATGCAAGGTTACTGAACAGTCGCATTTGCTACTTTAAATCAACTTTTCTAGAAGTAGAAAAACTGTTATATTATGAGTTTTCTTTAAAGTGAGTATTCTTTTGATACTCTTACTATGCAGGAATATAGGTCATAATCAAATAATCTGTGTCTTCTTGAAAACTTAATAGTTTTTTTGCTTATTCTACAGTCTAAATCATTCTAGGAGGATCTGAATAGTTTGAAATAAGTTTTAAAGCGTCTGTTTGTTAGTCGATGCTGTCAAGTGTGAAAGTATCTCCTTTTATATTTTTGAGTGTCAGCACGCAAGCAAGAGTCGACTATAGGAAAACAGTATAGCCAAGTGTTTGCAGATATTTTACTACAAACTGAGGGCATTTCTATGATATTTTGGCTGTTTTGTATTCACAATTTTACAAATCCGCTTTTTATTAAACAATTTTTGATTACTTTATAGATTATTGCTATCTTTATTAACTTTTAAGCTCTTTCTATGCATTTTTTTACTATTTTACTTAAAACAAATCAATATTTTGTTAGATTTTTTATTCCTAGTCATTTTTTGACTAATTTTTCTATTGATTTGTTTCGTTTTGTAAAATCTTTTATTATTGTTTGCCTTCTGCAGCATTTTATTATGTTTTTTGCTCATTTTTCAAAGGCTATTCTGCACTACTTAATGTTTTTTAAGCAAAAAGTGTATTTTGTGATTCACTATGATCTTATTGAGCTTCAGCTTGACTCATACTAACTCGCCACCAGACTGTTGGAACCATTACACAAGGCATCATTCGAAGCAACCTTTTTCCTTTGAATATTTTACTTAATCTATTCATATACTTGCTCTATTATAAATATTACATGACAACTGCGCACAGACCTACCTGGAAACCCGCTTACGGTCTTAGCGACCCAGTCAACAAAGGCTACGTACCCACCCGTTCATTTTCCGCAAGAGTACTATCTCCCTTACTCAGGACCAACCAAGTTACCTGAAGCTGAAAGATCGTAGAATCGGCCAGGGATCTTTCGATTAACTCAAATAACGTGATTTCAAAGCAGATCTAATAAAGCGATAAGAAATAGCAAAAAGAATCAGAAATGGATAGGTAGACGTAATGAAAAATGCATAGATTGAAATAACTGAAGATAGGGCTATAGGCTACGATAAAAATGCTTCTATTTATAACGATTAGGTCGATTTCGTTGGGGCTTACTAGTCTGGACCTTCCAAGAAGATAAAAAGACCAGGGGAGGAAGAAGTTGTTGATTTGGCAGATAATCCTTTCCCTTAGGATGCAGATTCATAAGAATTTGTAAGGGAGGAAGAGTCCTAGGAGAAAAAAGCAAGGGTGCAATCCGAGGACGAAGACGATGATGACGATGATGAGTAACTGCTCAGATAGTACGAAAAGATCAAATAACAAAGAGAAAAAGAAGAATTACATAAGAGATAAGAAAAACACAGGCAATCAGTGGCTCAAAGAGAAGCGTAGTTACTTAAGGGCAATCCTCTGATTGATTCTTCATTTTCACTAAGCAAACGCTGGTACGAAGACACAGTATTCCGAAATCAATCCAGAAAGCTCTAAGAAAAGAAAAGTTTCATAAACGACTACGTAAGATCAGACTTCCATCGGAAGTTCATGCATCGCTACGTGTGCCGCTGATACATATCACATATACCACTATACAATAATTATAGTACTTAGATGAATCTAATGCTTTATAACAATTATTTATGCTATTATTGGCAAAAAAGAATTATAATAGTTCAACATTATGAGTCGCAAACAGAAACAGCAAAGACAGCAAGGTCTAGGCAAGGCACTTAAGAACAAACTCGAAAAGAAACGATGGGTGGGTTCGGGCTAAAGTGCCCCCATCTTCTATCAATAAACCGAAGAGAACTAATCAGAAAAACTAAAAGTCAAGATGCAGTCAGTACTCGAACAAAGCTCACTTGCTGATTTTTTACAAGAAGCGCAGCTCAGTCAAAAGGATTTTCATGCGAACAGGGAAATCAGGTTAAAAGAAATTCATGAAGAAATGAAGAACAAAAAGATTATTAGTATAGACAATAAAGCACATATTGTCGAAGAAATTCGTGCAAAAATGGATTACAATTAGTTGCTTAAGGGTATTCAAGTACCAAGAAGACCCAAGTGGCAGACCATAACCAACAAAGATGCACTCGAAAAAGCGTAAAATTAAGCCTATCTCGAATGGAGGAGAACCCTAGCCAAGGTTGAATAGACCCACGACAACCTGACAATTACGCCCTACTAGAAGAATCTCTAAGTCTGGAGGCAACTATGGAGAGTGGTCGAAAGGTCAAGCGTACTTCTTCAGATCGTCGACGGCAGACATCCTCTCTTTTTCTTCAGCCCCGATCTCATTTCATATGCACAAAGTTTAGGCAAAACAAAGTTCCTGATCATCATCAACAAAAGTGATCTACTAGAGCCATAGGCCATAACAAAATGGAATTCTTACTTTAAAACTCAAGGAATCGACCATATTTTCTTCACTGCATGCGAGGCTCAGCTCAAAGAAAGCCAGTAACCAGAATAGTAAAAAACTCAAAAATAATAAACAAATGAGGAATATATGTAAGAGGGTATACCTAAAGAAAAGGTTTAAAATTAGTAAAAATAGGCTGTTGCTGAAAAAGAAGAGATAAAAGTGAATTCATAGAGAATTTTATCTCCCCAGCAACTCATAAGCGTATTAGAGAAGTACGTGGAGGCTAAAGAAATATAGGTGGGTCTAGTGGGCTATCCCAATGTAGGAAAATCAAGTGTAATTAATGCTCTTTTGGGTCGCAAAAAGGTAGGAGTAGCCAGCATGCCCGGCAAGACCAAGCATTTCCAGACACTTAGACTCACATAACAGATCATTCTTTGCGATTGCCCAGGACTTGTTTTCCCCAAAATATCAGAAACGAAGGCAGAAATGTTACTTAACGGACTCTATCCAGTCGACACCTTCAAAGAATATCACTCAGCAGTAGAACTACTTGCATATCGTATTCCTCAAGCTGTCGTGTCTAAACAGTACGGTATTCACTGGAAACCTGAGGAACCCTACGATGCAGATTCAATTCTAAACAAGTCAGCAATAATTCGAGGCTTCATGACAGGCAACGGACTGCCCAATCAAGCTTTGACTGCCAGAAACATTCTTAAAGACTACGTCAATGGTGTCATTGTATACTGCCATCTACCTCCAGGTTCATAGGACGGAAAACTCACTTTCGCTTAGCAACAAGCACAAATCAATCTAGCAAAGGCAAATTTCATTAAAAAAGTATAGAACACTTAACACAATTTAGACACTTAATTTTTCGAGAAACAGTAAGTAGGGGCAACTGCTTAAGAAATAGTGAGTCTTTTGGGTCAGGATGATTTTTTGGACATAATTGAGGGCAGAAAATTAGAAGGTTTCAAGGTCACCAAGGATATGCGTAAGGAAATCAAGTTTGCCTTGAAAAGAGGGGCTAATTAGGAGCAACTAAGGGGCATACTGCTCGGAAACACAGGGAAACAGAACATAACTTTGATCAAAAACTGATAGATTTATTAGATTGATTAGTTAAATAATGATTTACTTATATATCAAAAAACGTAAAAATAAATATAAAAAAGATTTAATATCGACTATTTTTGCATTATTTTAATAAAAAAGGCAATAAATTGAATACTTTTTCTTGTATTTTTGCTATTATATGATTCTACATAGACTTTATAATTCTGTTAAGTGAATCGCTACAATAAGAGCGTAAGATGGTATATAATTTTATTATTAGATTGCGTATGGCAGGCAGATTAGAGAAATTGCCAGCTCGTGGAGGCCCTGTCAACCAAACAATTATAATAAATAACGCCAACATCAACATCAACTACCTCAACGAACGCACTGGACCATTGTCGAGCCGAGGACTTGACAATTGGAACCTCAACAACAATCTCAAATAGGTACGAATGGAGTGAACTAGTTCGGGTAAACTAGGCAGCTGGGCTTCTTCAAGGGCAGATAAAAACGAAACAAGTCCAATAGTCCCTATATAATCCACAAAGTACGCACCCAGGACATCCGGCAGCCCAACAAAATATACGCAACGCTCAATCAAACTGCCTCCAAGTGGCACAAACACTAAAGCGCGCAAACACTCGACCCCATATAACTACCCAAATAACCCCTCCTCGAAAAAATAACAACAAAACAATCCACACTTGCCAAAGCCACGTTCTACCGTCCCCACAACCAAGCAGCTACAATTAACCACAATCAACCAAATATCAAACAAAACTTGACTAATAGAACTGCAGTAAACAGTATTATAGATGCTCCGTAGCCCCCAAAAACGTTCAGAAAGGGCAGGTTTTAGGTAGCACTGCCTTCATCACAACCTGAAAATTATTAGTAGAATTCAGATAGGAACTCGTCTCCCAATAAGGAGGAAAAAAGCGATTCTGAGCTGTCTTTGAGAGCTCATAAAAAAATAAATTCTAGAATGGTGTCTTTCTAGTTCAGAAGGAGAGAGTTCAGCAGGACAATATAGGCCATCAACCGAGGCTTCTTGAGCACAACTGACAACTACATGGCTCTAACAGTGGGCGAAGAACTACCTCAGGCTCAAATTTAGTGTAAAAATGTACATATTTAGTGTGCGTTAATAGTCTTTGCCAGCCTTAAAGCGGCAACGGAGGAGTTCGCTAACGCAGTATCACTAAAGGTAATCTGGGCTGGGCTGACTATGATTTTCATTTTGAAGAAGAACACGACACTCACAAACCTAAGCAGCTGCGTCGCAACAAGTACTAACCTTGATAATTTTGAGTATTTTTCAGTCATTTTCTTAAAATACATATGACCTTACTGATTCGAGCATTTTCAAAGATTTTGTTACAAAATATGATGATGGTTTAATTTAAGACTAAGATATGTTATTGTACTGAGTTTAGTTACGTCTATTTAATAAAATTTAGTGAACCGACATGGGAAACGAGCTAATGAACGAGGATCCTTCCAGCTACGAGTCCTTCAAAGCACAGTACAAAGAAATCGGAGAAAACCACTTACTTTAAAGGCAGAGCGGAAGAGTATGCTACCTAAAGGAAAAATATTGCCTATCACAGAGTGATGTGAGGGCTGTGCAACTCGCAGTAAACGAGTACTAGAGAAGTCGCTGTGAGTCCATCACGCATCTGCAGTCTCACTACAAGTCTAAAAAGTGCTAGCCGTGTTCTTCGTGCTCTACTAGTGATCGTTTCTTCTTGGTCTTCGAGGGTGAGAACAGCTACAGTTTAAGGTAGGAAGTAGCTAAGAGACGACTTCAGAGAAGGACTTTCAGCTAGCAAGAGCTCTACAGCATAGTTCATACCTATCTCTGTGGACTCAGATAGTACAGCCAACGCTTCAATCGCGACTTCGATCAAATCTCACAAGATTGTATATCTATCGATCAGGTCTCAGGTCAGCTCAGACTTAAAGATCCTTGGCTTATGGAGTAGCCTCAGCGATCAGATCATGGTTCTCTTATTGTTCTGCAAAATTTTCCAAGTCCATAAAAACTACGAGCCATTCAAGTCAACAAAACCTAAGACGTGAACCCCTACCTTTCAAATCTATTCAGTATAGGCATGATCTGTCTTTCTTTGAAGGAGTTAGATACACCCGAGACAGTATATTACCAGCATCATTCACTAAACGAGCAATAAATAGGTAAGCGACTGGGGGAAATTAAGGATAATCAGCTCAGAAATGGTATAAGTTTGCTGCTCAGCAACAATGCTGGAGATAGAAGAAAAGTATACCAGTTATGGGGCATCGATAACGTGTAAAAACACTATTTGCATGTATAAACCAACAGAATCATGCAAGATCACGCAGCATATGGGTATCTCTCACAGGTAGCCTATGGCCATCCTTCACAAGTAGCTTACGGCCATCCTTCACAAGTAGCTTACGGTCATCCTTCTCAAGTAGCTTATGGTCATCCTTCACAAGTAGCTTATGGTCATTCTGAAGTCACCTATGATCAACAGTTTTAAGCTACTTATGGTCATCAATCTCCCCGCTTTCCACTCAATCATCCACAGCATTCGCAAGTTCAATAGCTGCAAACACAACAAAGACATGCTTCTCAAGAGCACGCCTAGGCTCAACATAGAAAAAAATGGATTTAGCCCATATATCCTCTCTAGCAAGCCTCACATGCTCGATACAATCTGGCAAACCCTCAAGCTACTATCGAATCAAGGCCACGAAACAACTCTCATGGACAAAAGTATACAGTTGCAGCTCCAACTTACACTTAACTCCAGACTAATCATGTATATCCGACAGCCCAAGCTTACCCTCAAACTCATCAAAACCCTTCTTTTTGGCAAAACACAGCTCAACCAGTACCTGTCTAACCCAGAAATATTCAAATATCTCAGCCAGTTAACACTCATATAAATCAAGCTGCAAATATTCGCATAGCATAGCCTATAGCGCAACCAGCCCCTAGTCGTTTCAAAGACAGTCACATCTATCAATCTTTCAAACCAATTCCTCAATAACTTAAAAGGTCTAGCATGTTTTCATCTCGCATAGGCGTAGTTGAACCTCTCAACTACCCTCAGCCCACTAATTTTGCTCAGAACGTAAGCTTTACTCAGCAGGTTCATTACTCTCAGACAATCAACTATACTCCTGTAGACCATAATATAAATCATTACCAAAATCTAACAAACAAAGATCAAGTTAGATAAGAATCGATGTAAATTACAAAAAGAATCCCGGAAAGACCAGTGAATATACCACCGCCCATCACTCAAATCAATACAGGCTTTACAGTTCCAACTCTCAATCTAAACAACACAAAACATTCATCTCCTCATTAAACAAATCCTAACACTGCCAGGAGCTCACATTCTATGTATCAGCCTGCTCAAACTCCAGTCAAAACTAATCTAACTGCCAGTCAGAATGCCCCCTTGGCCAATCTCAATGCCAGTTTGAACTTGAGCTTGCCCAGCTTGCCTAGTCCTCCCGTCTACAGCTATCAAAAAGAATAGTTTTTAAGACTTGCCAGCTCAGGACCTAAAATAGACACTTCTCAGCAACTCAAGTCAGTTCCACCTGCTGATATCTATACATCTAGTCAAAATAGCGCAGAAAAGTCAGTTTTTGCTTTGCCTGGCTTGAACCTTTCAGGTAGTAACAATTTTTCAGCAGGAAAAACTCAAGGTTTTCAAGCTCAAATACCCTCTTTTTCAGCACAAGTGCCTGTATTTTCTACTCATACCCCTGGAAACTTTTAATATACTGCCTAAAATGAGCGTTAAAATAGCCTTTACCACAACTTGCATGGTGTTTCATCACCTGTAACCGACGGAATCGCAGAGTAGGACTACCTCAGAAGATTTCAGGAAGTCACTGTTGTTTCAGATTAAAGGAAAAAGATTGAACACTACGAGCTGCCCTAAAGATAAATTCAAAATCAAAAGAAAGGATCGATCATTTAGATGATCAAACTCTAGAAATAGTACAGCGAGTCTTAGGCCACACAAAGACGTTTGTAATCTACCTTTGTGAGAGAGTTAAGGCATTCTCAATAGTTACACAATACTTATGAAGACAGAAAATAGATCGTAAGCTAGCCTGTTCAAGATTTGGTCAAGACAAGAGAAGAGAAAAAATCTCCAGAAAAGACTATGAAATAAATTTTCAACGAAAATGACCACTTTATCAACTACATTTCAAACGGCAACAAAGAAGAACCTCAGCACGATGTCGAAGAAATAATAATACAAACCAATATACAGTAAAATACGATTTCTTCGTTAGATTCAGTAAATGAAAAAAATAAGATATAAAAGAATATAGTTACAAGCCTAGCTTAAAAGACGGTTTTGAGCAGTACAGCCTAAAGACCAGCCCCGATCAATACATCATAAAAAATAGTGGGAATTAGCGCACTTGATTCATCTAATACTCCAGTAAGACCGATAACTAACAAAAACAAATACAATTCTACCATAGTTTAGGTACGAGATGAAGACACTCCCGAACACTCAGTGCGATCTTAGTAGCCTTTCTAAGAGTAATACGTAGTTTAGGAGTATTAGACAGGTAGTCGCTATGAAGGTTTCAAGAGCAACGGTATGCGAAATGGAAGAGGGAAGTTCTACTATCAAGATGGCGGGTACTACTAGGGTCAGTGGCGCAACAACAAAATGGACGGATATGGCAAACTGTACTACTAGGGAGGAAAATTGGCTTATGAAGGCAACTGGTCGCAAGATGAGTTCAACGGATATGGCAAAGTATACAACGACAACCCTATGGAGCTCAAAATACCCTTCGATTACACAAACTTTGACTTTTTATAAGACTACTGGGAGTACTACTAAGGCATGCTCATGCATGACAGCAAGTAGGGAAGAGGACGCATACGTCTTTCTAACGGCGAGTATTTTGAAGGAGACTTCCATAATGATCGTATTCAAGGCTTCGGGAAGTTCCACACTAAAGACGGACAAATAATAGAAGGCATTTGGAAAGAGTCGAAGCTCATAAAGGTCATAAACTGATCATATTTGCCATCAATCATATAGTAACAATCATCACGGTCATTAGATGATTCTTTTTTCAAAAATCATCTGCCTAAAGTATTAAAAAAACACTAGAATAGTCGGAAATAAAAAAAAAATTATCTCATAATAGATTTACTATATTTTTATTGACTGGATTCTATTGAAATCATAATAAAGTCGTTTAGATACGTATATTATATCCTACGTGTCAACTATCAATGAACAAACTAACAGCCCTACTCTTGTTAGGAGTCTTGCTGGCAGTCTGCCAAGCAGAAGTGGTCTCACTCGATGACTCCAATTTCACTTCCTACATCAAAGCCAACCCTTATGTGTTCGTCAAGTTCTATGCTCCCTGGTGCGGACATTGCAAATCCATGATTCCCGAGTACTAAAAGCTGGCTGAGCTGGCAGAAGGCAAAGAGTTCAAGGTTGTGAAGGTAGACGCAACTGTCGCAAAGGAGACATCCACCCAGTATGGAGTCGAAGGATTTCCCACTCTACAATTCATTGCTCAGAATCAAAGCCTTCCTTATGAGGGTGGACGCACTGCATAAGACATCTCAAAATGGATTGACTAGTTTTTCAGCAACAAACTAGCGACTATCACCGAAAATGAACTTAAAATAAAAATAGGCACTGAAGACTTTCTGCTCATCCAAGGTGCTTCGGCTTAACAACTGTCAACCCTTTCTATCGCCAGTTTCCTGGATTAGTCAGTCGAGTACTACCTCTTGGAGACCCCAGCGGGTGCTGACTTCAAAATAACTCTCTACCTCAAGAACTCCAAGACCTTCGAGTTCACAGGATAGCTCACTTCGAAAGATCTCGTGAGCTGGAGTGTCAAAAACTCAATGCCAGTTGTCGTTCCTCTCAAAACAAAGTAGGCGACAGCTCAGGTCTTCCAGAATGAGAACAAAATCCCGGCTTTCCTGCTCTACAGAGGTACCGACTTTACTGATGAGCTTTTCGCTAATTACGAATCAATCTGCGAGTAGAACAAAGACAAGTTTTTATGCAGTTATGTGGGCTCAGAACACTCGGTCTACGCTGGAGTTGCTCGCTACTTCAAAGTATAAGAAGATAAGAAAGACGTTTCAGTGCTTGGATTTATGTCAAATGAACTCAAATCTGGATACTTCTATCCTCTGCCTTTGACCTTCTCCAGTAATTTTCTTGTAATATAGACGAAGGAGCTACCCAGTTTATAGCTGATGTCGCCTAAGGAAAAATCGAAAGTTTCATAGAAAGTAAAGAGCAACCCTCCGAAATTAAATACGTAGATGTGACCAAGCTTACTGATGAGACTTTCAACTCAACTCTCAAAGACAACAAGTACGTTTTCGTTGAGTTCTACTCTCCTACTTGCGGACACTGCCTTAGCTTTGCCCCAGAATATGAAAAACTAGCAGCTCAAGTCAAATAGTAAGGAAAACCTTTCGTGATTGCAGCTGTCGATTTGGCAGAACACAGATAGACTATCGGACAATATGTCGATGTAAATGGCTTCCCTACTCTCAATTTCTACGTCAATGGAGTTCCTTTGACCTACAATGGTCCACGAACTCCCAAGGACATCCTCAATTATATGCAGACAGTCATCTAAACTAAGCTTCAAGCTGCTGCTTCAGTAGAAGAGATCGTTAAACCTTCAGTAGTTCTATTCAATGTACCCGAAGATAGTCCACTGCATCTTTTGCCTTCGCAATTTACCACTGTGCCCATCTACAACATTCCTGATGCCTCTGGAACTTTCAAGGCAAGCTACTACGGAAAAGAAATCCACAACTATCAAGGAGAGTCCAGTCTATCTCTAGTTCTCTAGTGGCTCGAAGACGTAGCAACTCCCGTACTTTTCGATGCTCTTTCCGATCCTCCAGCTAAAAAACTGACTGAAGCTATTTAGACCAAAAAGCCTCTGGTTATCGTAGTTCATCGTGAGTAATCAGGAGACAAAGCTATTCAAGTTCTTTAATAGTTCTGTCCTGGATCAACTGAAGTTGCGTGTGGAGTGGCCAGAAGTACCACCTAAGGATTTGCTCAGTTCAACTAATGGCTGGGCGACACCTAAAGCTAAAAATCAAGAATCGTGACTGTAAATCCTGAAGATTTTTCTAAGCATTACTATGATGGCAGCATTGCTTAGCTAACTGAAGACAATCTATCTTCATTCATAAAAAAAATTGTAGAGTAAGCAAAAGCAGCCCAACAAAAAGCACGAGAATAAGAAGAAAAACACTAAGCCGAATAACAAAGTGGCGAAACTCAAGAAAACGCCCAAGAATAGGCTCCAGCCACATAAAAATAACCAGTTGCTTAGGCCGTTGAAGAGAAAAACGAGGAACTTTGATGATTTAAGACTTGTTATTATAAATCATCGCTTAATAGCTATTTTATATTTAAAACTTACATGATGGACGAAAGCGGAGGATCACAGTCTGAAGAGGGATTCCCTTAATAAGCTTCCAATCGTTCTTACTCAGGGCAGTCTGAGCACTCGTATTCCGAAGAGGGAAGTCATCGTTCTGGCTAAAAATCTCATAGCTAAGATTCAGTTTCAGGTATTAATGAGAGTATTTAGAATTAGGAGACCGTGAGCTACAGATAAGAAGGTGGCAGTGGGCATATCCAATCATCGAGGGAGTCAGTCCATGCCCGAGAGGAGGTCATTCAGCCACTCTTTCAGGAGCTAGTATCATCATTTTTGGTGGTCATTACTACACAGGAAAGACGGAAGGTTATGCCTATCTCAACGACACTTACATTCTCGATGTAAATGCAAACAAATTCACTAAACCTAAAATTTCTGGTACCCCTCCTGCTCCCCGTTACTCGCACTCTGCAGTTCTAGCTGGCTCAAAAATCATCATTTTTGGAGGAAAAGGAGCAAAAGGCAAAGTATTCAGAGATCTTCACGCTCTAGATCCAGTTACCATGACTTGGCTTCAGGGTCCTTAAGGTATCGGCTCGCCCTCAGCCCGCTATGGTCACTCAGCAGTGCTTGTAAACTAAACGAAAATATTCATTTTTGGAGGAACTAACGGAAAATAGTACTTTAACGATCTTTTTGTGCTTGATCTAGAAGTAATGGCCTGGACACAGCCCAAGTGTGAAGGACCGATACCTTCAAGAAGAATGGGTCACACTGCCATACAAGTACACGTTTAGTCATGCAGGTCGGAACAAACATGATCATCCAAGGAGGATTTGCTTTTGATGAAGACGCCCAGAAACAAGCAGATTTTAGACAAGGAACTCAACTACAGGCATGCTATCTGAATGATATTCGCATTCTTGATACAGAAAAGCACGAATGGGCTAGAGTTAGAGTGTCAGGCACACCTCCCTTGCCTCGATATGGACATACAGCCAATATTAGCGGTCCAGATATCATCTTTTTCGGCGGATGGAGCATCCACTCAGGCGCAAGGGGCGAACAAAACTTCATTCCACCTTCAGACATCAACTACTTTATCGTATTAAACACCGACAACGAGCTCATTTGGTAAAAAGGAAAGTTTGAAGGACAACCTCCCCTGAGTCGATATGGACACACTGCTACCTCGATTGGACCTCATATACTGATTTTTGGAGGCTGGGAGTTCAACAGGGCTACAAACGAAGTTGTCGTACTCAGAGACATGAACGCCACTGGCAAGAAAAAATGATAATAGCCTTTTAAATAAAAAAGTTCGCTATAAACATAAAAACTTTGCTTTAAATATTAAAATAATTTTAAGTGTAAAGGCTGATTTTTTTGTTTGTTTTAAGTAAAGTAGATTAAAAAAACATTAGAAAATTGTTTTTTGCTTGTTTTTCAGCAGCATTTCGCGCAGCTCGAGGGTTCCTCGGTAATCTTTGGTTTTTCTCTATCAAGACTGATACTGTGTGCTTGAGGTCGTTCGCTACTTTGCTAGTCATCGTGGCTTTTCCAGTCATAGATAGCTGAATAGTGTCAATTTTACCCTGAACGAACTAGTCGAAGGTCTAGCGAACGTTGAATCCGGTAGCAGCTGAGGTCTACCTAAAGTTGAGACCATGCTAGACGCAAAAATCAGTTAGTTATTTTTCAGATATGGCTCTTTATTTCTGACCTGTTTCAACCAGGTCTATCTTGTTTGCTATGATTATCTTAGGCATTTTTGTGCTTTTTACTTCGAGTTTGATTTCCTTGAGCCAAAGCCGCAAATCCTAAAAGCTCCTTCGATCAGTTAGGTCAAACACAACTATGACCCCTTCGCATTTGCGATAATAGGATTTGGTGATCGACTTGTACTGCTCGGCTCCCGAAGTATCCCAGATATTGACTCGAACATCGTTGGATCCTATTCGCAAAGTGAAAGGCGCATACTATACTCCAATAGTTGGAGTAACGTTTTTCTGGCTGATGTTGCGACCAGTGATGAAGTTCAAAAAGGAAGTCTTGCCCACCTTACAGTTTCCTATCAAAATCACTAAATTAAACGCGGGTTACCCTTGAAGCATAGACTTGGAGTACTCATGATTGTCGTTGAAAGAATAATAATAGACCAATCTAATTTAGATGATACACAACAGATCAAAATTTATTAGATCGATCCAAATATGCAGGTTAGCTTAGCTTTTCTGCCAGATGCTGAGTGGTTTATAATATATTTTTGGCGGGGATGTAGTCGTAGTAGCTAGAGCGGATACGAATGCTCGAAAACCGCATGCGCAGACCCAGCAAAATAGGAAATACTGGCAACTAGTAATCGCTTAAATCCATCAAGAGCACTGATTCTAAAAAGGCAGCGCCTGTTTTGGTTCGATTGTAGGAAGAACATGAAAATGTCTATGAAAGTTAGCGGGAAGTAAAGCTGTCTGAGTAGGAAATCAAGTGCAATAGAAAGATCACTGACTATTTTCCAGTCAAAAAACCACCTCCCTCACCCCTTAAAATGCATGCCTTCGCTTTCACTCCAGTCGCCTAGATTCAAAAAAATCAACCAGCAATCACTCTCAATCAGCCTACCCTCCCCTTTCATACACCCGCAGTTCAACCTCAAGTGAGCATTCAATCACACTCTCAACCCACGCTTTCCATGACTCAATCACCTTTGTCTCCCGATGATAAAAGCAACAGAGTAGACCTCTAAGAAGGATACAGGTAGTAAGTACGTCTTCTGAGAGAGAGACTAAGATAAAAAGATTAGTTGCTTTCTAAATTCAGAAGCGAAATAGTGTAATCTACTGTAAAAATGCATCGCATCAAAAGGTACGAGCTCAAACAAAGAATAAGCAATAACAAAATACGTCTAGGAGAGTATCTTCCTGATGGCAAGGGTAAGTAACAATGGGTAGATGGCGCAGAAATCAAACAGATCAAATAAAGAATGGAACAACTCAATAAAGAAAAAGATGTGCTTTAAAAATCAAAGCGACAGGCAAGAAGAGGCAAAGAGGGTTAAGAAACTTAGGAGTGGAGAGTGTCGCTTTCAAGTCAGAGCTATTTTCTGAGCAGAGAGGAAGCTCAATGTCAAGAAAACCTCAAAAGACTATAAGAAGAAAAAGCTGTGCATATAAAATAGTATAGATTGCTGTACTAAGAGGAGCGTTCAAGGTATGGGCGTTTTGAGGCTTAAAATAACAGCTGGCCTCGTATACAAAAGTATCAAATCTTAGGACTGCTAGGCAAAGGAGGATTCAGTTAGGTTTACAAAGGTTTTGATACTTAATTTTTACAAGAAGTAGCAGTAAAAGTTCATGAATTTAACGCCAACTGGAAGACTGATGCAAAGGAAAACTATTTGAAGCACGCAATAAGAGAAAATACAGTTTTGAAGATGCTTTCACACCCGAACATCGTGCAATTACATGGCACTGTATAAATTGATGCGACTTCTTTCTGTACTGTGCTTTAATATTGTTAAGGACCTGATCTCTCTTACTACCTTAAAAAACACAAAAAAATAGCATAAAAATAAGCAAAATTGATTATCAGACAAGTAATAAATGCAATAAAGTACCTACACGAGCTGCCTGATAAGGTCATCCACTATGATCTAAAGCCTCAAAACATTCTTTTTCACAAAGGACGCATAAAAATCACTGACTTCGGCCTTTGTAAGACTACAAAAGAAGAAAGAATAGAGCTGACTTCACAAGGTGTAGGGACCTATTGGTACCTTCCTCCATAGTGCTTCGTCAACGATAAAAAAGCAGTTATCACCCCAAAAGTCGATGTTTGGTCGATTGGAGTCATCTACTACTAAATGCTTTACGGCGAAAAGCCTTTCGGACACCAGATGAGTCAGATGCGCATTCTCAACTAAGGAATCATGCTAAAGGCTGTGTCTGTCAACTTCCCTAACACTCAAAAAGGACTAGTTACAAACGAAAGCAGAGATTTCATTAAAGAATGCCTTGCTTTCCACGCATAACAACGATTAGATGTCAGAGCAGCGGCCGCACATCGACTATTCTAAAAAAAGTGATCTTACTTGTCAAACTATAACATTATCTATTTAAATATTCATTCATAAAAAGTTAAAGGTTAATATAATAATAAATCTTGATTTATAAGAGCGATGACTAGCTCCTTGAGCCGATAGTTCGAAAAAGCCTTAGTGGCTGCATTGAATGCAAAATTGCCTTCTTTCAAGGCCAACATATGCAGTTAGTAGGAGCTTTAAGATTTTTTCAGACTATAACGATAAGGTGTTTGTCGATATTTTCTCAAAAACGAGTGTAAAAAAGGTAATCAATGCTAGTTTCGACACGAGTAGTAGCAAATAAAGGGCAAGTATAAGACTAAATTGTGTAGAAATTTCATGGAAAAAGGCAGGTGTAAGTATAACGAGGGATGTACGTACGCTCACGGCTAGAAGGAACTCAAAAAGAATTAGTTTAATAGATATTCACCATGATAATGCTGTTTGCTATTATTTTTAGTGTTTGAGCTTAAAGTTTTATTGAGAATTCAAGTTTTGATTTGTTTTTGTATAAATAAGGAATTTATTATCACTTTTCTTTTTTCTTTTAAATACCTCAAATACTTGTCAATAAAAACTAAATTCTGATAAGATTTTAACTTGAATTTTTATTAAATGTCCTTCATCTTTGATTTTTAATCTTTTTTTTGCTAATTTTTATTAAAATTATATATGACAACACGCTAAAACTTTTAAGCAGCCATGAAACTGATCCTCATGCAAAGCGTAAAAGTCTGTGAGCAAAAATGCGTAAAGCCGGACCCCGAACAAGACCACATAAGCACTTATTAAAAAGTTTGTCTAGGCAAATGCTTCGATAAATTTCATGACACATACTAATCAATCATCCAAAGAATCGTAGGAGCATTGAATAAAAACACTAAAAAAGAGAACGAATATTCTTAGAACTTCTGATGATATGTAAAAATATGTTTAAGTATTTTTTGATTGAACATATGTATCAATACTCATTGATTTACGCCCAAAAGATGTTTCTTGGGTCAATTCGATGTATTGTTTCAAAATCATTTCTATGTAAGTTATATTTGATATGACTATGATTCATATTTGAATTTGCTATAAAAATAAGAGATGACTATCATAGAGGAGGATTGCACTATCTCGGCTGATGCAACACATCGCTCTCACTTTCGTCACTAAAGTAAAA
>Ga0169931_10007114_pt1 | contig 16697 bp, 16 predicted proteins | sample Kivu_15m_20L_FD_129675 | JGI IMG/M metagenome (GOLD analysis project Ga0169931, IMG submission 129675) | Freshwater microbial communities from Lake Kivu, Western Province, Rwanda to study Microbial Dark Matter (Phase II) - Kivu_15m_20L... | ecosystem: Environmental > Aquatic > Freshwater > Lake...
GCGGGAGCTGATGGATCATCAACTTTTAGCGGGACAACAGATGCATCTACAGCATCAATAACTATTGATAAAATTGCTTATCCTGCAATAACTATGTTAAATGTAACTAATATTGGTTCGCTAGCATATCAATTCTTAAATCAATACGGTGGAAGCAATCCAACTATTTATGCAATTGCAGGAACAACTATAGGTTTTAATTTAAATGTTTCTGGACACCCGTTTTTAATTAGATTTTCAGGAGCTAATTATGATACAGGATTAATTCACGTTTCAACAACAGGAAGTGTGTCTACTGGATCTAACGCTCAAGGAAAAACAAGTGGAACCCTGTATTGGCAAATTCCACAATCTATAAACGGAAACTACGGATACTTGTGTGCTTTTCATGGCGGAATGAGTGGAACTATAGTTGTTAAGGACATATCAGCATTATGACAATGATACCCCTAGGCGATTGGCTATACAGCATTAAGGAAAGCGAAAACCCTCCATTGCTTAATTTGATTATTAAAAACGTACCTGAGAATAAAACAGTTATGATAAAAGATATAAACTGGGCTGTTGGAAGAGAAGATTTTATTGAACATTCTTATAACGTAGCAATTGAAACTATAAATGGAGCAGATCACTGCTGCCTTGAAGGAAAGGCTGTGATTATAGAAAATGGTATCTAGAATAAGAATACGAAGAGGTACAACTGCTCAATGGATTGGATCTAATGCAATTTTGACAACTGGTGAGCTAGGAATAGACACAACTTTAAATAAAGTAAAAGTAGGTGATGGAACTAGCATATGGGCTAACCTGCCGTTTTTACATGTAAGTCCAGGAGAATTATCAACAGCCTTGGCAGAAGCAGTAAATTCTGCAAACAGTTATACAGATACCTCAGTAACCTCTCTTGGAAATACAAGTGCTATAACATATGTACCTTTGTCTGATGTTGGAAATCCAGACGGAGTAGCGTCACTTGATGAAAATGGGCAAATACCAGATTCAGAAATTCCTTCAACAATTGCTAGAGATTCAGAGATTCCCACATCAACTACAAGTATTGAAGAAGGAACAAGGCTTTACTTTACAGATAAAAGAGCACAAGATGCAGTAGGAGGTTCATTGGGATCTGGTTTATCTTATAACGATACAACTGGTGCAATTTCAGTTGATACAAGCCTTATATCTACGAAAACGTATGCTGATACAACAGCCACAGCAGCCGCAACAACAGTATTTAATAATTTAGTGGATGCAGCTCCAGAATCATTAAACACTTTAAATGAGATAGCGGCAGCTTTAAATGATGATCAGAACTATTATACAACAATAAACAATGCTCTGTCTCAAAAATTATCTATTGCTGATGCTACTTCGACATACTTAACGCAAACTGCTGCCGCATTAAATTATTCAACCATAAGTAGTTCTGATACCTTATACGTAAGAAAAACAGAGCCAGCCATTGATTATCTTGTTCAGAACAGCGGCACTGGGCAATATTTAGTTAATGGTCTTTTAAATGGACCAATTACTCTTCAGTTAGGCAAGCTATATAAAATTTCAGTTCAAGCATCTGGCCACCCATTTTGGTTTCAAACATCATATGGGGCATACAATCAAAGCAATGTTTATGAACATCCTGGAATAACTGGGCAAGGATCAGATGCTACACACATACAGGTGCTTCTACCATTTGACGCACCTCAACTTTATTATGTTTGTCAATTTCATGAAACTATGAAAGGATTTGTTTTAATTGAAAATCCAAGCGCCCTGCAAGTTTTTGTACAAAAAACTGGATCATATACTCCAGTTTTAAGAGATATGGGAGAAATTATTGAAATGTCTGGCGGAGGCACATTAACAATATCAGATTCAGAACTTTTCCCAACAGGAACAACGTTTGAAGTCCTTCAAACTGGAACTTCTCAAGTAACAATAGCTGGAAATGGATTTACTATAAATTCTACTCCAGGATTAAAGCTAAGAGCACAATGGTCTGCAGCAACTGTGATAAAGAGAGGGCTTAATAACTGGGTCGCTTTTGGAGACCTAGCAGTATAAATAATGTCAAGATTTTTTAAAAAATTTTTTAGTAGATTTGGTATTAGAAAAGTAAACGTACCAAATTTAAGTGGATTAAGTAGATCACAGGCTAAAGCCACACTTTCTGCTGTCGGGCTTACTTGGACAGAAACAGAAAACACCACAACAAATAGTTCTTTAGATCAATCCTTAGTAAGCCAAGGCATTACTCACAACACAGCAGTAATTATTGGGTCTTCAGTTCCAATAACCTACTATCAATATGTTGCTCCTCCAAATTTTAATCCTGGATTTGGCCCAAATTTTCCACCAGATTTTAATCCAGGGTTCCAACCTTCTAATCCAGGGTTCGGCGAACCTCCACCTAATCCAGGGTTCGAAGCTCCACCTAATCCAGGGTTCGAAGCTCCACCTAATCCAGGGTTCGAGCCTCCACCACCAGCTTTTACAGATCTCCTTGGAGAGAATTGGACGCCAGCTTTTAAAAGTGTTGGTGTTTCAACATTAATTAGAACTCCAGATGGATTAGTAAAAGCAGAAGATTTACAAGTCGGCGACGTTTTGTTATCTTCAGATATTGAAGGTTTCCCATACACATATGAAGAAGGTGTTACTGAAGCTGCAATAAACTGGTCAGAAACAAATCCTGTTATTAATTTAACAACAACAACTATTGTTAGTATAAATAGAGTTAATTCTAGCTATGCTGTAGTTATAAACGGAGATGTGTTTTCTCAGTACCATTGGATTCTTATTAAAAGAGATGGTCAAGCAAAATTTGTAATGTCAGAAAATATTATTAAAGAAACAGATGAGGTATACGCATTTGATGCAGGATCCTGGGAATCAATTCAAATGTATGAAATAGTTCCTGTAGAGCATGAAACTGTTTCCATAAACTGTGAGCCATTTGATATGTTTTGGACTGAAAGGATGTTAACACATGACTCAGTTGCAATATAATATAAAAGAGTTTAAGTCGGTTGGAAACCACTATGTGCCAGAATTTTATTCTATGCCAGAAGAATTTAAAGGATGCTGGATACAAATATCTAAATTAAATTTAAAAAATACAAAATATGCTGCATGTCTTTATTTTAATCAAGATTTTCCAGAAGGCACAGTTATAGTTTCAGAATCAATCAGATCTAGTTATCCAGATATATATGTAACATTCGACCATAACAATAAAGCAGAAAGATTATATATTAATCCAGTAATGCGTAAAAGAGGATATCTTCCCATAGCTGGATTAGTTCTTAGATCATGTTTTTACAACTACCTTGGAATTATAGTGGACGGAAGTTCAGATAGAAGTTTTAGTGCTGATAAGGCTTACTCTAAAGCAAAAGAAATTGTAAAAGAAACTCCTGCAAAAAATAATCCAGTATCCTCAAATGCTAGATATGAAATAGATCCGCCTAGGGATCCAATATATCCAAATGTGTGGAATATTCAAAGGGTTGGTGGAAATCGTGGCTAATCAAATTAATTCGTTTTTTGACATATCATTATACAATGTATTAAATGGTAATAACGAGGTACTGATGCCCATGTTGTCTTCCTGGGACGAAATTGCTTGGCTAGAAAGAGACGGTGGGTACGAAGAAGGTATTATAAAAAGAGGCAATGTTACTGGACTAAATTTAGAGAATAGAAAAACCCATATGTATCTTGTACCTTCTTTTTTAGACTATTTTAACAAAAAACAAATAAATATAAAATGGGTTGCCGAGCAGGTATTGGTAAAATTTTTAGAAGGAAGTAGTTATTCACAGCCATTTGTAAATCCAATATTTAAAGACTCGGTATGCCTAGTTTATGTTTTAACCAATAGTCATTCTGGAGGAGTAATTAATTTTTTAAACAAAAACCTTTCCCAACCTATGGACAAAGGAAACCTGTTTATTTTCCCAGCATCAGAAGAGTACGCTTTTTCAATTGAAGGAGTTTCTTCTGGAGAAATGATAGCAGCAATATCTTATATAGAAAAGTAAAATGTTTGAGCCAAAAGTAATTTCAAATGTATTTAATAATTCATTTTTTGATTATATAAAAAATTATTTTCAAAATCATCCATTAATAAAAAATATATCTTATGACTATTATGGAAGCAAGCGTATTGACTCTTTTGACGACCCCATTGTTTTGGAATGTCTAAATAAGCTCACAGACTTTGCAAGGATGCATTTTGGCAAAAATGACATTGTTCCAACCTACGGAGTGTTTGCAGAATATTCAGGGGAGCAGTCAAAATTAGACGAACATTTAGACATAGGTCCTTGCACGTACACCATAGATCTAGGGCTTTATCACAATACCCCGTGGGACTTAATAATTGAAAATAAAAAATATCAGTTTGACGAAAATGAGGCCATTTTGTTTTTAGCCAATGATCAAAAGCATTGGAAAGAAGAGTTTCCAGATCCAGAGTTTAATAAAGTGGGAATACTGTTATTGCATTGGGTAGACCCAAATCATCCGTGGCTAAAATATTCTCCAGATGTGCAAAAGCTAATTAAAAAAAGAACCTTTAAAATATGACAGATTTAGTAAATCAAATAAAAAATCAAAACGTTATTTATCGTATAGACAGGAAAACTATTTTAGTAAAGGGCTCAGCTCAATGTAAAAATGTATATGAAATAATTAAATCTGAGACTAATAAAAAAGATGAAGTCTATACTTTTCCTAAAATAGAAAAAAAAGACCTGGATGTTGGTAAGAATGCGGAGCCTTTGTCTATATACAATGAGTCTATAAATTTACTTTTTAGGTCTATAGTTAGTTTAATTAAAGATGCCTGCGTTGAGTACAGTCTTGACTATCAAAAAAATAAATATTACATTTCCTCAAATTTATCAGAAGATCAACTTACCGATTTTTGGTACGACACTGGCGGCACATCAAAACCAGCCTTATTTGGAATTGTTTCTTTAGATGAAGCCATAAATAAAATATTTATCAATGAAAAAGAAATAGACCTTGTGGTCGGAGACATCGTTGTATCTGAGGCTGGAAATAAAGTAGTTTATAGTAGCCAATTTAGGTCTTTAGTTTTTTATGTTTTACCACTATCAATGATTAAAAATCAGTATCCACAAAAATGGATTCCTCTGATATAATATATATAGAAATGGAGATATTATGATAATTGATACACCAATAATTGGGCTTTCAGTATACAGAAACGCTTTGCCAGAAGCGATGCAAATACCTCAAAGGTTAGAAGAAGTTCTCAGTGCTGGAAAAAGTTCGTTTTTTAAATGGTCCGACGCCTTGGTCGGAGATATGGAAAAAAGGAAAGATTATAGAGACTGTGTAGACTTTAAAGTTAAAAGAAGCTCATTGTCTCCTGGAACAGAGTCTGCAGACAAAATTATTGAAATTCACGACATGATTACTGAAAAACTATATGGGTGTTTAGAAGAGTTTAGTAATAGGTACAACATAAATAAATTAAATTATACTGAAGCAATTAACTTTGTGAAGTATGGCCCTGGTCAACACTTTAAGGTTCATCCAGACAGCGGCCCAAGCTATCAGTGTGATGTTTCTACTGTTATGTATTTAAATAGCGACTATGAAGGCGGAGAGTTATGGTTCCCACATTTTGACTATACCTACCTGCCCCAGTATGGAGATATAGTATTGTTTCCATCAACCTGGCTATTTTCCCATGCGGCACTTCCAGTAAAATCTGGCACCAAGTATTCAGCAGTTACTATGTTTTCTTATAATGATAGATATCATCAAAATCATGGTAAGTTTACTAGAGGGAAGTCTAGTTACCTATAACTAATATAGATGTATAATTGGGGAAGAGGTGTACGTAAATGGCAACAAATTTCCCAACGTCTTTAGACGTTTTGGTTAACCCTCAACCAAATGATTCGGTTGAGGTTGTTTCCCACTCTGCCCAGCATGCCAATGCAAACGATGCTATTGAGGCGCTAGAATCCAAGGTTGGAGCAAATAACTCTACCGATCCAAATTCTTTAGATTTTAAGGTTAGAACCTTAGAAACAGATATTCTTGATGAAGAAGAAGTAGAAGATATAGCAGCAAGGCTTCTGACTTCTGGCACACATGGCAATATTACTGTTTTTTACAACGACGAAGATAAAAAAATAAATCTTATAGCTACCTACGGCGACGAAGAGGTCATGGATGCTATTGCTACATCTCTTACCGCTGGAACTGGAATAATAAAGACTTATGATGATGTAGCAAATACAATTACTGTAGCCGTAGATACAAATTCAATTGCTACACAAGATTATGTAAATACAGCAATATCTAACCTTGTGGATGCTGCTCCAGAATTATTAAATACGCTTAATGAAATTGCCGCAGCAATTGGTGACGATGCAAACTTTGCAACAACAATAACAAATGCTTTGTCAACAAAGCTAGATATTACAACTGCTGCAAGCACTTATCTTTCTAAGACAGATGCTCCAGAAGTTATCATGGATGCTGCTGGCGCCATGTTTGCTCACAGCAATCACACAAATGTTGTTGCAACATACGATGATGAAAATAATAGAGTTAATCTATCTGTAGTTGCCCAGCTAACTCAAGAACAAGCTCAGGACTATATTGCTCCTTTATTTACTCACGGTCTAAATCCAAATATTACTGCTACATATGATGATGAATCAAATAAATTAATTTTAGAAACCATTATTCCGCCCTCAAAAGCAATAATGTCAGCATCTGCTCCAACATCTCCAGCCGACGGTGAATTTTGGTTTGATACAGATGAATATAGAAGCGGAAATACCAGAGCGTTAAAGGTTTGGAATGCTCTAGCTCAATCATGGGAATATATTTCTACAGATCTATCTTTATCGACAACAAATACCTGGACATCTAAAAATACATACACAAATGGAGTAATTATCGGGTTAGACGCGGCACCTAGCAATGCAGTCCATGGACAAATTTATTATAATAAAGTTTTAAACAAGTTAAAGGTGTGGGACGGACTCCTTTGGCAAGATATCCAAGGTTCTGGCGGTGGCGGTGGCGGACTAACGTTAATTCCAACAGATGCGACAGCACCAGCAAGCACATTCTTCGTAGGACTAGTTGAACCACCAGTGGGTGCTACAGCTGTTGGCGATTTGTGGATAGACGTAGACGACGATGCTGGTGAGACAGAATTTATATTTTCAGGCCCTGAAGCTCCAGAAAATTATTCAACAGATACACTGTGGATTGATACAGATGAAGCAATATCAGAACTAATATATAGCGCAAATGAGCCAGCAACTCCATCATATCAAGGAGAGCTTTGGATAGACTTAGATGATACTTCTGGACAATCAGTATTAAGTTCTTTAACTCCGCCCTCTCCATCCGAAACAGATTTGTGGGTAGATTTGTCAAATGAAGAAGGTTATTTGGAATATAAAGATTTGTTTAAAGATGGAGCGGCCCAGGTTCAGTCTTTTGCAAGCCTGCCAAGTGCAACATTATATCCAGGGCTAGGACTTTATGTATCTTCAGAACAATCAATATATGTATCAATTAATGGACAATGGAAAAAGATGTATCCAAATTCAGACTCAGAGGTCCTTTCTTGGGTAGGATTTTGAATAGATTTATAGTATAATAAAACTCGGAGGAATCATATGTCATTAAAACGTTGGAACGGATCAGCTTGGGTTGTAGTAGCTGGATCACGTCCTGGACCACAGGGTCCACAAGGTATTCCAGGACAAGCAGCAACAATTTCTGTTGGAGCGGTAAACACTCTTCCCTCTGGATCAACGGCAACAGTTGTTAATACAGGAACTTCGTCAGCAGCAATTTTACAATTTAATATTCCAGCAGGAACAACTGGTCCAGCAGGAACTGCAGGAGCGGCAGGAGCTCAAGGTACTCCAGGACAAAGAGGATCTTATAACTTTACTGGAATAGCAAATCCAACAGCACAAAATCCAGCAAGTCCTTTAGGACTAGATAATTATTTAAATACAACTACTGGAGATTGGTTCCAATATAATTCAAGCACCTTTACATGGGAGTTACAAGGAAACATAAGAGGTTCACAAGGTATTCAAGGTTTAACTGGTGCAACTGGCCCAGTAGGACCTTCGGGTAATGAACTAGCTAATGATATACTTAAGGAAACAACGGTGGCAAGAGTTGATGCTATGCTAAATCTAGGAATATACTATCCTAAATATACTAGCACTTTAACTCAAACAGAATTAAACAGCAGATTTGCAGCATCAAGTTATTTATTTTAGGAGAATGTAAATGTCAAGAAGACAAATAGAACACGCATACTATGTATTTAATCCATCACTAGATCAGGTTACTATTCCAAGAATAGTAAGACAAGATCGCTTGATGCTTATTACAAATACTACTCAGGGCAAAGTAATTTACAATTTCTCCGATCCTAACCTAGGTGCAGTATCCTTTTCAGTCGATAATGAGGTTGGGTATGAGCCAAAAACAATAATTACTCTTAAATATAACTGTGCATCAATGGCTGCTACAGATCAGCTTGCAATTATTGTTGATGAACCAGCAGAGACAGTAACATTTACAGAACCGCTTATGGATGCTGTTAATAAGCTAAGAGTTGCTCCACCACAATCTTTAATGGATACAGACTTTGAATATGGTATTCAGATCTCTAAGTGGGAAGCTTTAGTATTAACGTCAAACTATCCTTCATTCTTTTCTAGAGCAACAGGCGGAAACTCATTTGACGTAGTTAGCGTAACTGGAGATGGAGTTTCTCCAAGATCTACAGTAACAGTAGTTGTTTCAAGTCCAGCTACAGAACTTATTCCAGGAGATATTGTTTCAGTTCAAGACACAAAAAATCCTTTAGCTGAAGGAACATTCCCAGTCGAAACAGTAACCGCAGACGGATTTACATTTACATATTTAGCAAGCGGAGTTGTAGACGGAGCAATTGCTGACGGAAGCCTTACATCTGTTTCAGGTGGTGGAATTTACGATAACGCACATATTCCAGGTGGAAACGATTCTATTGGTTTACAGGGCTGGACTGCTCAATCAGATGGAGCAGCACAATCTACAATTACAATTACAACAAGCACAGCCCATGGGCTTCTTCCAGGAATTCCAATTTTAATTGGAAGCCAAAATGAAAATTGTTCAATCAAGGGATCTTGGAGAGTATTTAACGTATCAGCTCCAAATCAAATAAAGTTTAAAATGAACTCTCAGGTTGCTAACCCAATTGTAACAAGCGGCGTTGGTCTTTATGCAAAACCAAATGGTTATGTTCAACACAGACCACACGATGGTGGAGTTATTCTTTCAACAACAGATAACGTTTGCGGAGTTAGAGTTATTCGTCAAACACGTCGTCACTTTAGATATCAATCAGGAAAGTCAATTCAGTTCTCAACTGGTGTTAAGTTTACCCCTACATTTGACGTAGACCAGATATCTGTAGCAGGAGTTTTAATTGGAAATCAGGTTGTAACTGTCCGTACAATTCAGGATCACGGAATGCAGCCAGGTGCAAAAATTAAGGTAGACGGAGTTGTTACAGCAGGCACATATAATCCATGGAATGGTAAATTTACTGTTACAAATGTACTAGGAACAAATGAATTCCAATACATAATGCCACTTACACAAAATTTAAGTGCTACAGATCAATTCCCAGGAGGAGTTGACGTTAATATTACAGTTTATAAGTGGGAGGGCGCAGCAACAAGAACAGGTATGTTTAATGACCAAAACGGATTCTTTTTTGAATACGATGGTAACTACTTATATGCAGTTAGACGATTTAGCAAGAAAGACCTATTTGGTAAGATTGCTTGCACTAAGTTCTCAAATACAATTACTGGTATAAATACAAGATTTAGAAAGCAGCTTCTTGTTGGAGATCAGATTGTTATTAAGGGAGCAAACTACAATGTTATTGAAATTGCATCAGATACTAATATGAAAGTTTCTCCAGCATACAAGGGAGAGTCATTAACAAATTCTTCTTATGTTGTAACTCAAGAAATTAGAGTTCCTCAAACAGAATGGAACGTAGATAAACTTGATGGAAAAGGCCCTTCAGGATACACATTAGACCCTGCGCTAATGCAGATGGCTTATGTTGACTATACCTGGTATGGTGCAGGATTTATTAGATTTGGATTTAGAGGCACAGAAGGAAATATTATTTATTGCCACAAGATGCCTAATAACAACAGAAATACAGAAGCTTACATGCGTTCTGGAAACCTTCCAGCAAGATATGAGGCAATTAACTCTCCGTTCTTTAGCACAAAGCTAAAAGCGGGATCTTCAGGAATAGTTGGATCCCCATTATCACCAACAATGATCGTTATGTATGTAGATAGCATTAAGTTCTGGCCAGATTCAGGATACTTGGTTATTAAAGATACAGACAATTTTGAAATTTGCTCTTACACTATTACAAATAGAGAATACAATTCAATAGCCCAAGGATATGCTGTTAATATTGCTAGAAGACAGCCAATTACTTCTTATCTACAGGGACAAGCAGTTCAGCTATCTGGAACTTCAAATAATGCGACATTCCTTCCAGATAATACAATTACAAATGGAACTGGCATAGCACAAGTTTCAGTTCAAACAATTACAAATACATGTGCACCAGTTATTTCACACTGGGGATCATCTGTAATCATGGACGGAAAGTTTGACGACGATAAGAACTTTATCTTTACTGCTGGTATGCAGAGATTTATGAATATTGCAGGTTCTGGTGAAGTTATTGCTAAGATTGCCTCAAAGTCTTCAACTTCTGGTGTTGCAACACTAACAACAGCCGCACCGCACCAATTGCAGGTAGGATATCCGCTTAGAGTTTCTGACGTAAATACCGTAGCCTCTATAACAGGTGTTATAAGAACTTCTTCTACTATCATAAGGGTTACAACTCAAGGAGCACACAATCTGGTTGTAAATCAAGATGTAAATATAGTAAATACAATTCTTTCTAGAAACTTACAAAATGGTCAAATTCAAACTACTGCTCAAACAGGTATTTTAAATGGATTAAGAACAATACATGCAACTCCAACAACAAACACATTTGAAGTAATTCTTGCTGGAGTTTATGGATATACTAATGCGGTACAAGCAAATGCAAGTGCTACTGAAAACACAACTTTTAATGGTACATTTACAGTAAGCGCAGTAACAAGCAATACAGTTCAATACACAATTCCTTTTGGAACAAACATTGGATCAAGTATTGTTACACCACAAGGATCAGTTTCTCAAAGCTTTGGTACCACAGCAACTGCAAGACCACTTCTTTCGATTAGAATTGCACCATCTGCTGATAACGGAATTGGAAGAAACTATGGAAAGAGAGAAACATTGAATACTATGCAGTTAGCACTTAGCTCACTGGGTATCCTTGCTCAAGGAGCATTCTTGATTCAGGGTATTTATAATCCATCATCTTTCCCTACTGGAACAAATCTTCCAAATGACTGGGAAACAATTAGAGTTCCTGGTGGATCTTTAGCGCAGGTTATTTATCACGATAACACTGGTAAAACAGGTTCTACAGTAACAAACCCAATAACAACAATTAGAGGTGGAGACCAGGCGTTTGCCTTCTACACCGACGGTACTGGTGGTACTAACTACTCATCAACCACATTCGATCTATCAAAGGTTAGAGATCTAGGAACCTCAATTCTTTCAGGAGACGGAAACTTTAAAGCTCCTGGATTCCCTAATGGACCAGATATTCTAACAATTGTTGCAACAAACCTAGGATTAACATCTGGAGACATTTCAGCTCGTTTGTCTTGGACAGAAGCTCAGGCATAAAAGGAGTATAAGATGGCAGCACCAGATCTACCAATTATTGGCACGGCCACGGCAACTGGCACCACTACAGCAACGGTTGGTTTTGCGGCCCCACTAGATGACGGTGGATCTACAATTACCAGTTATACCGCTACATCAAATCCTGGAAATATTTCTGTCAGTGGTACGGTCTCTCCAATTACAGTTACTGGATTAGAGCCAAATACTACTTACACTTTTACCGTAACAGCTACTAATGGAGATGGCACATCTGGTCCATCTTCGCCAAGCAATAGCATTACTACATTTTCTTCAGTGCCTGATGCACCAACTATTGGTACTGCTACAAAAACAGGTGCCACTACAGCAACTGTAGCATTTAATCCACCACTAGAAGACGGTGGTGAGGCAATTACTGTATACACTGCCACTTCCTTGCCTGGTAGTATTACTGCAACTAATACATCTTCACCAATTAATTTTACTGGATTAACATCTGGAACAGAATACACATTTACCGTAACAGCAACAAACGCAGTTGGTACTTCAGCACCATCTCAGGCAAGTAATACAATAACCACTGATTATATAAATCCTAATAGCCCTGGAGCACCAACAATTGGAACCGCTACAAAAACTGGTAGCACAACTGCAACAGTTGCGTTCACAGCTCCATCATCAGATGGTGGATATCCAATTACTGGATATACAGCAATATCTACCCCTGGTGGTATTACTGGCACAGGAACAACTTCTCCTATTACAGTTACAGGATTAAACCCTGGACAGGAGTATACATTTGTTGTTTTTGCAACTAACTCTCAGGGTGCTGGTCTCAATTCATCAGCAAGTAATACTATTACTACAGATCCTGAAGCACCTGGAGCACCAACAATTGGAACCGCTACAAAAACAGGATCAACAACAGCAGTTGTTACATTTACTGAGCCTACAAATAATGGTGGAGCAGCGGTAACTAGTTATACTGTAACATCAAATCCAGACAATGTTACTGCTACTGGAAATGGTTCCCCTATTACGGTTACAGGTCTAACTCCTGCTACCTCATATACTTTTACGGTTACTGCTACTAACATTGCTGGCACCTCTGTGCCATCAGGTGCGTCTAACCAAATTACAGCTGATTCTACTGTACCAGGTGCCCCAACTATTGGAGCTGCTACAATATTAACATCAACATCAGCAAGAGTTGCATTTACTGCTCCAGCAAATAATGGCGGAGCGTCAATCACTGGATACACAGTAACATCAACTCCTGGTAATATAGTTGCTTCAGGAACATCGTCACCAATCACAGTTCTAGGACTTACACCTGCAACATCTTATACATTTAAAATAGTCGCATCTAACTTTGTCGGAGATAGTGCTGAGTCTGCAGAAAGTAATAGTATTACTACACCTGCCGCAGATGTTTTTGTACCAGATGCACCAACAATTGGAACTGCAACAAAGACTGGCTCAACTACAGCTACACTTGCATTTACTGCTCCAGCAAATAATGGCGGAGCAGCAATTATTGGTTATATTGGTACATCAACTCCAGGTGGAATCATTGCTTCAAGTACATCATCACCAATGACATTTACAGGATTAACTCCTGCAACCCATTATACATTTGTAGTAAGAGCTGTAAACATAGTTGGATCTGGACCAAACTCAGATTCAAGTAATGTTATAAATACAGATAGTGCTCCTCCTGGACCACCAACAGTTGGTACTGCTGCAAAAACTGGTGCAACAACCGCAACACTTGCATTTACCCCACCAACCGTAACCAATGGACAAACAATCATTGGATATACCGTTGATTCAACTCCAATTGGGGGAACTGGATCAGGAACAACATCCCCAATTCTTGTTACTGGACTTACGCCAGCGACTGCCTATAGATTTAAAATTAGAGCCGTTACTAGCGTAAACACCCAAGGAGAAGAGTCTGCTTTCAGTAATATTATCACAACAGATTTTGGTAGCGCCGCTAACTATGCAACGTTAGCAAATCAAATTGATACAATTAAAGCAAAAATTAATGCTTTATCGGCATCGACTTTAAATGCTGAACAGATACTATACTTATCAAAGTCAATACTTATTTTGTCAGAAGCACTTGGTGTAGACGATATTGTTGACGCTACTGCAAATGCAATTACACAAATTGATAATGCTGGTGCAGCCACAATTACCCTTGTCAGTGGTACAGCAAATGGAGTAGCAGTATCAAATTTATCAGGTCAATATAATACCCTTCAAGCAGCCTACGATAATATTAATCCTAGAGTTACTTCTCTAGAAGGAGTAATAACAAATCAGGAATCAAATATTGCAACAGCATCTGCATTGGCAGCAAGTGCTGGTTATAATCCTTGGCAAGTTATATCTTCTAACAAGCTTTTAGTAAATAGAGATAGAATTTTTGTTAATACGCCATCAGGCGGTGGAGGAGTGGGTGGATTAACTTTAACACTTCCAGCAGGACCTTCAATTGGCTTTGTTGTAGAGATAGTTGATATTTCTGGAAATGCATCAACAAACTTCTTCACAATAGCTAGAAACGGTGAAAGAATTCAGGGACTAGAAGAAGACCTTATCTTTAACGTAAATAATAAAGCCATGAAATTAATATATTCAAATACCGCAAAAGGATGGAGACTCGCATAATGGCATCATTAGACTCACTTATAACGTTGTCGTCAGGACTTAAGGCGTCAGATCTAGCAGCTATTGGAGTTAATGGAACCTCTTTAGGAATTACACCAGAATCTCTTGGCGTGGTGGATGCAGAATCAAGATTATTCAGAGAAGTTACAGATGGTACTCGCAGACCATACATGATTCCTACAATTACAACAGTTAATGAAAGAAACCAGTCTTGGTGGCAAATTTGGTCATCTGGAGAATCTTGGACAGGCTATTATAATTATCTAACTGGAACAACTCAAGCAGACTGCGAAAGAGCATTCTGGTTCTCTCTTGGAACAAACACAAGACAGAATACTGTAGGGTATGCAACAAGCTCATTTGATAACAATAGATTAATTTATGCAAAGAACTCTGTTGTGGGAAATGACGATGTGCATATTGCTCACGGAAGAAACTCTGCATACTCTCCATTTAGATTACGTACAATATTTTTAAGAAACCACCATCCAACCCTTCAAAAAACTGTAACAATGCATGGAAGCTACTCAAATTATTGGGCTTCTGGACACGACGGATCTGGAGTTTGTATTGGAACCCCTAATACCAGCGGTAATTATAATACAGTAACAGATGTTAACTGGACAGTACCAGTTAACAGAACTGGCGGAAACTCATACTATCAATGGTCTTGGAGCGTAACGATTCCAGCAAGAACAACTGTAGCAGTTGTACAAACCAATACTATGTATTATTGGCAATCTGGATATGTTCATTGGTATTTAGATCAAAATATGTTCTATAATCTACATACAACATTTGATGATTTCTGGATTCAACCAGATCTTAAAATGACTCAAGCAGCTCTTACATATAACGATCATGATAATCAGTTTAATATAAAGACTTCTTATAAAATTTGGAATAGAACAGCGCTATTGTTCGGGAACAGGTAAATATGAATTATATAAAGTTTGATGAAAATGGTGTACAAGAGCAAATGAGAGCTGCCGAAGAAAATCCAGGTAGCGGTTGGTATGAGGTTGCAGAAGATATAGATGGAAAAATATTCAAGCTAGTATCTGGAGCTCCAATTGCTATGACTAAAGAAGAAAAAGATGCATACTATCTTTCATTAAAAACAGATTATTCGTATGCTAATTTAAGAGCAGATAGAAATGAAATGCTAATGAGATCAGACTGGACTCAGCTATCAAATTCAGGTCTATCAGAAGCAAAGGTAGCAGAATGGGAAACCTATAGACAGGCACTTAGAGACCTTCCAGAAACCATGACGGAAGACCTAGAATATACCCTTCCAGAGGTTCCATCCTAATAATTTTTATGATACAATATTCTAAAGGAGTAATTAAATGACAGCATCATTAACAGACCAAATTGAGTTAGCAAAGACAAAGATCAACGCATTGTCTGCATCAACTCTTACTACACAAGACCTTGTATTCTTGGCTAAGTCCCTTGAATCCCTTGGCACCCTTTTGGGAGTCAACGACATTGTGGCAGTAACAAATACTAAAATTTCAGAGATAACAAATGCATCTAGCGGACAGGTTCAAACAATCACTAACGCTGGATCGTCTCAGGTAAATGCTGTCGTTACTTCTGGAAATCAGCAAATAGCATTAGTAAATGCAGCAGTAGATAACTACAATCTATTCGTAAACATGGGAGTAATATAAAATGGCACAAATAAGTTTACCAGCAAGACTATTCGGAGGTAGCGTTACAACAACTGAGGCTCAGGTTTATACCGTCCCAGCAGGAGAGACAGATGTTATTACATCTATTACCCTGTGCAACGTTACGGATATCGCACAACAAGCAAGCGCAAAATTGGCAGGAATTTTCTTTTTCAAGAACATTGATCTAGCACCTCGTCAAATTACAGTTATAGATGTTAAGCAAGTTTTAAATGCGGGAGACGCAATCATTCTTTCAGCACTTAACGCAAACTCTGTTACAGCATTCATCTCTGGCGTTAAAATAACAACAATTTAATTAAAAATATTTAGGAGAAATAGAAAATGGCAGTTGCAAATACAGTTACGCAAATTGTTTTACCTGGCATAGACAAGGTAGTTCAAGACCAGACAGTCGCAGCATTAGCAGCGAACCCAACAGTTGCGGCAATCATTTCAAACCTTGCACAGGGCGGAAGCACA
>Ga0169931_10007115_pt1 | contig 16695 bp, 13 predicted proteins | sample Kivu_15m_20L_FD_129675 | JGI IMG/M metagenome (GOLD analysis project Ga0169931, IMG submission 129675) | Freshwater microbial communities from Lake Kivu, Western Province, Rwanda to study Microbial Dark Matter (Phase II) - Kivu_15m_20L... | ecosystem: Environmental > Aquatic > Freshwater > Lake...
ATGCAAGGCCCCGCTCCTCACGCAAGGCAACAAATAGCCGGCTGGACATCCCCATGCCGAGATGGGCATGCAGCACCCTGAGGGCGAGGGCATCTGGATCGCCTAGCGGTACGGTGGCGAACCCGAGCATCAGCACAAGCTGTTCGGTGTTCTGTTCCAGCAGGGCGATGGGCCTGTCGCAGGGAGTGGCCAGGGGGCCCGGCTCGTAGCGCGGCGCGGCCGTTGACCAGGGGAAGCGGCGCAAAGCCCCATCAATCCCACCGGCCAGCTGGGCGGGCAGATCACCACAGGCCACCAGCACGGCCCCCCCCGCACCCAAGGGCGGCACCAGTGCTGCGATCTGGTCCCTTTTCAGTTCGGCCAACTCCTGCTCTACCCCAAGGGGGTCGTGGCCGTAGGGGCCCTTGCCGAACAGTTGCTGGCGCAGCTGGTCGTGGGCCAACTGGAAGGGATCCTCGCAATGGCGCTGCAGGTTCTGCAGGTTGAGGTTCCTCTCCAGCTCGAATTGGTCCTGGCTCAGCCACGGACCCCGCACCATCTGCACCAGAAGGGGCAACAAATGCTCCGCGTCGCTGCTGGCACATTTGAGGCTCAGCATCAGACTGTCCTCACTCGCTTCGCAGCGCAGGGACGCACCACGTCCCTCCACCAGATCGGCCAGGGCTTCGGCGTCGTATTCAGCGCAGCCCCGGGTCATCAAACCCGCCAGCAGTTGGGCTGCTCCCCGCTGGCCCGGCTGATCGCCGCTGCTGCCGCCCCTTATCCAGAGCTGGCTGGCCACAATCTCCGGACCGGGGCGATGCTGCCAGATCAGGGGCAGTCCCCCCGCCAGGCCCGTGCTCTGCCAGCTGCTTGCCTGCCTTCGGTTGGACGTCATGCCGGCACCGCTTCAAGAACGCAGGCCCGGCTTGGATCCAGCAGGGGCAGCGCCTGGTGCAGCAATTCCTGGCTGGTCCAGCTCTCGATCTCAACAAGGGGCCGGGCCAGGGCCTGGTGCCGTCCCCAAAGCCGGTTGTTGCCGATCAGGCCGGCCAGTCCGCCCGCTGCTTCCAGGCCAAAGCGATAGCCGTTGGCAACCAGTCGTTGGGCCCGCTGCCATTCCGGATCCGTCAGGCCCTGCTCGTGGATCTCTGTCCAAATCTGGCCAATGGCCCGATGCACGACGCCCAGTGCATCCGCTTCGCAGATCGCCTCCAGCAGGGCGAAGCTGCCGCTCTCCATCACGTGCAGGTCCAGTTCGATGCTTTCCACAATGCGAAGCTGTTCGCGCAGCCGTGCCACCAGTCGACTGCGGCGTCCCTCGGCCAGCACAGTCGTGAGCAGGTCTGCTCCCATCACCGCGTGGATATGGCTGGCGGGGGGTAGACCCCAGAGCATCAGCAGCCGGGCCGATTCCAGCCTGGGCACAGCGATCCGATGCAGCCCTGGCTTCACTGCCAGTTCGGGCGGCGGTGGCGGCTCGTCGATCACGCCGAGCCGCGCCAGGGCGCTGGCGCCGATCACTTCCTTGAGCAGCAGGCTGTCGGATGCCCCACAGACAGCCAGCACGCAGCGATTGGCTCCGTAGAGACGCTGATGGAAATCGGCCATGGCTTCGGGTGTCTGGGCGGCAAGCAGCTCGCGATGCCCCAGGATCGGCTCGCCGTAGGCGTGGCCTGGGCAGCCCAGCCTGAGCAGCTGTTGCACGGCGAATTCGTCGGGCTGGTCCTCACTTTGGGCAAGTTCCTCGAGCACCACCTGGCGCTCCATCTCAAAAGCCCTGGGTTCGAGGCTGGGGTGGAGCACCAAGTCCAGCAGCAGTTCGAGGGCCTCCGGCGCAGACTCCGTGGGAACCAGCACGTGGTAGTGCACGTCATCGAAGCCAGTGGCGGCATTGCTGCTACCCCCCATGGCCTCGATCTTCAGGTCAAATTCCCCGGGGCCGAGCTGCTGGCTGCCCTTGAACACCATGTGCTCGAGAAAGTGGGCCAGACCGCTCTCCGTCGCTGTTTCGAACGCGCTTCCGGCCCGGCACCAGAAGTCGAGGCACGCCACCGGGGAATCGGCCAGCGAAAGCTGGACAAGCGTGGCGCCATTGGCCAGCTGGATCTCAGTGGGCTCCGCCAGGCCTGGCAACTTGGGGTCTGTCGGGACCGTTTTCAAGGCTCAGATGCATGGCAGGATCTGCATTCTGCTGGCTGCCACCCCCCTGTTGAATTCCGCTGCCCCATCCCCCCGGGATCCAGGTATGCCAAGCCCTGTGGCTATCCACCCCCTGGTCGATCGCCTGGCAGGGGTCATACGCATGGCCTGGCAGGAGCTTCCCGAGCTTGCCCCACTGCCGGTCAACCCCGATCTTGAGGCCATCAGCGGCAGCCTTGATGGGGAGGCCCTGTTCATACGCAACGAGCTGTGCCAGTGCCGGGGCCTGCGCAAGCTGCATCTGGAGACGGCCCGGCTCGGGGCCGGCCTGCAGATTCTGCACTGCGTGCTCTTCCCAGATCCCCGCTTCGATCTGCCCATTTTCGGGGCCGATATTGTGGCGGGCCCTGGGGGTGTCTCCGCCGCCATCGTCGATCTCTCGCCGGTGGGGCCGGCCCTGCCGGCCGCCATCGCCGCCGCCCTCTCCTCCCGGCCCCGGGTGGGCTTCAGCCAGGAGCGGGCCCTCCCCGAATGGGGTTCGATCTTCTCCCCCTATGTGCGCTTTGTGCGCCCCACCAGCCCGGCCGAGGAGAGGGCCTTTCTCGCGGAGGTATCTGGCCTGCTGGAGGTGTTGCAGGCGGCAATCCATGGCGCCACAGCCGATCCACCGCAGCATCCGGCTACGGTTAGTCGGTGGCAGGGCCAGCTCCGCTATTGCAAGCAGCAGAAACAAAACGACAAAACCCGCAGGGTGCTGGCGAAGGCCTTCAACCCCCCATGGGCCGACCGCTACATCGAGGAACTGCTCTTCGACGATCCGCCGGCTCCGTGACGAGGAAGCTACGGGCCATCCCCGGCTGGGCCTGGTGGGTTGGTGGATCGTTTCTGCTGCTGATGCTGCTGATCAGCATCACCCGCCAGCAGCAGGCGCGCCTAGCCGCACCTCCGTCGGTTCCCCTCCAGCCTGCCCGGCCGGAGGCGGTGGCGGCCCTGGGCCGCCTGGAACCCGATGGTGATGTGCGCCTGCTGGCGGCGCCGATAAGTGCCATCGGCAGCAGTCCGCGGATCAGTGAGTTGTTGGTTGAGGAGGGGGAGGAGGTGCGCCAGGGTCAGATTCTGGCCAGGTTCGATTCGGGCCCGAGCCTGCGGGCCCAGCAGGGCTTGCTTACAGCCCGGATTGACAATCTCGACCAGCGCCTGGCGGTTCAAAATCGAGACATTCATCGCTATCGCAGCCTGAGCCGCTCCGGGGCCATTCCCAGTGGCGAATTGGACACCCGGGAGACGGCCCTGCTCGCCCTGCAGGGGGAGCGACGGGAGGCCTGGTTGGAACTGCAGAAGGTCAACAGAGAACTAGAGCTCACGGAGCTGCGTGCTCCCATTGCAGGCTCCGTGTTGAAGCTGCACGCCCGGGTAGGGGAGCGGCCTGGGGACACCGGCGTGCTCGAGCTTGGAGCCAGCAGCCGGATGCAGGCACTGGTTGAGGTTTATGAAAGCGATGTGGGCAGGGTTCGCCTGGGCCAACCCGTCACCCTGATCAGTGAAAACGGTGGCTTTCAGGGCGAGCTACGTGGTCGGGTGATCCGGATCAGCCCCCAGGTCAGGCAACGTACCCTGCTCTCCACAGATCCCACCGGCGACGCTGATGCCCGCATCGTCGAGGTGCGGGTGGCCCTGTTCCCAGCAGATGGCCAGCGGGTGCGTGCCCTGACCGGCCTGAAGGTGATTGCTCGTATTGGGGCCGGTGACCCCCAATTGGGCCGCTGATGTTTGCCCGCCTCTGGCAGGGCCGCCGCATCCCCCTGGCCTGGCTGCTGCTGACCCGTCAACCGATGCGGCTGCTGGTGGCCCTGGCAGGCATTGCCTTTGCCGGCATTTTGATGTTCATGCAGTTGGGTTTCCGCGACGGGCTCTTTGACGCCAGCGTGACGATCCATCGACTGTTTGATGCCGACCTGGTGCTGATCAGTCCCCGCTCCAGCAGTTCGGTGAGCATGGCGGGCTTCCCCCGTCGCCGGCTGGTACAGGCCATGGCCGATCCCGCCGTGGTCGGCATAACGCCGGTGCACTGGAACCTGCTGCTCTGGCGCAACCCTGAAAACCGAGCCACTCGATCAATCTTGACTTTGGGCTTTGAGCCTGCCGACCCCCTGTTCACCGATCCTTCCCTGGCTCCCAAGGCCAAGTTGCTGCAGGACCGGGGCCGGGTTCTGTTCGATGAGCGCTCCCGGCCCGAATTCGGGCCGGTCGCCTCCTGGTTCCGCTCCGGTCGTACCGTTGAAAGCGAGATCAGCGGCCAGCGGGTGCGGGTGGCTGGCCTGGTGGCTCTGGGCACCTCCTTCGGCGCCGACGGCAACCTGCTGACCAGCCATGAAACCTACCTGCGCCTGTTACCCAACACTCCTCCAGGCAGCATTGAGGTGGGCCTGATCCGGCTGGCCCCCGACTCTGATCCTGCCGAGGTGCTGGCCCGTCTCAAAAGGCGTCTGCCCGCTGACGTCAGGGTGCTCACAAAGGACGGTTTCATCGCCTTTGAGCAGGATTACTGGCGCTCCAGCACCTCAATAGGCTTCATCTTCACCCTCGGAGCCGCCATGGGTTTTGTGGTGGGGTGCGTGATCGTCTACCAGATTCTTTACTCCGATGTGAGTGATCACCTGCCCGAATACGCCACCTTGATGGCAATGGGCTACAGACTGACCAGCCTGCTCGCAGTGGTGGCCCGTGAGGGCCTGCTGCTGGCCAGCTTCGGTTATCTGCCTGCCTACGCCGCTGGTCAGGGGCTTTACCTGGTGGTGCGCAACGCAACCCAGCTACCGGTGACGATGGACACCAGCAGGGCCACGACGGTTTTCATCATGATTCTGGTCATGTGCATGGGTTCGGCCCTGCTGGCGATGCGCAAGCTGGCTGATGCGGATCCCGCGGAGATCTTCTGATGGCTTCGATGGTGCGCCTCTGCGGCTTGAGGCATCACTTCGGCACTGGCCCCATGCGTCGCCAGGTCCTGATAGACATCAACCTCAATGTCAACGCCGGTGAGGTGGTTCTGCTGACGGGGCCATCCGGCTGTGGCAAGACCACCCTGCTCACTTTGGTTGGTGCCCTGCGCCAGGTTCAGGACGGCTCGGTGCAGGTGTTCGGGCAGGAGTTGCGGGGCGCCAGCGGTGCCACGAGGTTGCGGCTGCGCCGCCGGATTGGAATGATCATCCAGGGGCACAACCTGCTGCGCTGCCTGAGCGCCGAACAGAACGTGCAGATGGGGGCTGATCTGCTCGGGGGCCTGAGCTACAGGGTTCGTCGCGACCGCTCCCGGGAATGGCTGCGCGCCGTGGGGCTCCAGGACCACCTCTCCAAGTTGCCCCACGACCTTTCCGGTGGCCAGAAGCAGCGGGTGGCGATAGCCCGGGCCCTGGCCGCCAAGCCCCAACTGCTGCTGGCTGATGAACCGACTGCCTCCCTCGATTCCCGCACCGGGCGAGAGGTGGTGGAACTGCTCAAGGGGCTTGCCAAGGATCAGGGTTGTGGCGTGCTGATGGTCACCCACGATCCCCGCATTCTCGATGTGGCCGACCGCCTGGTGCAGATGGAGGATGGCCGGCTCAGCCAGGGTGCCTATGCGATTGATTAAGGTGAAAACTCGAACCGTGTCTGGTCGTTCAACGCATGTCCAAGCGCAGAAATCTCAAGAAGGAAAAGCAGGAGCGCAACCGCGCCTATGCCCGCAAGTTCAAGAAGCGCAAGCTGCGTAACGACGGGCGTGGCGAGGGTGCCGGTAATGGCGTCACCGGCACCGCCAACAACGGTGGTGCCGCCGATTGATGGGTGCCAGCCGCGCCGTGCTGGGGGGATCCTCAGGGATCCCTTTTTTCCTTGTTCAGGTCTGTGGGTGACCCATGTTCGTGAGTGTCGTCATCCCCACGTACAACCGGCTGCCGATCCTGCGGAAGTGTCTGCTGGCCCTGGAGGATCAGCTGCTGGCAGCCCCGCTCACCGGCTATGAGGTTGTGCTGGTGGATGACGGATCCACCGATGCAACCCTGAGCTGGCTGGCTGAACACTCAGCCGAGCTGCCCCACCTGCGGCTGATCAGGCAGGAGCATGGGGGGCCAGCTGCAGCCCGCAACCGGGGGGTGCAAGGGGCAAGGGGCGATGTGATCGTCTTCATCGACAGCGATCTCGTGGTCACACCGAGCTTCCTGAGTTGCCATGCCCAGGCCCTTGAACGCCACTGGAGCCGCCATGGCCATCGTCTCTGCTTCACCTACGGCGCGGTGATCAACACGGCCAACTTTGACCATCCCACTGACGAGCCCCACAAGCTGCGGGATACCTCCTTCGCCTATTTCGCCACGGGGAACGTGGCCATTGAGCGCCAGCTGCTGGAGAGGGCTGGTCTGTTTGACACCCGCTTCCGGCTCTATGGCTGGGAAGACCTCGAACTCGGCGAGAGGCTCCGCCGGCTGGGCGTTGTGCTGGTGCGATGTCCGGAGGCGGTGGGCTACCACTGGCATCCGGCCCTGCGGCTGGAGCAGATCCCCGATCTGATTCGGGTGGAGCGGGAGCGGGCGAAAATGGGCCTGGTGTTCTTTCTCAAGCACCCCACCCTGCGGGTGAGATTCATCATCCAGTACACCTGGCTGCACCTTTTGCTCTGGGAGCTTCTCACAATCGGTGGCTTGCTCAACGAGCGCAGTTTGAGGCCATTGCTCGCATGGCTGATCCGCAGCGGCCAGGCCGCCGTGGCAATGGAACTGCTGCGACTGCCGCTCAACCGCCTCGCTGTCAGGAGCCTGTTTGCCGAGGCCCGGATCCTCGCTGCCACCAAGGTTCGCAGCAGCCCGATTTGATAGGCTGGTGAGGTTCAAATCACTCCGCACACCTGCGTGTTTCGGGTGATCCGAGCGAGGTATCCCACCGGTTATCCGTGCCGGTTGGACAGCTTCGGGTCCCTGGCAGGTGGAGGCAAACCCGAAACCCTAAACCCACCATGGCTGTCGTAACCCTCTCAGAAATGATGGAGGCGGGTGCCCACTTCGGGCATCAGACCCGTCGCTGGAACCCGAAGATGTCGCGCTACATCTACTGCGCGCGCAACGGCGTTCACATCATCGATCTCGTGCAGACAGCCGTCTGCATGAACAACGCCTATAAATGGACCCGCAGCGCCGCCCGCAGCGGCAAACGCTTTCTGTTTGTCGGCACCAAGAAGCAGGCTTCCGAGGTGATCGCCCTTGAGGCCAACCGCTGCGGAGCCTCCTATGTCAACCAGCGCTGGCTGGGCGGCATGCTCACCAATTGGACCACCATGCGGGCTCGCATCGACCGGCTCAAGGACCTGGAGAGAATGGAGAGCTCAGGCGCCATTGCTCTGCGCCCCAAGAAGGAAGCGGCGGTGCTGCGCCGCGAGCTGGAGCGGCTCCAGAAATATCTGGGTGGCCTCAAAAACATGCGTCGCCTGCCCGACGTGGTGGTGCTTGTGGACCAGCGCCGGGAAACCAACGCCGTGTTGGAGGCTCGTAAGTTAGACATACCCCTGGTGTCGATGCTTGACACCAACTGTGATCCCGATCTCTGCGACGTGCCCATTCCATGCAACGACGACGCCGTGCGTTCGGTGCAGCTGGTGCTGGGGCGGCTGGCTGATGCGATCAACGAAGGTCGTCAGGGTGCCCATGACCAGGGCCGTGAAGAGGAGGGGTGATCCCTCCCACAACTCAATTCTTTGATCTCATTTCCCCATCCCCCCATGGCTGAGATTTCGGCAAAGCTCGTCAAGGAGCTGCGCGACCAAACTGGCGCAGGAATGATGGACTGTAAGAAAGCCCTCATTGAAAGTTCTGGAGATGCCTCCAAGGCCGTTGAATGGCTTCGCCAGAAAGGCATTGCCACCGCAGAGAAAAAGTCGGGACGAGTCGCGGCCGAAGGCGCCATCGGCAGCTACATCCACACCGGAGCCCGAGTTGGCGTGTTGGTGGAAGTCAACTGTGAAACCGATTTCGTCGCGCGGGGCGAGGGCTTCCAGGAGCTCCTCCGCAATGTGGCCATGCAGATTGCAGCCTGCCCCAGCGTGGAGTACGTGAGTGTGGATCAGATCCCGGAGTCGGTTGCCGAACGGGAGAAGGCCATTGAAATGGGTCGCGATGACCTGGCCGGCAAGCCTGACCAGATGAAGGTCAAGATCGTTGAGGGCCGCATTGGCAAGCGACTCAAGGAGATGGCCCTCCTTGACCAACCCTTCATCAAGGACAGTTCCGTCACGGTGGCTGAAATGGTCAAACAGGTGGCCGGCAAGGTCGGCGAAAACATCCAGGTGCGTCGCTTCAACCGCTTCACCCTCGGCGAGGGCATCGAAGTGGAGAAAACTGATTTCGCCGCTGAGGTGGCGGCGATGTCCCAGGCCAGCTGAGAGGTCGCTGCGTGCTGGTTCTTGAGGCCGCCGTTCGCGAGCTCAGGGAGCTGGAGCAGCAGCTAGTGGCATCCAATCCAAAGTTGGAGCGGCACCTGGCCCTTTACCTTCAGGTGCTGCGCGATGGTCTGCTCAGGGCGGTGCAGCAGGCCTGCTTCCATCTGGCAACCCAGGTTTACCCAGAACGCTATGGCGGTCTGGACCCTGCCAGCCGCCAGTTGTTACACCGCCGCCTCGTGCAGTTGGTGCAGCGCACCAATGGCCTCCTCACTCTGGAGCGGATTGTGGGCCATGCGGCCCAGATCTCCCAACAGCAGCAGCAGGAGCGGCGCAGCCAGCGCCAACAGGTTCTTGACTCGATGCCTGAGCCAGCTGCTGATAGTGAGGAACTCCCAGAGGGCTCGGTGAACCTGGGCATGGCATTGCCGATTGCCTCAGATTTCCTTCCCCCCCCCATCGATGGCCACCAGCAAGCTGAGACGACCGAATCCGATGGGGAAAGTGTCCAGGATTCAATGCTTTCGATCTTGGCAGAAGCCTTCCAGGATTGGCAGGGCAATGCCCCTCCTCCTTCCCTAACCCCATGGGAGGGGGAGGGGCTGCCCGCCACCCCAGACAGGCTGTTGGCCTGGATGGGCGGTTTTGAGTTGGCCCTCAGTCGCCGCCTCCGCAACCTCTCCCATGCCCTCAATGGAGAATTGCTGCGGCTTGGCATCAGTCGCACCGTGGTGCCTTTGAACCTGCTGGATGCTGCCCTCGCTGGCGAACTTGAGCTGGTTGAAGCTCCGGCAAACCTGTTGCGCTTGCCCCTGCCGCTGGGCATGGAGCCCGAGTTGGGTCCCATTGCGGCTATGGCTGTCTTGCTCCGTCCAGCGGATCTTGAGCACGAGCTCCCCAAGTTGCGCACCTGCCGCACCCGGATTCAGCAGCACGTCCAGGAAGTGCGCAGAATGGCACAGCATTATCGCCGCATCCAGCGGCGCGTTCGGGCGCTCGAGGCGGAACAGTTGTGGCTGCAGGACATCAATCCGGCCCCGACAGCTCAGAGTCTGCCCCCTTTGAAGCCTGGCTGAAGATCCTGCAGCAGGCGCTGGCTCTCGAGGTCGGCCGGGGGTTCGCCAACCTTCAGGGCCGTCAGAGCTGCTTCAGTGTCTTTCTTGCCCAGCAGTTGGAGCAAGGCCCCAAGGGGCTGCCTGCAGCGGAGCTGGAGCGACTGGTTTCCCTGCGCGAGGGTTTCCTCCGCTATGGCGAGCTTTCCCTCTCCAGACGACAGTCTCTGGTGCGTCAATGCCGGGAGCGCCTGCATGTTCTGCGCCAGGCCCTGCGCCCTGCGCCGGCGGTGACCCCGCCCCGTTTGAGACTCGTGCCAGCCAGCCAGTTGAGCAGCAAGGCTGGGGGCGCCCCTTCCTTTGATGCAGGCACACCCCTTGGTGAGATTTCATGCGTAGGCCCCAAGACCGCTGCTCGCCTGGCCCAGCTGGGCCTGCTGCTGGCGCGCGACCTTATCCACTACTATCCGCGCGATTACCTGGACTACGCCAATCTGGTGCGGATCTCTGGTCTCGAGCCCGGGCGCACCGCCACCATCGTTGCCACGGTGCGCCGCAGCCACGCCTTTGCCAGCCCCCGAAATCCCAACCTTTCGATTCTCGAGTTGCAACTTGTGGATTGCACCGGTCGCATTCGGGTCAGCCGCTTTTTTGCCGGCCGGCGTTTTTCGACCCCAGGTTGGCTGAAAACGCAGCAGCGCCAGTTTCCGCCTGGGGCCACCGTCGCAGTCAGTGGACTGGTCAAGGAAACCGCTTATGGCCCAGCTTTTCAGGATCCGCTGATCGAGGTGCTCGAGTCGGCCCAGGCGCCCGTGCGCTCAGGTGCCATTGGCAGGATTCTCCCGGTTTATGGACTCACCGAGGGACTCGGGGCTGACCGTCTGCGCCAGGTGATCGAAGCGGTGCTGCCCTCCGTGCGGGCTTGGCCTGACCCCCTGCCGGAGCCGATCCGTCGCAGCCAGGGGCTTCTCAGTCGTGCCGATGCCCTCACCCAGATCCATGCCCCGGACAACAAAGAGCAGTTGCACGCCAGCAGGCGGCGGTTGGTGTTTGATGAATTCCTGCTGCTCCAGCTCGGTCTGGCCCAGCGCCGATACCAGTTACGTAAGTCCGAAGCACCACCTCTGCTGAGCATGTCCGATGGGGACGGTCTCCTGCAGCGTTTTCTGGCCATACTGCCCTTCTCGCTGACTCAAGCCCAGGAGCGGGTTCTGGCCGAAATCAGAGCTGACCTCTGCCGCCCTCAGCCGATGGCCCGTCTGGTGCAGGGCGATGTGGGTAGTGGGAAGACCGTAGTTGCCCTGGCTTCCTTGCTGTGTGCCATCGAGGCCGGTTGTCAGGGGGCCCTGATGGCACCTACCGAGGTGTTAGCCGAGCAGCACTACCGCAAACTGGGCGAATGGCTGCCCCAGCTGCATGTCAGCTCGGCCCTGCTCACCGCCTCAACCCCTGCTCCCCGACGCCGGGCCCTGCTGCAGGATCTGGCCAATGGTCAGCTGCAATTGCTTGTGGGCACCCATGCCCTGCTGGAAGACCCGGTGCAGTTCAACCGACTGGGGCTTGTGGTGGTGGATGAACAGCATCGCTTTGGGGTGCGCCAGCGCAACCGCCTTCTGGCCAAGGGCCCCCAGCCCCACCTGCTGACGATGACAGCCACCCCGATTCCCCGCACCCTGGCCCTCTCCCTGCACGGCGATCTCGATGTCAGTCAGATAGATGGTCTCCCTCCAGGGCGCCAGCCGATTAGTACCATCCTGCTCAAGGGCAGCCAGCGGCAGCGGGCCTATGACTTGATCAGGGATCAGGTGGCCCTGGGGCAACGGGCCTATGTGGTGCTGCCCCTGGTTGAAGAATCAGAGAAACTTGACCTGCGCTCAGCGGTGGAGGTCTATCACCAGCTCAACGTTGAGGTGTTCCCGGAACTCCGGGTCGGCCTACTGCACGGTCGCCTCAACAGCCCCGACAAGCAGGCTGCCATCGCCGCCTTTGCCGCCGGTGACACCCAGGTGCTTGTGAGCACGACGGTGGTGGAGGTCGGTGTGGACGTACCCGAGGCCAGCGTGATGCTTATCGACCATGCCGAGCGCTTCGGGCTCGCCCAGCTGCATCAGCTGCGCGGCCGGGTGGGCAGGGGGGCGGCCGCCTCCTACTGCCTGCTGATCAACGACAGCAGCAACCCGCTGGCGGGCCAGCGCCTGGAATTGCTGGCGCGCTCCAGCGATGGTTTCGAGATTGCGGAGATGGACCTGCGCCTGCGGGGGCCGGGTCAGGTGCTGGGTACCCGTCAATCGGGCCTACCCGATCTTGCCCTGGCCAGCCTCGCTGATGATGGCGATGTGTTGGAGCAGGCCCGGGCTGTTGCTCAGAAGATCATCCAGGACGATCCCACTCTGCAGGCCCATCAGGGCCTGGTTCAGGCCCTGGCAGAGCAACGGCGCCGCCAGATGGACCAGGCCGCCTGCCTCAATTGACCGGCTAAATCAGTCATGGCCATGCCCCTGCGTCCCTGGAGCCCGATCCCGATCCAAGACTGCGGTGAGCCGCTGGATCCCCTGGCTCCCACCCTCTGGAAGCTGGAACCCCATCCCTATGTTGCTCTGGGGGCGCCCTATGGCCCAGATGGCAACCCTTACCTGCTGCGCAGCGGCGTGGTGGTTCGGCTGCTCCAGGCGCAACAGGCCCTCCAGCTGGAGCACCCGGAACTGCGCCTGGCAATCTTTGATGGCTGGCGCCCCCTGGCAGTGCAGAGCTTCATGGTTAAACAGGCCCTGTCGGTTGAGTGTCTCCGTGTCGGCGTTGACCCGGACTCGGCTTCGCACGAGCGGGATCAGGTGGCGATAGAAGTGGGCCGCTTCTGGGCCCCCCCGAGTGCGGACCCTGCCACACCGCCCCCCCACAGCACCGGAGCTGCCGTTGATCTCACCCTGGCATCCCTCTGCGGAGAGCCCCTGGCCATGGGTGGCGCCATCGATACGATCGGGCCCATATCGGAGCCTGGCTTCCACGCGGAAGCAGCTCGCCTTGATCCTGGAGGCGATGCGGCTCGCTGGCACCGGCATCGGCAATGGCTTGCCACCGCCATGGGAGCTGCGGGTTTTGTTCAGCATCCCAATGAATGGTGGCACTTCAGCTGGGGGGACCAGCTGTGGGCTTGGCGCAGCGGGGCCGGGCAGGCGCGCTACGGCAGTATCGGCAGTGACGAGATAGGGAAAGCCTGAAGGCCAGCAGCGGTACGAACCAGCGGCTGTTATGCCCCTGCGGCCAACCAGGCCTTGACCGTATGGCGTCCACTCTCGACCACGAAATCCCCCAGACTGTGGCCATTACCGCTGCTCTGCCAGGCCTGTAAAAGGGGCTCCAGAGTGATTTCGAGGTCTGTCAGGAGCATTTTGTCAAGGTAAGGCTCCGCCAGGCGGCTGAGGTTGGGCGTTCCACCGAGCCACAGTTGGTACTGGCCAACTCCACTGCCCACCAGCCCGATCTCTGCCATGTAAGGGCGTGCGCAGCCATTGGGGCAGCCGGTCATGCGTACCAGCACAGAGCGGGAGATGCCGTTGCGCCGCAGCAGAGTGTCAAGTCTCTCCAGCACCCCCGGCAGAACCCGCTCTGCCTCGGTCACTGCCAGGCCGCAGAGGGGCAGGGCTGGGCAGGCCAGGGCGTGGCGAGCCAGGGGGGCTGGGCTCTCAGGATTCTCGTAGCCCAGAGCGGCAAGAGCCTCCCGCACACTTGCGCGCTGGGAAGTGCCGATGTTGCAAAGCAGCACATCCTGATTTGGCGTCAGACGCACCTCCAGTTTGTAGGTGGCCACCAGCCGGCGCAGGCCGGCTTTGAGCTCCCCTGCAAGCCGCCCGCTGAGAACGGGCAAACCGACAAACCAGAGCCCCCGGGCCTGGCGGTGCCAGCCGAGGTAATCCTCCAGCCTGGTCTTGGGTTCAGGGCGCATGGCCTTGATCGGATGGCTGAAATAGTTGGCCTGGAGCTCCTGTTTGAACCAGGTCACCCCCCGATCGTGGATCAGGTACTTCATCCGGGCATGGCGTCTCTGCTCCCGGTCACCGTGGTCCCTCTGCAGGGCGAGAATCGATTGCACCAGATTCAGCAGATGCTCGCTGGCCACATAACCGAGGGGGTCGGCCGTGCGGGCAAAGGTTTCCTCCCGATTGTGGGTGCGGCCCATCCCGCCACCTACGTAGACATTGCAGCCCTTGGGTTTGCCTTGGGGATCGCAGAACAGCACCAGGCCGATGTCCTGGGTGAGCAGGTCCACCGAGTTGTCCCCGGGGACGGTTACGGCCACCTTGAATTTGCGCGGTAGGTAGGCGGTTCCATAGAGCGGCTCGCTGCTGTTGCCGCTGAAAACTCCGCCCTCCTGCTGGCGGGCCCTTACTGTTTTGACCCTGTTGCTGGGTTTGATCCGGTAGGTGAGTTCGCCATCCACCCAGATGTCTAAATAGGACCCTTCGGCAGCCTGGGGGGTGAGCAGGTCGGCAATGTCGTCGGCCAGTCGACGGGCGGCCGGGTAGGCGCCTCTTTCAAAGGGTGCCGCCGGGGCCATCACATTTCGGTTGATGTCACCACAGGCGGAGAGGGTGGAGCCGAGATGGCGCACGATCGTGCCGATCACCTCCTTGAGGTTCTCCTTGCGGACGCCGTGCATCTGAAAGGCCTGGCGGGTGGTTGCCCGCAGGGTGCCGTTGCCGAGCCTGTCGGCCAGCTCGTCGATGGCCAGATAGAGACCAGCCGGAACCCGGCCGCCGGGGTTGCGCAGACGCAACATCATCTGCCAATCCTTTTCTTCTCCCTTGCGGCGGTTGTCCCGGTTGTCCTGCTGGTAGCTGCCGTGAAATTTCAGGATCTGGATCGCGCCATCACTGAAATTGGGGGCCCCGTTGCCAAGTTCGCTCAGCAGGGGCTCCTTGAGGTGGCCACTGTTGGTCTTGAGCTGTTCAAATTTCGACGGACACTTACTGGTAGGAGCCTGGCTACTACTGGATCCGTCCATGACATCTGGCATCGGGTCCGGGGCACAACGCTCGACGACCCTGAAGTTAGCGAATGGCGTTCAATAAAGTCGCGCTGGTTTGCCCTTGCCCCTTGTCGACCTTTCTGCTCGAAATCGGCACCGAGGAAATGCCAGCAGATTTTGCCAGGCTGGCCCTGCCCCAGCTTCAGCAAGTGGTTGCTTGCGATCTGGCCAGTCTGCGACTGAATCCTTGCGAGATTCGCTGCACCAGCACCCCCCGGCGGCTGGTGCTCTGGGTGGATGGCCTGCCGGATCGGCAGCCAGACCTGGAGGAGGAGCGCAAAGGGCCTCCTGCAGCGCAGGGCTGGAAGGATGGCCAGCCGACCGCGGCGGCCCATGGTTTCGCCAGACGTTGTGGTGTGGCCGCTGAGGCATTGCAGGTACGCGATACCCCCAAGGGTGCCTTTGTCTTTGCTCGATGCGTCGCGACGGGCAGGCCCACGCTGAATGTGCTGTCTGAGCAGATCCCCCAGTGGCTCGCTGCTCTTCAGGGACGGCGTTTCATGCGCTGGGGTGGGGGGGAGACCCGCTTTTCCAGGCCGGTGCGCTGGTTGCTGGCCTTTCTTGATGCCATACCGGTGCCCGTCACACTGCTGGGAAGTGACCCACCCATCAGCACCACGACATTCAGCCGTGGCCATCGACTCCACTGCACCAACGTGGAGATCAGTAGCGCCCAGTCCTATTTCCAGGCCCTGGCAGAGGCCGGAGTCGTGGTGGATCGGGAGCGCCGCGCCGCGCTGATCCGTGCGGCCATAGACCAGGCCGCCGCTGCCCACCGCTCTGATGCGGATATGCCCGACAGCCTTTTTTGCGAGCTGGTCGATCTGGTTGAGTCGCCCTCCCTGCTGGAAGGCTGTTTTGCTGACCATTACCTCGACCTCCCCGCTGAAGTGCTCAGCACCGTGATGCGCTCCCACCAGCGCTATGTGCCCCTTTACCGCCGGGAGCGCAGCAATGATCCCCTCGGTCTGGACGCCCGCCAGATGCTCTTGCCCCGCTTCCTGTGCATTAGCAATGGGCTCCCCGCTGCGGCGGCAACCGTGGCCCGCGGCAATGAGCGGGTATTGGGGGCCCGCCTTGCCGATGCCGAGTTCTTTGTTCGTGCAGACCGAGCCGTAGCAAGTATCGACCGGCGTGATCTGCTGGCACGCGTCACCTTCGCCGCAGGCCTGGGGAGCCTGCTGGAACGCACTGAAAGGCTGGAGTGGTGCACCGATGTGCTGCTCGAGCAACTGGAGCTTCCGCCTGGCAGTGCGGAGCATGCCCGCCGCGCCGCCCACCTCTGCAAACACGATCTGGTGAGCCAGCTGGTCGGGGAGTTCCCGGAGCTCCAGGGAGCGATGGGTGGAAAATACTTGCTGGCTGAGGGTGAGCCCCGTGGGGTTGCCTTGGCCGTGCTGGAACATTATCTGCCCCGGGGAGCTGGTGATGCCCTGCCCAGCTCCCCGGCTGGAGCAGTTCTGGCCCTTGCTGAACGGCTGGAGCTGCTCTTGAGCATCTTTGCCAAAGGAGAACGACCCACCGGCTCTTCTGATCCCTACGCCCTGCGGCGTGCTGCTCAGGGACTCCTGCAGATTCTCTGGGATAGGGGCTGGCGCCTGGACCTCAACGCCCTGCTGAAGCGATCTGCTCTCCACTGGAACCAGCTGCTGCCGCACCTGGACCTGGACGTCCACCTTCTCACCTCTGATCTGGCCGAATTTCTGCGTCAGAGACTGGTGACCCTGTTGGAAGAGGATGGCAATGACAGTGACCTGGTGCAGGCCGCCGCAGGTCAGACAGTTCCGCTCGAACGGGTGCTGGGAGACCCCCAGGACGCAAGACTGAGAGTGTCCCTGCTGGCAGAGCTGCGCCGCAGGGATGAGCTGTCGGCACTACGGGCTGTTGTCACCCGGGCCGCGCGACTTACGGAATACGCCCAGCTGAGTACCAGCGTTCTGAGTGCCTATGGGGTGGTTGCCCCCGAACTGTTCGAAAAGGACAGCGAGGCGGCCATGCTCGAAGTTGTGTCAACACTCGAACCGATTGCCCTGGCGGACACGCCTGATCGATACAGCCAGCTGGCCCGAGGCCTGGCCGCAGGGGCAGAC